>Ga0169931_10009064_pt1 | contig 14422 bp, 11 predicted proteins | sample Kivu_15m_20L_FD_129675 | JGI IMG/M metagenome (GOLD analysis project Ga0169931, IMG submission 129675) | Freshwater microbial communities from Lake Kivu, Western Province, Rwanda to study Microbial Dark Matter (Phase II) - Kivu_15m_20L... | ecosystem: Environmental > Aquatic > Freshwater > Lake...
AATGCCGCGCACGCTTCCGGGCGGCAGCCCGAACGTGTGGAACTCGTCTTGCTGCGTCGGGGCCGCGGGTGCGGTTGCCATGAGCGTCTCCGTGTGGGAACGACCTTCGTATAGGGTATTCGTTCGCGACTCACTTCGCTTTCGATCCCGCACTTCCGGAGCCGGGCGTGCCGGTCTTTCCGCGCGTGCGGCCTTGACGCGCCGTAGGGCGGTCCTACGATTACTCTCTTCCGGCGGGCGCGTTCCGCCCCGTTCCCTATTTGTCCGGCCCCCGCCGGGCCGTGCGAGTCGAGCTACAGCAATGTCTACGTTCATGGCGAATGCGGCGACCGTGACGCCGAAGTGGGTCATCATCGACGCCACCGACCTCGTGGTCGGCCGGCTCGCGGTCACCATCTCGAACGTGCTCCGCGGCAAGCACAAGCCGGAGTACACGCCGCACTGCGACACCGGCGATTTCGTCATCGTCGTGAACGCAGAGAAGGTGCAGTTCACCGGCAGCAAGTGGGAACAGAAGGAGTACCAAGACTACTCGCACTACGCGGGCGGTCAGAAGATCACGCCGGCGAAGGAAATGCTGGAGAAGAAGCCGGAAGAAATCATCCGCCGCGCCGTCAAGCGCATGATGCCCCGCGGCCCGCTCGGCTACGCCCAACTCGGCAAACTCAAGATTTACGCCGGCAACAAGCACCCGCACCAAGCGCAGCAACCCCAAGAACTGAAACTGAGTTAACCGCGCGGCGAACGGGCCGTGCCAACAACAAATAACACATAACAAGTAACCCGCACCATGGCCGAGAAGAAGCCGGCGAAAGCCGCCAAGACGCCCCGGACGTTTTACATCGGGACCGGTCGCCGTAAGACGGCCGTGGCCCGCGTGCGCATCACCGAGGGTAAGGGCCAAATCCTCATCAACGGGAAGCCCTTCGACGAGTACTTCCACGAAGACAAGGACCGCGCCGCGGTGGTCGGCCCGCTGAAGGCGACCGAGCAACTGAACCGGCTCGACGTGTTCGTGAACGCGACCGGCGGCGGCACCACCGGCCAAGCCGGGGCGGTGTCGCAAGGCCTCGCTCGCGCCATCAAGACGATGTTCAGCCCGAAGGACGAGCAGCGGGCGAAGGTGTTCGAGAAGACCACCATCGTCAAGACGCACCACGACGAAGCCAAAGACCGCGAGAAGGCGAAGGCCATCCCCGCGAAGCCCGCGGCACCGGTCGCAGCGGCCCCCGAAGGCGCGCCGCTGATCCCGACGGCCGCCCCCGCGACGCCGGCCGACCCCGCGACCGGCATGATTAAGAAGCTCCGCGACAGCGGCTACCTGACCCGCGACGCGCGCATGAAGGAACGGAAGAAGTACGGTCTGCGCGGTGCCCGCCGCGGCACGCAGTTCTCGAAGCGCTAATTCCGCGTTCGAGTGCCGAACACCGAACCCCGCCGGGACACCCGGCGGGGTTCGTGCGTTTCCTACGAGCGCGTCCAGAACCAGCCTTTGGCGAGCGGCACGCGTGAGCGTGCCGGTGGGAAGCGAACAACCGGCACGCTCACGCGTGCCGCTCGCCGAAACGCACGCCGGCCACTTTCGCGCGATCTACACCGTTGCATTGCCGTCCGGTGGGGGTATCATCCAAACGGAACCCACTGCCGCGCCTTCACTTCACCCGAAGCGGCACCCGCGGGGACCAGACGAGGATCACTCCGATGAGCTTCAAGATGCAGCGCGTGCACCTGTTCCACGCGGAGATCGAGGACAAGCCGGGCGGCGTCGCGGCCAAGTTGAAGCCGCTGGCCGAGGCCGGCGCGCACCTCGAGTACGTGTCCAGCGAGCGCTCCGCCACCAAACAGGGCTTCGGCGACCTGTACGTCGCGCCGCTCACCGGGACCGCAGAACTGACCGCCGCGAAGGCCGTCGGGATGCACGAGGTGAGCACGCCGATCGTCATGCGCGTCGAGGGCGACGACAAGGCCGGATTGGGCGGGCGGCTCACGCAAGCGTGGGAACTGGCCGGCATCAGCCTGCACGGGTTGGTGATGTCGGTGGTCGCCGGCAAGTTCATCGGCTACGCCACCTTCGACACCGTGGCCGACGCGAACAAGGCCGCGACCATCCTCGCCGAACTCGGTACCGCGTAACGCCGGTTGGAACCGGATCGCGGCCCGCGTAAAATGGCGAGCGTTCGCAAGCGAAGGAGCCTCCCATGACGCGCGCCGCGGTGCTGCTGGTCACGTTCGCCGGGTTGTGCGGCGCGCCGTCGCGCGCGACGGAACCGACGGCCGCGGAGCGCGGCTACAAGGCGCTCACCGGTACCGCGTTCATCCCGGCGTTCTGGACGCCGGACGCGCTGCCGAGTGTGTGGAAGCAGTGGGGCGGTCGCGCGAAGCCCGCGGACTACGACGCGGCCGTGATGGACCGCTACGGCCTGCACCCCGCGCCGTACCCCAACGACGGCCTGCCGATGGGCCTGCGCAAAGCCCCGTTACTCCTGAAGACCGGCGTCGGGGCCGATTGCATGCTGTGCCACGCGGGCAGCATCTTCGGCAAAAGCTACGTCGGCCTCGGCAACAGTTCGCTGGACATTCACTCGCTGTTCGAAGACCTGTCGCGCGCCGACGGCACAGCGAAGAATCTGCCGTTCACCTTCAGCAACGCCCGCGGTACGAACGAGGCCGGGGCGTTCGGCGTGTACCTCCTCGGGTTCCGCAACCCGGACCTCAGTTTGAAGGGCGAGTGGGCGAACCTCGATCTGCACGACGACCTGTGCGAAGACGTGCCCGCGTGGTGGCACCTGCGCAAGAAGAAGACCATCTACTACGGCGGCGCGACCGACGCGCGCTCGGTGCGCACACTCATGCAGTTCATGATGCACCCGCTCAATCCGCCGAAGGAGTTCGAGCGGCACGAACCGGCGTTCCGCGACATTCAGCAGTACCTCCTTTCGCTCGAACCGCCGAAGTACCCGTTTGCCGTCGATGCCGCGCTCGTCGCGAAGGGCGAGAAGGTGTTCACGGGCAACTGCGCGAAGTGCCACGGCACCTACGGTAAAGAGTGGACGTATCCGAACAAGGTGATCGCGCTCGACGAGATCGGCACGGACCCGGCCCGCTATCGCGGCATCACGGAGAAGTACGGCAAGGCGTACTTGGAATCGTGGTTCGGCAAAGAGGCCGGAGAATTGAAGCCGATTCGCATTGGCGACGGCTACCAAGCGCCACCGCTCGACGGCGTGTGGGCGACCGCGCCGTACTTGCACAACGGCAGCGTGCCGACGCTCGAAGGCGTGCTGAACTCGAAGGCGCGCCCCAAGCGCTTCACGCGCAGCTTCCGCACCGGCGAGGCCGATTACGACAAGGCGCGAGTGGGCTGGAAGGTGACGGAAGTTCCCGAACCGCCCGCGACCGCGTCCGGTTGGGAGCGGCGCAAGGTGTACGACACGTCGAAGCCCGGGCGCGGCAACGGCGGCCACACCTACGGCGACCACCTGACCGCCGAACAGCGCGCCGCGCTCATCGAGTACCTGAAAACCTTGTGATTTCTTGGCTTTGCCTTTGCCCTCTCCCCTTGCGGGAGAGGGTGGCGGCGCTTCGCCGCCGGGTGAGGGGTGAGCGGCGCGCGCGTTCCAGCTATTCGGAATCGGTGTTGGTTGTTCCCCTCACCCGGCCTCGCAAAGCCTCGGCCACCCTCTCCCACGCTTCGCGGGGAGAGGGCAAAAGGACATCCCTTCGGAGTTTCCAATGCGATTGTTCCTCTCCGCCGTGGCGCTTACGTGCGCGTTGCCGCTGTGCGCCGACGAACCGACGCACCCCGGCTATCGCGTGCTCGCCCAAGACAAGGGCCACGTCGCCATCGTCGGGCGCGACGGCAAGATCGAATGGGAAGTGGAGTGCAAGCACAACTCGCACGACATCGCGCTGTTGCCGAACGGCAACCTGCTGCTCCACACCACCCCGGTCACGGTGGTCGAAATGACGCCGAAGAAGGAAGTGGTGTGGAAGTACGAAGCGAAGCCGAAAGAAGGCTACAAGGGCCGCGTCGAGGTGCACGCCTTCCAGCGCCTCGCGGACGGCAACACGATGGTCGCGGAGAGCGGCAACCGGCGCATCGTGGAAGTGAATAAGGACGGCAAGATCGTGAAGGAAGTGGCGCTCATCGTGAAGAAGCCGGACCCGCACCGCGACACGCGCATGGTGCGCAAACTCGACAGCGGGAACCACCTCGTGTGTCACGAGGGCGACGGGTGCGTGCGCGAGTACGACGGCACCGGCAAAGTGGTGTGGGAGTACGCGCTGGACCTCGGCGGCCGGCCCGCGAGCAACGGCCACGGCCCCGAGGGGCATGGCACGGCCGTGTACGGCGCGCTCCGCCTGCAGAACGGCAACACGGTGATTTCCGGCGGCAACAACAACCGCGTGCTGGAAGTGGACGCGAAGGGCAAGATCGTGTGGAGCATCGACCAGAAGGAACTGCCGGGCATCACGCTGGCGTGGGTGACGACGCTGCACGCGCTGCCGAACGGCAACCTGATCGTCGGGAACTGCCACGCCGGCCCGGACAACCCGCAACTCTTCGAGGTGACGCGGGAGAAGAAGGTGGTGTGGAAATTCACCGACTTCAAGACGTTCGGGAACAGCCTCGCCACCGCACACGTTCTGGACGTGAAAGGCGCGGTGCGGTGACGAACGCGCCCTAGAGGCGAGCGGCACGCGTGAGCGTGCCGGTTGTTGAAGGCAGAAATGAGCGGCACGCGTGAGCGTGCCGCTCGCCCATACGTTACAGCCCTTCGACTTCGTGGCCCTTGCGGTAGTCGCGTTTCACGAAGGTGTTCGCCTTGTCGTTGTTCGTGAACTTCAGCGCCTTCGTGTCCCACTTCAGGTCGGTCTTCGGGAACCGCGTCGCGAGGCAACCGAGCAGCACCATTTCCGTCAGCGGGCCGGCGTAGGCGAACGGGGCCGACGTGGTGCCGTTCCCGCGAACCGCTTCCACATATTGCAGGTAGTGGTCGTCGCCCTTCACGTCCGGCATCTTGAAGTCGGCGAACTTGTCGCCGATCAGGATGGGTTGGTTGCCGGAGTCGTACTGCGAGTACAGCACGCCCTCCGTGCCGATCACGATGGAGCCTTGCCCGTCGAGCTTCAGTTTCCCGATCTTCTCGACCACCTCCTTCGGCGGGCGCGAGTTCCCGTTGTACCACGTCAGCGACACTTCATCCGTCGTGTACTTCGAGCCGGGGAACACGTACTTCACCTGCACGTCGAGCGACCAGTTGTAGTCGTTCGGGCCGGGCAGTTCGGAGCGCACCAGCGACGGATTGCCGACGCCGAGCGAATCGAACACCGGGTCGAGGATGTGGCAGCCCATGTCGCCGAACGTACCGGTGCCGAAGTCGAGCCGCTTGCGCCAGTTCCCGGGGTGGTAGTACCCCGCGATGAACGGCCGCTCGCTCGCCACACCGAGCCACAAATCCCAGTTCAGGTTCGCCGGCACCGGGTCCTTCTTCGCCGGCTTCGCGGCGGTGTCGCCCCACGACTTCCCGCTCCACGAGTGAACTTCCTTCACCTTCCCGATGGCCCCGTCGCGGATCAGCTTCACCACCAGTTTGTGCTTGCGCGCGGAGTGAATCTGAATGCCCATCTGCGTGACGACCTTCTTCGACGCCGCCACTTCCGTGAGCCGCCGGGCCTCGTGAATGGTCTGCGTGAGCGGCTTCTGCCCGTACACGTTCAGCCCGCGGTTCAGCGCGCGCATGGCGATGGGCGCGTGCATGTGGTCCGGCGTGCTCACGTTCACCGAGTTCAGGTCTTTCTCTTTGTCGAGCAGTTCGCGGTAGTCGGCGTACACGCGCAGGTCCGGCCACTTCTTCTTCAGTTCGGCGAGGTTCTTCGTGTTGGAATCGACCTCCGCGACCGCGACCAGCTTCAGGTTCTTGCTCGCGGTGAGCGAACCGATGTCGGCACCGGCCATGCCGCCGGCCCCGAAGCTCGCGTGGAGCACGGTTTCGCTCGGCGCAGCGGTTGCGGCGTGGTGCCGCCACACGAACGGCGCGGCGAAAGTAGCAGCAGCGGTTTTGATTGCAGCGCGGCGGGTAATCTTCGGCATGAGAGAGGCTCCAGTGTGGCGGGAAGTGCGAGACTAAGACGCACCACAGCGCGCGTCAACGGAAAACGGTGGCGGTGCGCAGTGTGCGCGCCGCGTTCACACCAACTTGAACAGGCGGCGGGCGGTTTCCTCGAACACCATCTCGTGGCACTCCGCGGGCACCGCTTCGCGCACGAACTCGCGGTACGCGGTCATGGGGGCGAGCGGCCAATCGGTGCCGTACAGGAAGCGGTTGGGGCGCTCCGAGTAGCGGATCGCGCGCGCCACCGCCGCGGCCGTTTCGCTCACCTGCTCGCGGCCCTCTTCCGATGCGAATGTGCCGTCATCGCCGACCAACAGGCCCGACAGGTCGGCCCACACGTTCATGTTCTTGTAAATCACTTCGGCCGCGTCGGTCGTCCACGGGTTCCCGATGTGGCAGATCACGAACTTGCAGTCCGGGTGGTCCACCGCGACTTCGTCCACGCCCAGCGGGTGTGCGAACCGGAGCTTCGCGGCGGGCGAATAGGTGTCCCCGGTGTGGAACATCACCGGGACGCGGTACTGCGCCGCCAACTCGTAGTAGCGGCGGTAGTTCGCGTGCGCCGGTTCGTAGTGCAGGTAGCCGAGATACCCCTTCAGCGCGACGACTCGGCCGCTTGAGAGAACGGCTTCGACCCGGCGGAAGTGCTCCGCGTCCGTGCGCACCGGGTCCATGATGCCGATGGGCCGCAGGCCGGGCACGAACTCCGCGATTTCCAGCGTGCGGTTGATGCCGAGCGGGTCGTCGTCGGGGTTGTTCCAACTGCCCATCGCGAGCGCGTACGAAACGCCCGCGGTCTGCATCTCGCGGCGCAGGGCCGCGGCGAGCGCCTCGGGCGGTTCCTTGAGCAACGGGTGCAACGACCCGACGCCCGGCAGGTTCGGCGGAACGGCGTGAATGTGGACGTCGATCATCGCCCGACCTCGCCCGTGGGGGAAGTGCGACGATCTCAAGATAGGAACTTCAGAGTAGTCGGCACGCTCCGCGTGCCGTGTGTTCGGGCCGCTCCCGTTCACGCGAACGTGATTCCAGCACCACAGCGTGCCTACTATGGGTTCAGGATCGGCACGTTCGGGTTCGCGGGTTGCGCACCGCCCGCGGGCGCGATCGCGCCGGCCTGTTGGCGGAACTTCGTGATGTCGTGGCGGCGGATCACCACGCCGCCGTTTCCGCCCGGCCCCATCGTGTACACGCCCATCTGCCCGGTCGTCGTCTCGGCCAAGTACAGCGCCGATTGGCCCTGCGTGATGTAGCCGGTCGTCATCATGAAGTGAACGTCTTGCTGCGGCTTCAGCCCGAACTCGGTCGGCAGTTCCACTTCGGCCCAACCCACGATCTTCCCTTGCGTGCGGTCGATCACCGTGCCGAGCAACTTGCCGGCTTTGTAATCGAGCAGCCACACGCCGTCGGTCTGCACCTTCGGGTTCACACTCACGGCCCCGGTCGCCATGATGTTGTCTTGGTGCCGGTCGTTCGACGCCGCGAACACCGGACGCGACTGGTTCGAGAGCAGACCGGACAGACAGAAGCCGGCGACCGCGCCGATCGCCAGCAGGCCGAGGGTAGCCGTCGCGCGCATGGAAAGTACCTCGCGGGTTCGCGTGTGCGGCCGGTCATAGCGTGGCCCGCGCACGAATCTAGCCGAACTGCGCGAACCGCGCCGAAGGGTGCCAAGTGGCCCCGGAAGGGGCGAGACTGCCACCAGTTGGCAGCCTCGCTTTGCGTCGAATTGTGTCTAGAAATCCTTACATTTCTGAGGGGGCCGGGGGGCGAGGCTGCCAAGACTGCCAACTTCCGCGCGCTACCCCCTCCTGCGTCTGTGGTGTCCGTTTCGGGCCGTTCCCAGCCTCCAATCGAGTTCGCGCGTGCGAACGAACGGCCCTGCGCGGAACCGCGTTCGCGCCGGCAAAGGCATTGTATACGCGCGTTCAATTTCTGTCAACCGCGACTGGCACACTCGTCCGCTGCGCCTATGATTGTGCCCAGCCCATTCTCATCCCCTCTCCCCACCTTTCGGGGGACCGTTCATCATGACGCGCACGCTGAAACTGGCGCTGCTCGCGGCGGTGTGGCTCGGTGCCGCACCGCGCGCCAGCGCGCAACCCGACGCCACCGACACGCGCATGCTCAGCATGCCCGCGGTGAGCGCGAAGAACATCGCGTTCGTGTACGCGGACGACCTGTGGGTCGCGGACGCCGACGGGAAGAACCCGCGGCGGCTCACCAGCGACATCGGCCTCGAATCGAACCCGGTGTTCGCGCCGGACGGCCAGACCATCGCGTTCAGCGCGCAGTACGACGGCAACACCGACGTGTACACGATCCCGGTGACGGGCGGCACCCCGGCGCGGCTCACCAGCCACCCCGCGAACGACACCGTGCGCGGCTTCACCCCAGATGGCAAAAGCGTCTTGTTCTCGTCGCCGCGCAACGTGTACAGCACCCGCTACCAGCAACTCTTCACGGTGCCGCTGACCGGCGGGATGCCGACACAACTGCCGATTCCGTGGGGCTTCGAGGCCGCGTACTCGCCGGACGGCGACTTCATCGCCTACACCCCGGTGCGGGACGCCACGCCGCAGTGGAAGAACTATCGCGGCGGCACGCACTCGCGCGTGTGGATTTACAACGTGAAAACGCACGACGTGGTCGAAATCCCGCAGCCGAAGGACCGCTGCAACGACCTCGACCCGAACTGGGTGGGCCGCACGCTGTACTTCCGCTCCGACCGCGCCGGCGAGTACAACGTGTTCGCCTACGAGACCGAATCGAAAGACCTGAAGCAAGTCACGAAGTTCAAAGACTTCCCGGTACTCGACATCGCCACCGACGGCACGCGCCTCATTTTCGAGCAAGCCGGCTACTTGCACACGATGGCACCGCCGATGACCGAATCGGCGCGGCTGAAGGTCGGTATCGCCATCGATAACGGCGAAGCCCGCGCGCGGTTCGCGAAGGGTTCCAAATACGTGCGCGACGTGAGCGTCTCGCCGAGCGGCTCGCGCGTCGCGATCGAGTTCCGTGGCGAGATCGTGACGGTTCCGGCCGAAAAGGGCGATCCGCGCGTGCTCACCAACACGCCGGACGTTCACGAGCGCAACCCGGCGTGGTCGCCGGACGGCAAGACCATCGCCTACTTCTCGGACGCGGGTGGCGAGTACCAACTCGTGCTCGCGCCGCAAACCGGAAAGGGCGAAGCCAAGAACATCAAGCTCACCGGGGCCGGGTTCTACTTCGATCCCATCTGGTCGCGCGACTCCAAGAAGATCGTCTTCCGCGACAACGCGCAGACCGTGTTCGTGCTCGATGTGGCCGAAGGCAAGATCACGAAGGTCGTGGAACCGAAGCACGGCCTCGGCCGCGGGCTGAAGCCGTCGAGTTGGTCGCCGGACTCGAAGTGGCTCACCTACTCCGTGAACACGCCCGCGATGATTTCGCGCGTGTACGCCTACTCGCTGGAACAAGGCAAGTCGTTCCCGGTCACGGACGGTTTCACCGAAGCGACCGACCCGGCGTTCGACGCGGGCGGGAAGTACCTGTACTTCCTCGGCTCGAACGACACCGGCATGAGCAAGCACGGGTTCAGCCAGTCCGCGGCCGACTCGCGCCAACCGCGCTGGTCGATCAACCTCGTGGTGCTGAACAAAGACCTGCCCAGTCCGTTCCTGCGCGAGAGCGACGAAGAGAAGCCGGGCGAAGATAAGCCCGCGCCGAAGGCCGAGAAGAAGGACGCGGCGTTCGCCATCGACTTCACGGACATCGGCCAGCGCATCCTGTCGTTCCCGCTGCCGACCGGGAACTACGCGGGGCTGAGCGCCGGGGCCGCGAATCAGGTGTACTACGTCGTGCGCGGCGACGACGGTCCGCGCGCCCGTGGCGAAGGCCCGGCCGGCGCGACGCTGTTCCGCTACGACATCGACCGCAAGCGCGCGACGCTCGTTCAAGCCGGCGTGACGAATTACGATCTGACCCCGGACGCGCGCAAGCTGCTGTACTCGACCGGCGGCGGGAACTGGTTCATTACGTCCGCGGCGGGCGGCGGCGCGCCGGCGGGCATCGGCGCTCGCCCCGCGGGCGCGTCGAGCGCGCCCGCACCGAGCGCGGGCGGTGGCGACGGCAAAGTGAACTTCGAGACGGTCGAAGTGCGCGTCGAGCCGCGCGCGGAGTGGAAGCAAATCTTTGAAGAAGCGTGGCGCATCAACCGCGACTTCTTCTACGACCCGAACATGCACGGGGCCGACTGGCCCGCGATGAAGAAGAAGTACGAAGTGTTCCTCCCGCACCTCACCAGCAGCGCGGACCTGTACCGCGTGATCCGGTGGATGCTCTCGGAACTCGCGGTCGGTCACAGCTACATCACCAGCTACGGCGAACGCCCCTTCGAGAAGAAGACCGTGCAGGGCGGGTTGCTCGGCGCGGACTTCGAGATCGCCGACGGCCGTTACAAGTTCAAGAAGATTTACGGCGGGCTAAACTGGAGCGCCGCGATGCGCTCGCCGCTCACGGCACCCGGTGTGAACGTGAAGGAAGGCGAGTTCCTGCTCGCGGTGAACGGCAAGGAACTGAAGGCTCCGACCGAAGTGTATTCGCTGTTCGAGAACACCGCGGGCAAGCTCACCGACATCACCGTCGGGCCGAACGCCGACGGTAAGGGTAGCCGCACGGTGAGCGTGGAGCCGATCGCGAGCGAGTACAACCTGCGCAACATGGATTGGGTGGAAGGGAACCTGAAGAAGGTCGAGAAGGCGACCGGCGGGCGCGTGGGCTACGTTCACGTTCGTGACACGGCCGGCCCCGGGATGGCCGACTTCAAGCGCTACTTCTTCCCGCAGGTGGATAAGGACGCGCTCATCATCGACGAGCGGTTCAACGGCGGCGGGCAGATCGCCGACTACTACATCGACATCCTGCGCCGCCCGTTCGCCAGCTACTGGGCACCGCGGTACGGTGCCGACAACCGCTCGCCGTCGGCCGCCGTGTTCGGGCCGAAGGTGATGATCATTGATGAAGGCGCGGGGAGCGGTGGCGACATGCTGCCGTACATGTTCCGCAAGTTCGGCGTCGGGCCGCTCGTCGGCAAGCGGACGTGGGGCGGCCTTGTGGGGATCAGCGGCTACCCGGTCCTAATGGACGGCGGCACCGTGACCGCGCCGAGTTTCGCCATCTGGGACCCGGAAAAGGGGTTCATCGTGGAGAACGAGGGCGTCGCCCCGGACCACGACGTGACCATGTGGCCGAAGGACGTGATCGCCGGCAAAGACCCGCAGTTGGAGAAGGCGATTGAGTTGGCGCTGGACGCGCTGAAGAAGAACCCGCCGAAGAAGGACGCGCGGCCGGAGTACCCGAAGCGCGCGCTGCCGCAACAGCCGTAACGCGGGCGGCTCGTCCGCGCAGGTCGCGCAGGGTTTCTGCCCTGTGCGACCTGCGCGGGCGCACGGCTACTTTCCCGTTGACTTCGCGCGCGGCGCGCCGAAACTGTGGGCACACCCCACGGAACGCCGATCATGCTTCGCGCTCTCGCTTGCGCGCTCGCGCTCTCAATCACCGCACCCGCGGCGCGCGCCGCCGATACGTCGCGGCCCCCCAACATCGTGCTCATCGTCGCGGACGATTTGGGCTGCTTCGAGTTGGGCTGCTACGGGCAGACCAAGATCAAGACGCCGAGCATCGATAAGCTCGCGGAGAACGGCGCGAAGTTCACGCGGTTCTACGCGGGCAACGCCGTGTGCGCGCCATCGCGGTGCGCGCTGATGACCGGCAAGCACATGGGCCACGCCACCGTTCGCAACAACAAAGAGGCGCAACCGGAAGGGCAGTTCCCCATCAAGAAGAACGACGCGACGATCGCGGACGTGCTGAAGGCGCAGGGGTACGTGTGCGGGGCGATGGGCAAGTGGGGCCTCGGCATGTGGGACACCGACGGCTCGCCGCTGAAGCACGGGTTCGATCTGTTCTACGGCTACAACTGTCAGCGCCACGCGCACAGCCACTACCCCACCTACGTCTACCGCAACGACAAGCGCATCGAGCTGAAAGACAACACCGGCAAGACCGGCAAGCAGTACACGCAAGACCTGTTCGAGGCGGAGGCGATCGAGTTCATCGACGCGAACAAGGCGAAGCCGTTCTTCCTGTACCTGCCGTTCACGGTGCCGCACGTCGCGGTGCAGGTGCCAGAAGATTCGCTGAACGAGTACAAGGGCAAACTCGGCGACGATCCGGCGTACGACGGGAAGAAGGGCTACCAACCGCACCCGGCCCCGCACGCGGGCTACGCGGCGATGGTCACGCGCATGGACCGCTCGGTGGGGCGCATCGTGGACAAGCTGAAAGAACTGAAACTCGACGAAGACACGCTGGTGCTGTTCACGAGCGACAACGGCCCGACGCACAACGTCGGCGGGGCCGATTCCACGTTCTTCAACTCCGCCGGGAAGCTCCGCGGGCTGAAGGGGAGCCTCTACGAGGGCGGCATCCGCGTGCCGTTCGTCGCGTACATGCCGACGCGCATCAAGCGCGGCACGGTCCACAACCAACCGCTGTACTTCCCGGACGTACTCCCGACGCTGTGCGAGTTCGCGGGCGCGAAGGTGCCGAAGGACCTCGACGGCATCTCGTTCCGCCCGCTACTGGTACCGACGAACCAGAAGCAAGAGGACCACGAGTTCCTCTACTGGGAGTTCTCCGGGTACGGCGGTCAACAGGCCGTGATTGAGGGCGAATGGAAGGCCGTGCGCCAAGACCTTGGCAAAGGAGTCGTGAAAACCGAGTTGTACCACTTGGCAAAGGACGAATCGGAGAAGGACGACGTGGCGGCGAAGTTCCCCGAAGTGCTCGCGCGCCTCGAAAAGCGAATGCGGGAAGAGCACACCCCGAACGCGGACTTCCCGCTCCAAACTGTTGATGGGAAGAAGAAGTGAATAGTGGTCAGTGGGCAGTGAAGACAGAAGGCGGGACCGAACGACAGGGGCTATCTATGCCCCTACGGTTCGGGCCCGCCTACGTCTTCACTGCCCACTGACCACCATCCACTACCCACTACTGTTTCGGCAGCACGGCGATAGAACCGGTTTCGCAGACGAACAGCAAGTTGCCGGTGCGTCTGTCTTCGAACACCTCGATGCCGTATTTCTTCGCCTTCTCGAAGTCGTTCTCAGTGCTCTTGCGCGCCCGCAGAGCCAGCGCGCCGTGCCACTCCACGCCCTTCTTGTCGGGCACGAACTTGCCGGTGTATGGGGCGACCGTCACGAACCCGGCTTCGGTGATGTAGAACATCGTGGTCACGTTCGGGTCCTCGAACACTTCCACGCCCATTTGCTTGGTCTTGTCGGTGAAGTTCGGTTCGTCGCCGCCGCGCACGCGGAGGATCAGACCGTATTGCGTCTTCGGGGCCGCGAGCTTCTTCTGGTCCGGGGCGTTCGCCGCCGTCGCGGCGGGCGCGATCGCGCCGGTTTCGGTGATGTACAGCAGCCCGTTGGTGTTCTCGTCTTTGAAGATTTCCACGCCGACCTTCTTCGCGCTGTCGAACTTCTCTTGCTCCGGGGCGCGCACCTTCGGTTCCATGCCGTGGAACCACTTCGGCCCGCGATCGGTCACGAGGCCGCCCGGCACCGGCGCGAGCGCGACCGAACCGGATTCGCACACGTACAGCAGCCGGTTCGTGCCGCGGTCTTGGAACAGCTCCACGCCCCACTTCTTGGTCTTCTGCGTGAAGTCCGCTTCGCCCGCCTTGCGGCAGTTCAGGTCGTGCGCGGTGAGCCACTTGCAGCTCTTGTCCGCACCCACCACCGCGCCGCCGACCGGGGCCGGGGCCACCGAGATCGAGCCGGTTTCGCTGATGGCGATAATCGCCTTCGTCGCCTCGTCGTGGAACAACTCGACGCCGACGCGGGGCGTTGTTGGGTCGAAGTTCGGCGTGCCGCCGGGGCGCACGCGCAGGTTGTGCCCGTACAGGTGTTTGGGCGGCGCGACCTTCTTGTCTTGCGCCACCGCCGGGGCCGGCGTGCCCGCGAGCGTGAGTAACCCGGCCGACGCCACGACCAACCCGGCCGCGATCAACTTCCGCATGAGTGTGCCTCTGAGTGGGATTGCGCTCTCGGCGCGTGCGCCGATGGGGATTCTGGGAGACGAGTTACGGCAACTCTGATAACAGCATAGTGCGAATTCCGGCACCGTGCTTTCTGTTAGGCCGTGTTGATTGAATCTGGGCGTTCTGGTATGCGCCGCGCGTCACATTGGTGAAGCGAGGCGACCCATGATTCGGCGTCACGAGCTCACGGACGCGCAATATGAGCGGCTCGAACCGC
>Ga0169931_10009065_pt1 | contig 14422 bp, 8 predicted proteins | sample Kivu_15m_20L_FD_129675 | JGI IMG/M metagenome (GOLD analysis project Ga0169931, IMG submission 129675) | Freshwater microbial communities from Lake Kivu, Western Province, Rwanda to study Microbial Dark Matter (Phase II) - Kivu_15m_20L... | ecosystem: Environmental > Aquatic > Freshwater > Lake ...
AAGAAGAAGAGGAATAAATATTAGTAGAATTTAATTTGCCGGCAATACCGACACCACCGGAGATGACTAATGCGCCGGTAGAAGAGGAGGAGCTAGAGGTAGTATTAGAAATAGTGATATCACCAGAGGGATTAATAAGTAAACGAGTATTAGAGCCGTTGTCATTTTCGATGCCAATAACAGAGGAGTTATTAAAGGTTTGTAATCTAATTTGTGGAGCGCGGAGAGTGATAGTATCAGGGCCAGCAGTAGTATTGCCTTCATTACTATGGAAGATGATTAATTCACTTTGATTAGAGGAGACACGGCCTTGAGAAGAGGGTATTTCTCGAAAAGTGATAGAAGGGCCACTATCATCGAAATTATCCATAAATTTGAGAGCTTTATAAAGATAAAAGAGGTTTTCATTACTACGAATTTCGAAAATTTTATTAGGAGAAACAGGGTCAATACCTTTAAGGGGGTCATTTTCGAGAGTGAATTTGGTATAAATAGAATCAAATGGATCAATTCTAAATCTCCAAGTTTTACTAGAATCACCAGTAAATAATTCTGTACCAATAGTAAAATCTTGATAAGCGAGTTCATAACCAAGAATAGTAAAACCTGAAAAACCATCAGTAACATTTGAAGCAATACGTGATCTATCGACACCTGGTTTAGTAAAATAAACTTGTCCAGTAGATTGTAAAGTAATTCTACCAGAATCAACAATTACAGTAGAATTATTAACACCATCTAAAACATTAAAATTAAATCTTGTACCATTTTGTTTAAAATTTGTGGTAGAATTTCCAGTTATAGAATTAAATTCAATTTTTTCAGATAAAATATTATTTTCATTTCCATTAACACCAACACCTAAATTACCATCTTTATCTATTCTAAATATAGATGTATCTGATTGAGTATCTAAAATTTTAATACAATCACCGGTACTACTTCTATTTTCTATTATAACAGCATCTCCTGCATTAGAGCCATTTAATATTTTAACTGCGTTACTACTATAACCAGCATTTTCAATATCTAAAGAGTTGCCACCTGAAAAAGTACTATGATAAATTTTTAGAGCGGAAGTAGAACCTAAACCGGATTTTATAATATACAAACCATCGGAACGGGGGTCTATATTAGTAATTTGGAGAAGTCCATTATTATTAAAATAGAGGGAACTATTATGACTAGTGCTTGTAATATTAAGATTATTATTATTATTATTATTAATGGTATTAGTACCCATAATAATACTTGAATAAGTATATTGGAATTTTAATTCTTTAGCGAAATTAATATATGAATTGCTATCAATAAATAATTCATTATTAGTATCAATATAGAAGATATTAGTATAAGAATTATTGGATAATTTTTTTCTAAAATAGAATGGATAATTAGTAGAATTATAAAAATTATTAATATCAAAATATAAGATATTAGAATTGTAATACATATTAAGATTAAAATTATCATTATTATCATTTGGAATAAATAATCTATTAGATCTAATAAAATCAGAAACATTAAGATTACCAAAAATATCTAAAGAATAATTAGGAGAGGTATTTAAAATACCAATTTTTTTATTAGCATTAAGGAATAAAGTAGGTGTTAATATATTATTAGAGTTATCTTTATTAAAATTGTGGAAAGAAATAAAATCTTCATTAATATCTATATATGAGCCAGAAATATCGGAATTTATGATAGTATCATTTTTATAATTATAAGAAAGAATAAGAGAGTTAGTAGTGGTAGATGGGAAAATAAAATGATTATTAGTTTTATTATTATAGAATTTAATATAATTAGTAAAGACCGAGGGACCATTAACATTAAATTTTTCATTTTGTAAATTATTTTTTAAAAAATTACTATTATTAATATAAATATTATTACTTAAATCTAAAGTTAATAAATCAGAATTATTTTTTCTATTAAAAATTATTTCTTTTTCATCATAAATAATATTAATATTATTATTATTAGTATTATTTTGAATACTAAATAAATTAGAACTTATATCAAAAGAATTTACAGATAAATTATTATATATTCTTGTTAAAGCGGATGATGTAATATGTGAATTACTTAAAAGGGTATTATTATTGCTATTATTAATATCATTTATTATTATTTTATCATCTAATATTAAATTTTTATTAATATACATACCGCCTTTTAAAAATAAAGAAGCAGATGTATCAGTATTATTAATACTTGCAGGAGTAATATTATTTATAACTAATTTACTTTCAATAGATTGAGATTGAATAGAATTATCAGTAACTATATAATTGGCGCTAGTAGGAATATTAATATTTTGTCCAGTAATAAAACCGGAAGAATCAAGAAATAAATATTTATTAGTAAGATTATTATTATTAATTTTAATATTACCGGAAAGATCAATTATTTTATTATTAATATCAGTTTTTAGGATATTATTATCTAAATTATTATTAATAACTATATTAGAAACATCTAAATTATTATTTACTTTCAATTTATTAATATTAGAAGTTTCTACAGTAAGATTATAAATATTAGCATTTTGTGATATATCAATAGTAGTAGATTTTATAGAAACAGATGAAATAGTAAAATTATTTGAAATATCAATACTTGTTAATTTATTATTACAAATAATATTATTACCAGTTATATTATTCAATGATACAATATTATTTGCAGTTAATAAACCAGAAATATCTAAATTATTGCTAATTTTTGTATTAGTAGCATTAATTAATGATGAATTTAAAATATTAGTAGATAAATTGTTAGAAACATCTAAATTATTAGTTTTAATAAGACCAGTATTAGAAATAGAATTAGAAGAAATATCATTAGTATTAATAGAATTTAAAACAGATAAATTTGTAATAGTAGAATCAGTAGAATTAAACGTGGAAGCAAAAAATGAAGATGAAATATTTAAGGAATTAGTTTGAATAGTATTGGTAATAATACCACCTGAATTATTAATTTGTGAAGAATTAATAATAGAACTTTTTATATTAGAAATATCTAAATTATTTAGAGATGCATCAATAGCACTTATATTAGTTGAATTTAAATAAGAAGAATTAATATAACCGGTATTATTTATAGAATTTGAATGAAGAGAAATAATTTGAAGATTATTAAAACTTAAATCAGCATATGGTGCATAAATTTTACCAGATAATGATAAATTACCGGAAATATCAAGATTATTAGTAATATATTCATTTTTAGTGATAATTAAATCACTATTAGTAGTGCCACTAATATCAATAGAATAATTTAAATTACCAATATTTTTATTAACTAATATATAATTAGATTTGAGTGAATTAATAAAACCTATATTATTTGAAAGATCGGTGATTTCAACTTTATTATTTTTAACAGTTAAAATATTATTTAAATTTGTAATACCTGAAACATCTAAATTATTTTTTATATATGTATTTCCAAAATTTCTTATATTATTTGAAACATCTATAATTGAAGCTGTTAAAACATTATTAACAAATAAATTATTAAAATCATTAAACCCCTCACCCCCACTGCTGCCTTTATATATAAAATCACCATATACTGTAAGAGTACCTGAAATATCAACATTATTTTTATTAAAAATATAATTTGAATTACTAATTAATGAAGTAATATTATTAGTATTAATATTATTAGTATTAATATTATTAGTATTAATTGATGAACTATTGATATTATTTGAATATAAAGTATTTGAAATATTAGCATTTCCCGATAAATCAAGATTAAAATTATTATTATTATTATTAGTATTAATTAAAATTTTTTTAGTAGTAATATTATTAGAAATATCTAAATTATTAGAAATATTAATATTATTTGAATTTATTTCATTAGAAATAAGTTTATTATTTATTCTGGCATTACCACTAACATCTAAATTATATTGTGGTGTTAATGTATTAACACCAAGAGAATTATTAGTAAAAATAGAAGAATTAGAGAAGATAGCTGTATTAAATTTAAGATTATTAACACCAAATTTATTAATTGATTTAATAACATCGGTAATAAGATTTTCTCTAATATCTGAATCAGGATCTTTTAATATACTAGCAACAATTTTTTGAATGTCTCTATTTAATGACATATATATTATAAATATATATTAAAAAAAGAAATAAACCATAAAAAAAATTGATTTTTAAATATTATATATAAGTATAATATTTAAATTTAGATATGGACATTGAAGATACTATAAATAATACATTTAAGCCTTTTTGGTTAAAGTCAATAACAGAAGAAGATAAAGTATTATTTTATAATTTTTTAGATAAATATTATAATATTAATATTCCTAAAAATAATATTAAAAATGAATTTATCCAGTATTGTAAATCATTTAATTCATATAAAAAATTCGGTTATCTTATCTATTTCTATTATCTCGCAAGACAAACCAAAAAATATCCTATCCGAGATTTAGATCTTGAAAAAAATCTTAAAATTAAAGAAGTCAGAGAAAATCACGGTAAACTTATTTTTAGTGTCTTCACTTCTGGCACTCCTCAATGGATTAAAACTAATCCAGATAATTCAACCGAAATTATTAAAGATTATGATGAATTTGATAAATCTGGTAATCCTGGAAAATGGTCTTGTAGATATAATTGCCATTATTGTCCTGCTGAACCCGGACAACCTAGATCTTATGTTTCTGGTGAACCTGGTGTTGATAGAGCTGTTGAAAATAATTTTGATCCTATAAAACAAATTTTTGCTAGAGCTTCTCAATATGTTCAACAAGGAAAACAATTGGATAAAGCAGAAGTAATTATTCAAGGTGGAACTTGGGATAGTTATAGTATTGAATATCGAACTGAATTTATTAGAGATATTTATTACGCTTTTAATAATGTAATAAAATATATTTTAAATCAAGAACTTCCTAAAAAATTATCTATGGAAGAAGAAATTAAAATTAATGAATTAGCACCTACTAGAGTTATCGGATTAACTCCAGAAACTAGACCAGATCAAATTAATTCTTATACTATTAAATTTTTACGAAAAATTGGAGCTACTAAAGTACAAATTGGTGTACAACATCTTAAAGATTCTATTTTAGAACATATTAATAGAAGATGTGAATATGATGATATAATAGAAGCAATTAAATTATTAAAAGACAATTGTTTTAAGATAAGTATTCATATAATGTTTGATTTACCACCACCAAAAAAATATATAAATAAGATGCCAGAAATAGACAAATGGATGATTGATGAAATAAATAATAATCCGGATTTAAAAACTGATGAAATTAAATATTATCCATGTATGACTATACCATATACTAGAATTAAAGAATGGTATGATTCAGGATATTATAAACCTTATGGAGAAGAACAAGAATTAACACCAGAAGAAAAAAAAAATTTTAAAAGACTTTCTGATATTGAAAAAATTAAATATAGACTCAAAAATCCTTTATACTATAATATGATGTATGCATATACTACTATTGACCCTCAAAGACGAATTGATAGAATTATTAGAGATATTCCAACTACTATGGTTTGTGGTGGAACTAAAAGATCAGGTATGCGTTCAGAATTAGATATGGATTTAGAAAAACTAGATTTACTAACACCAGAAGAAAGAAGTGAATTATTAGGTATAAAAGGGAAAGAAAGTATTGGAGATATAAGATATAGAGAAGTGGGTAATGTTAGAAATATAAATAGAAAAATTAAATTAGAGCCAATATTAAAAGAATATAGATTTGAAAGTTCTGGTTCAATTGAATATTTCTTATCATTTGAAACAGATGAAAAGAAACCTTTATTATATTCATTCTTAAGATTAAGATTACCAAAAGATACAAAAGATATAGTATTTAAAGAATTAAAAGATTGTGCATTTATTAGAGAAGTACAAACATATGGAAAAATGACACCATGTAAAGAAAATGAAAAATATTATGAAGATAGTATATTATTTGGAATAGATAAAGAAGATAAAACACAACATAAAGGATATGGAAAGAAATTAATTGAAAGAGCAGAAGAAATAGCTTATTTTAATGGATATTATAAAATGGTGGTAATAGCAGGAGTAGGAGTAAGAGAATATTATAGGAAATTAGGATATAAAGAAGATACGAAAGAAGGATGTTATCAATTAAAATATTTAGATGTTTATAATACGGGAATATATGCTGATTATACAGGAAAAATAATAAATTTATAAAATATTTATATAATATATATGTTGAATAATAATTTTTATTTTAATACCGCTAAAACTATAACCAAAAAATCTTCTATTATTAGAGATTATAAATTTATTAATAACGAATTTGATATTTTAAATATTAATAATAATAATAATAATAATAATAATAATAATAATAATAATAATAATAATAATAATAATAATAATAATAAAATAAATTTAGTAGTAGAGATAGATTACAATGAATATACGAAGAGATTAAGTAAGAATATATTTGAGCAATATGATATAATAATAAATATATTTGATAATGAAGTGATGGAGAATATAATAAAATTAGTATTAATATATAAAAAGAATAGTTATTTAGTAGAAAATATAAGAGATTATATAAAATTATATATAGAGACAATACAAGAAATAAATGAATTAGATTATACAGATCAAACAGAATATTTTTATATAATATTAAAGATGATGTTGATAGATAATATAAATGACAAAATAGAAGATAATATAAATTATATAAATAAAGTAGGAAGAGATAATAATATGAATAATAGAAATGACATAATAAATTTTATGATTGTAAAGAATAAGATAAAAAACTGTATAAATAAATTAATAGAGAGATCAAATTATGTGAAAATGTATTATAATATAATAAACAATATGAATAATAAACAAATAGATAATAATATAATAAAATTAGGATATATATTAGGATTTGAGATGGGATTATATTTTGAGGGAATAGAAATATATAAAATAATAGAGAATAGTTTAAAATTGATAAATAAGAATAATAATATAGAAAAATATAAAGATGTATTTATAAAAATGTATGATAAAAGAAAAAATGACTTTATAAAATATTATAATGGAGAAATAAAAATTAATAAATATAAATATAATAAAAAATCAAATAATATAAAAGAAATAGTAAGAATAATAAATTTATCTATGTAAATAATATATGACTGATTATAAACAAAAATATTTAAAATATAAAGAAAAATATATACAATTAAAAAATAAATTTGATAATGATGATAATAATAATAATTATATTATTAATTTAAAAAAAATATATCCATCTACTGAATTTCATAATGATAATAAAAAATATGGTGATAATCATACTACTTATGGTGAAATAACATATGATGGTATTGAAGCATTAAAAACTCATATGAAAAATTATAAATATTTTATGGATATTGGTAGCGGAAATGGCAAATTTCCATTATATATGGCTGGAGATAATAATATATTAACTTCTGTCGGTATTGAATTAGTAGAAATAAGACATAACAGAGCTATAGAATTAAAAAATAAATTAACCGAAGAATTTAATAATATCACTAATAAAGTAAAATTAATAAATGCAGATTTTAGAAATGTTGATTTTAAACAAGTTTTAAATAATAATAATCAACCTGTTATTATTTTTATCTCAAATTTGTGTTTTAGTCCAGAAATTAATAATGAATTATATAAAAAAATTAAAGCAGAATTACCATCCGGTTCTATTATTTTTTCTTCTAAAGAAATTAATACTCTCACAAAAGCACAATCAATTCCTTGTCCTATGTCTTGGTCATCCAGTTCTTCCGTTTTTATGCTTGTTTTATAATTAATTTATTTTTATTTTTAATTTTATTTTTTATTTTTTATTTTTAATTTTTTATTATTTTTATTTTTATTTTTATTTTTATTTTTATTTTTATTTTTATTTTTATTTTTATTTTTAATTTTTTATTATTAATTTTGGCGCAAATCTTATTTATAAAATTATTTAGCATTTGCTTTAATGTTTTATAAAGAGATTTTGCGCCAGAATATCAAATGAAAAATAAAAAGTTAAAATATAATATTTATAAGTAAATAAAAAAAATTGAATTTTTAATAATATAATATATAATAATTATAATATAATATGAATTCATACAATATAATATTAGCGTGTTGTAAAAATGGTCAGAAGAAATCGGGAGTAGACAAAACACCATTTGACATATTTAGATTAATATCAAAATTTAATTATCCGAATATTAAAACAATAATAATAGAGAATAAATATTTTGAGAAAGGAGTAGGATATGATGCAATATATAAATATTCTACAAGTACAAATATAATAAATAATAATATAATAAATATAGTATTAGGAGGAGATCACAGTGTAGGACATCCGAGTGTTAGTGCGTCATTATATAGATATAAAAAAGATTTACGAGTATTTTGGGTGGATGCACACGCAGATATAAATACGATGGAAACATCAGAGAGTAAGAATACACACGGGATGCCAGTAGGATATTTAAGTGGTTTAATGAGGAATAGATATGAGGAATATTTGGAAAAGAATCAGTTAGTATATTATGGAGTGAGAGATGTAGATAAGGAGGAACCGAAACATATGAGGATAATGAATTTTGAGAATAAGAAGAAGATAGAGGAAGTGATGGAGGAGATGGAAAAGAGTAAAAAAATACATATAAGTTTTGATATAGATTCATTAGATCCGGGTTTTATATCACAGACGGGGACACCAGTAAAAAATGGAATACATTATAATGATATAAGACAAATGATTAGTTATAGTGTAAAAAGTAAAAAACTAGTAGGATTAGATATAACAGAATTAAATTTATATGAAGGAGATATAAATCAAGAAGCGAAAAAAGAGACATTAAATATAATAAGTGATATAATAAGTCCATTATTTAGTAAAAGAGAATAAAAGAGAATAAAAAAATAAAAATAATAATAAAAGATAATAAAAATAAAATAAAAATATATAATATATAATGTTAAAAAAAATGATTAATTTAGCAAAATCAGATAATATATATTTAAAAAGAAAATATGTATTATGGATTTTAATGGGATTTTATGCTTTTATTAATGTTGTTACAAATTTATTTAATTTTAATTATCTTATAGATAGACCTAATAATCAATATTTTTTAAATTGGAGAATTCACAATACAGTTAATAATAAATTTTTATATGTATTAGGAAGTAGTATGAGTGTATTAGGTGCAACAGGTTTAGTATTACAAGCAAGTAGAAGATATAGTGGATTAATACATAGTTTAGTGTTTAATATAATATTAGGAAGTATGAATTTTATATTTAATTCATCGGAAAGTTTTATGAATATATTTATAAATATTCCATTATTATTAATATGTTTATATACATGGAATAAAAATTTAAATGCTAATAACAATGTAAAAACAGAAGTAATAATAAGAAAATGGTTATATTTAGTATTAATATTAGTATCAGGAAGTTTAATAACTGGATATTATTTTATGATAGAGGGATATAATGATAAATTATTATTAACAAATTATAATTTTGAGAGTAAATTAAATAAAATATTAGATAGTTTTGTAAGAGGTGTTGCTATTTCAGGTTCTGGATTATTAGTATCAAGAAATATGGAAAGTTGGATATTATTAATAGTTTCAAGTGTATTAAGTATAGTAAATAATAGTTTTAAATTAGATATTAATAATATTGCTACTAGTTTATTATTATTAATAACAAGTATTTATGGTTTAGTTAATTGGAATATTAATGAAGATATTAAATTAGAAGATATTAAATTAGAAAATAATAATCAAGATTTAGAATTAGGAAAATCAACTAAATTTATTTCCAAAGTAATATTAGATGATAATAGTGTTATAACTAAAACATTATCAAATAACAATAATATAACTTCTAAATATCATAAAGAAATAAGTACTAAAAGCACATTTAAAATTGAAACTTTAATAAAAGGAAAAGAAAATAATGAAGAAGCAATATATACAAAGAAAATAACGCCTGTAATAGTTTCAGAAGAACCAAAAGTTATAGTAAGAGGTGTAATAATAGGAAGATTTATGCCATTACATAATGGACATGTAGAATTTATAAATAAAGTATTAAATAGATGTACAGAATTAAATATAATATTATTATGTAAAGATGATGATGAAATAAGTCAAAAATTGAGAGTAAATTGGTTAAGTGAATTATTTAATAATGTAAAAATATATGCAGTAAGAAATGTATTAAGTGATAATAATGATTTATTATGGATAAGTCAGATGAATGTAATATTAGGATTTAAACCGGATATATTATTTATGAATAACCAAAACATAGATGAAATAAAGAAATTAACGAGTGTAAAAGTGGAAAATATAGAATGTGAGGTAAAGGCGAGAAGTGTTAATTTAAGATTAAATGTGATGAAAAACTTTAAACATTTATCAGAACCAGCAAAAGGACATTATGCAAGAAGAGTAATAATATTAAATGAAATAGCAGTAGAAGTAGCAAGAACATTAGATGTTCCATATGTAGAAAGATATTTAGAAGAAAAGAAGGAAGAGAGATATTTAGATAATGAATTAATAGAGATGGCGAGATATCAGAATCAGTTAGAGGATATGAATGCAAGAAATTCAGAAGGTAAGATAATATGTGAAGCGGATAGTTTAATATTATTGTATGAGGGAGTAAAGAATACTATGAAGGAAAAGACTGAAAAGGAGATAAGAAATATATATAATGAAATAAAGACTGAAAACAGATTATATATATTAGTAGGTAAAAATAGTGATTTAGAGACATTTTTATTAAGAAATAATGTAAAATTATTAGTAGTTGAAAGTAAAGAAAGATTAATGGAAATAGTGGAAGATATATAAAATTAAACTAGTTCATCAATATAATTTTCATTAATTAAATCATTTTTAAGGTCATTAATAGAATTAGAATTATTATTAATGAGTTTTTGGAGTCGTGGGTCTTTTCTATTAAATTTATTATGTTTATAACATATATATTTTTTACACAATCCATAAATAATAAAAATTATTAATGCTATAAAATATAATGCTATAACTCCAAATAGTGGATAAAAGTAATATAATATAGCTTGTACTTTATCTATCATTTCTATATATTATTCATAAAATAAATTATAAATTATTTTATTTAATCTTTATTTAATCTTTATTTAATATTTATTTAATCTTTAATATTATAAAAAATTGAAATTTATAATAATATATAAATATAAACATATATAATAAAAGAGAATGTCAAAGCAATACAAAAACCCCATTTTTAATAGAAATATTATTGATCCTACTAATAATAAAGTTGTTAAATCTATCTGGTGGCATCATAATAGTAAATTAGATAGAAATATTAGAAGTATGGTATGGGAACATTACAGATACAGAGGCAGAAAATCTGTAGCAGAAATTTATAATGAATATAGACAACGCAAAATTGAAATTATTTATTCCGGTGAACCTCAACCTGTTTTTATTGATATGTCTAAACAACCTCTTTCTGAAGATCTATTAATTAAAATTAAAACACATCTTGATTTTGTTAAAACTGAAGAAGAAAAAGAAAGACTACTCAAAAAAATTACTAAACAAGAAAAAATTGTTTCTTCTCTTCAATCTAATAAAGATAAACTTGCTAAAATTTTAAATAAATCTTCACCTTCTGCTAGTCATTCTTCAACAGAAATTTCTGAAGAAGAAATACTAGAATTAGAACAAAAATAAATATAATATTTTTTTAAATAAACAGTTTTTTTACTTTGTAATAAATCTCATTACCATTTTATCATCTATATCATCATCTGATTCATCATCATCTGACTCATCATCATCTGACTCATCATCATCTGACTCATCATCTGTCTCATCATCTGATTCTTCATCAGCAACAATAGGAGTGGGTCTATCAATTTGCTTTACTACAGGATGAGTATCAGAATCAGAAACGGAATCAGAATCAGAATCAGAAACATCATCACGTTCATCATCTTGATAAAGTTGCCCGAGAGAGTAATCAGTACTAATAAATTCGTTAGGGTCCATAGCTATAGATTGTTCTTCTTTGAATAGTCTATCTTCAATGGAATTTTGGACGACAAATTCAATAACTTTTACGGGCTTGGTTCTACCGATACGATGGCACCTACCAATAATTTGAGTTTTAAGTTCCTTACGTCTTCCAAGTTCTCCAGCGATAGGTTCATAAAGTAGGACATAATCAGCTTCAATAAGATTAATACCTGCACTCTTTGTTTCTGATGAAAGAATTAGGACACTAGAAGTGGTGGAAGCCTTAAAATCAGTAATAGCTTGTGTGTGATCACGAGTAAGAGCATAAACTGAAATAGGAAGTTCAGAAGAAATGATAGAGTTATAAATCTTGGAGATAATATCATTCCATTGAGTGTAGATTACGATTTTTTCGGTAGGCTTAAGTTTCTTGAGGAAGAGGATAAGATTACCGAGTTTAGTACCATAATTTTGAATATACTCTTCTTCAAGTTTTCTTTTCTTTGCCATACGAGAAAGGAACTTAATATCTTGAGTCATACACTTTTCGCTACATTCGGGACACTTTCTGTAAGAAGAATCACCGCCGTGGAATCTATCAATAATAAGTCCACCACGAGAATCAACATCGTGATAACATTCTTGGCAAGTAATATGACCACAAGGCATAACAACAAGACTTTTAGACACAGGACCCATACAGATGACACACTTGGTGATATCATCTTCATCTTCCATTTGTTCCTCTTCAGTTTTCTTGTTAAATTCCTCAATACGTTCAAGTTCCTTAAGTTTGGCATTCATAAATAGATAAGGTTTGCGAGCTTTGTAAAACCGTTGATAAAATTCTTCATATTGAACGAAATTAACAAGTTTATCTTGCTTGAGAGTTTTAGAATCCTTCTTCATCTTAAGCTTCTTATACAATTCATCAATAGAATCAATTCTTTCAGTTTCATCATTCATTTCCTTAAAAATATTTTCAAAATACTTATCATAAATACGAGCAATAAAATCAATAAAATCATTCTTCTCTTTCTCATAAATATCAGTGTATTTCCTAATCATAGCCTTCTTAAGTTCATCAAGATTAGTAAAAATTTCTGAACTAGTAGCACTACCGGAACCATTAACAACAAGAGCACTCAAAATTTTGCGAAGAGTATTTTGGTTGTCTTGACCTTGAATTTCTGAATCATAAACAGTTCTTTCAATTGGTGAAAGTTCAAGTTGATAAATGATGCGATTAACTTCGGGGAATTTGTATTCTTGGAGGACACTCTTTTTGGTATTCCTTCTCATAATGTTTTTATAGATGGAATAAAGATTTCTGTAGCGACAGATAACCCTTTCATTAAGTTGATTATCACCAGGGCAAAGATAGCCCATAATATAATAAATAGCTTCACTAACAACGAAAGGAGTAGCAGTACAAGCCCAACGATAATCACTCTTCAAAGCTTGAAGAAGAGTAAGAAGAGCGGGATTTCTAACTTTCTTTTCATCACCATCAACAGAAATATAAAGTTCGTGAATTTCGTCAATGATAATACGAGCAAAATTCATAAATCTGCTTTCAGGTCTTGCGAAGAATTTCCTAATATAAGAGTTGCAATTAGAAGAAGCTGGATTAATTTCTTGAGCCTTAAAATTACTTTCATAATTTCTGATTTCACCACCAAAAACAAAATTGCAATATTTGGTAATATTAGTAACAGATGTAAGAATAACCTTATTAGTGTAAATACTAACATTCTTAAAATCATTTGAATCTGTAATAGTAATAAATCTTGATGTATCAACAAAGAACTTATGAATTTCACTAGTCCAATGTTCTACAAGATGATCGGGAACAATAACAAGTGTAGGCTTTGAACTTGTATCAGTAAAAGCCTTATAAAGCATTTGTACGGTCTTACCAAGTCCAGGATCATCCATAACAATACCACCCTTTACAGTAATCCTTGGTAGATCATAAATACAATCAGTTTCAAATGGAACACCACCACGAAGAGCTACTTGACTGTCATAATATTTTGTAGAAGTTTCAGTGACAAAGAATGGTTCATAATTAACAAGATATTGAAGAACACCATCTTTTACACCAAGAGGATAATACCTTCTCTTATTGAAAATAAAATTAGGAGGATATGCTTCAATATTTTCCATCCAAGCAATATTTGCCCGCTGATACTTCAAAAGCGGAATCTTAATAAATGATGACGTTGGTTGAGCAATCATAGGATGATCCATATACCTAACAGTATAAGCATTAAGTTCAGTCCTCAAATTAACCAAATGATCATCCATAACCTTAATAT
>Ga0169931_10009066_pt1 | contig 14421 bp, 5 predicted proteins | sample Kivu_15m_20L_FD_129675 | JGI IMG/M metagenome (GOLD analysis project Ga0169931, IMG submission 129675) | Freshwater microbial communities from Lake Kivu, Western Province, Rwanda to study Microbial Dark Matter (Phase II) - Kivu_15m_20L... | ecosystem: Environmental > Aquatic > Freshwater > Lake ...
ACTTTTCTCTTGAGATTAAACGTAATATTATGTTTACTTTATTGCGAAGAGATCTTATATAAATTAAGATAGTTTTTAAATGAGATTTAATATTTATTTTATTATATTATCAATTTATTTTATAAGTTTTCATCAGTTCAGGGTTTTATATTTTTAGAACTTTATTTATTGAATATATTTTTAAAATATTCTGAAACTTATATATGACTGATCCCCGTAGATAATAGAACTTTTAATTTTTAGCTGCAGACGATCAACTTTATGCAGGTTTACAATAAAAATTCAAGCAGCAATATCTTAAACGAGAATAAGCACTTGAAATTTAATATCAAGAAGCAAAATCCAAAAGAAATCAAATCCAAAAAGAAAAGTAAGAAGTTGGTGTTCGTTTATATACAGCACAACAACAACTTGCATCTAATCAAATAGATTATTAGAGAGCTCATGATAATTTCAATATTGCTCAACGATTAAGAATTTAAGCCTAACAAAAATTGACCCAAATAAACGAATTATACAATGCAAAGAAAGAATAAGCAAATGTTTTGAAGAATAAAGTTAATAAAGCTCAAAAATAATTATAAAATTTGATGAAACATTATCATGAAATCTAAACATATAATGTACAATTGAAATCAGATATTGCAGTTACAAAGAAAGAAACATTCACTGCTGAAGATAATGTTGCAAATTTATAAAAAGTTAAGAAGAAACAAGATCTTTTGATTGATTCTATGAATGAATAAAGTAAAAGACTTGAAGAACAAAAGAATATATTAACAGCTCAAATCATATCTCAAAGAGAGTAGACATAAGAAGCTAAAAAAATATTGCATTAAGCTGAAGTATAAATGTAAAAAGTCATAGCAAGTAAAAAAGGATTATTATAAAGATGGCAAAAATCTATTATTATGATGCAAAAAAGAGATTCAGCTGTTCAAACAGCTAGATAAAGATTAGTCCATGAAAGATAAATAAATGCATTATTACTTAATGAACTTTCAGGATTGAAAAATTAGATTAGAAAGGAAGAATAAAGTACATAAAAACTAGGAGCTCAATCAAATTTCATCTCAAAAGTAAAAGCTTCATTAGACATTATCAATCACGAACTTAAAGCTGAATAATAAAAACTTTCAGCTCAATACTATAGTTTAAAAGAATCTTTAGCAAATACTTAACATAATATAAAATCAACTTCAATGTAACAATCAGCAGTTTAAGAACAGATGAATCAAGTTGAAACAAACATAATGAAATTACATGCTGAAACAAAACGTCTTTATGAATCTTTAATAGATCAAAAAAGTTAACATACAACTATATAAAAAACTGCTTCTAATTTATTAAAGCAAGCTAAAACTATCGGATAATAAATTTAAGAAAAGTAAATTTAACATGAAAATATAATGAATGAGATTGCTAGAATAAGAATCGATCAACTTAACACAAAATCTCAAATTTAATTATTAAAGAAGAAGAAAGATGAAGCCTTAGCTTAACAAAATTAAAAGAAATATCTTGTAATAACATATTAAGTTCAAATAAAGCAAGGTCATGATATAAACTAAAAGAAGCAACATTAAGTTGGTAGATTAAATAAGCAACATGATTAATTGATGAGCAAAGCTGATGGTTAAGGACGAAATCCTTAATAAAATAAATTAATAAACTTGACTCGCTAAAGTTAATAACTATAAAAAAAATGTAATTAACTCTATCGTTAATGGATTAAAAAACAAACAGTATTAGTCCATTAAAACAACAAATTGCAATAAATTCAGGAATCGACTGTAAATCTCTAAAACAAAAAAACTATTATGTAACAAAAGAAAATCCGCTTGAACTAATCATATCATAATTTCTAAAAGGAAATAGGATAAATAAAGATAAATCTTAAAGGATTACAACAAGAAATGAATAAATTGAATGATAATATAGCCTTAAATAGTTAGAAGAAACACAAATTATAAAACTAGAATGTCAATTTATAAAGTTAATTCATTTAAAAACTAAAAGAGATGTAACACTAAGCCACTAAATTAGAATATAACATCGATATAATTAGATAAGAGAAGGCAGAGTTGATGAATTAGATTGTAGAATGTTAAAGACAGATCTTACTTTGGTAGAGGAAGTATCAACTTGAAAAATAGATGCAAGAAGCTCTTGATCCTAATGTAGGTCAATCATAAATATAATAACTAAAGAAATAAATACATAGAATGTAGTTAAGATTATAATCTTTAATAAAATAACAATCAAAAATCTTAGTAAATGCCTAACGTGCAATCGATAAGCGTTAAACTATCTAAATCCGTAAAGACGCTATTAATAAAAAATAGACAGTAAAACAAAAATTACCATAAACATCAAATCAATTAAAATCAGTTATGAAGGTAAATAAAGATAATCAAAATAAGATAATGAAAAGTTTACAAGATATGTAAAAACAATTATCAAGAAAATAAAACTAATTATAAAATATAGCACAGAATATATAATAAAGTGGTAATGATCTTAAAAGATTATAAAATTAAAATTTATCATTAGATACATAACGTGTTTTGGGAAGAATTAAGAAAAATATTGATGTTTTAGTTGTTGCATCTTTACAGAAGAAATATAAAAAGATGGAAGAAATTAGTAACAAAAATGCTAAATTGGCTTATTCATAAGCTATATTAAGGGAAAAATTAAGTTAAATCAAAGATAGAAATGGTGCATTGTTGCTATCTATTTAAATGATGTCATAAAAGTATGTTCAATATGCGTAGTTGTTGAATCCTCTCCTCGAGGCCAATTTAGTCACTAAAAACTTATTAGGAAATTGAACCATTTCATGATATGTCCTTTATCATTATAAATATATACATATGAATATCATAAATAATCTTGAATAATACTTTGAGATATCTATTTTGTCCCGTTTAATTTAATATCACATATAACGCTTTCTCTAGAATCTTTTTTAATCTAGTGTAATTCCATTTAATTTATATTTTTTGTTACAAAACCAAATGTTTTTGGCTTTATTAATCTAAAATCATTTTTAAATGCTTTTGCAGTATCATGTAATACATGTGAAAAAGTTCCTTTATTTGTTGCTATCACTGATACATAGTTTTAATAATTATACGCCAGACCACCTGCGATGGCCATTATTAACATCTAAAAGCATATAAGAGTATTCTTTAATAGATTTATTATGTACTTCTATAGAAGATATGATGGCATGTTAGTTAAAGGAAGGTGCTTCATGATTGAAACATGATAAAATTTGTTATTAAAATACTATAAGGCATATTCTTTGCCAAAAAGTAAAGAAAATTGTTACTTTTATTGTTAAAAATTTTAATAAAGCTGAATAAGGAGCAAGAGGTTTGCTTAATGCATGATAAAATAAGACTAAATAATATAATGAATAAGTAGCTGAAATACCAACAGTCCAACTTACAAAACTAGAGACAAAATTATAAAATGCATGACTTTCTGCTTGAGATTATACATGATGCTAGCTTTATTAGCGAGGCGATATAATCGACATTAAGATAGTTGTTGATAATTTGACTATCAAAAATTGAAGTACATACTTTTTACATCTATAAGTAAAATATTTAGCCTTTTTCCAATGTGTTAATTGATATGGTTTTTGGCAATAATTAACTGGCCAAAAATGATGTACTTCTTTTTAATGACTAATCATAATTGTGTATACTTTCTTATCTTATATTTTATCCTTTATATATAAATATTTTACTTGCTATCGGTCATAAGCTAGATAAGAAAACATAAGATAAAAGAAAGTAAATAACAAAACAGCTTAATAAGAATCTCTAAACAAAGTAAAATATATTTCTAAATGCTATATAAGATGCTATATACTGGAAATTTGAATGATCCTACAGAGGTTATACAGTAGAAAGGTGCCATTATCATGATAACTATATATATTTTTTAATACCTATGATTTTTGATTGAAAGAAAGGATTATTAAAATTAGCAAGATGCATCCAAATATGATATATTGATATGAGTATTGTAAGAACGCTAAATATAAATGAAGCTGTGAATTAATATGAAAGATTTCGTACAATACAACTTTCATCACAATATTTGAAGCAATAACCAGGTATTTATTATACGGTCATTTATTTGATATTTTTTATTTGAAATATTATCAGAATTATAAAAAAAGATAAAAAGATTTTCTTATAATGAATACAATAAAATCTTATGATTTTTCCAAATATGAAATAAGATAAATAAAAAAGTACTATTTTCTTTAGTATGATTATATTTCTTCTAAATATTTCTAAATAGTAATCTTACAATTATACGTATATTATAATTATAAATATTTCAATCCGTATGTAAGGCTAAATAGAATAATTAAACTGTCCAATATGCATGATGATATTTCAAAGACCAGTCACTATAGCATGCGGTCATACATTTTGTTGTACATGTCTTAATAATTCTATTCGGGATAATAAATCTTGCCCTATTTGTCGACAACATATAACACAGTATACATAAATATAGATGTAGTAGCTTTAATAAAATGAAAATAGATGAAAAAGTGAACATGCTAGTTGATAGATATAAGCAAATTCATAAAAAAATGTAGCAACCAATAAAATAAGCGACTAACATAAAATGTAAATTATAAAAATTAATACTTATTGATATACTGAGTGATTAAATTTTACTTCCGTACAATACAATTCAAGCTACTTTTGAGTTACAGAATAATATATTGATAGATCGTTTGTAAAGATTTGTAGCAAGGCAATCAGCACCTTATAATAGTAAATTTTAGTTTATTTCTAGCTTATTCAATAATTTGTCGGCTGGTTTCGATATAATAAATTAGAAAGAATTTATATAAAGGTGTGCTCGAAGGAAAATCATATTGCACAATCGAATAATAAATAGTATAATCATAGGTTAATATCATTTTATAAGAAGATTAATAAGAATATTTTTATAGAATGTGTTCAGCTAGATAAATAAATTAAATATCAAATATAAACCCAAAGTAATACGAAGCCTTCATACTAACTTTTTATAGTATAAATTAAGAATACATAAAGCAAATAGTATATAAAAAAATTGATGCGAATATATTCAGCTATAAAAATGATTCAATAGCTATCTTTTACTCAATATTAGGTATAATTAAATATAGTTAGGTATTTTAAGAGATTTATTATAGGTATAATTGATTTTAGGGATTAGTAAAAATATCAATTAGCTGTATGTTTTGATGAAGATAAGCGATTGGCAAAAATTAAATAGTATATGAAAATAAATGAAGAAAAATTTAAGAAAAATCCATCGAAATCAATAAGAATATCAATATAATCAGCTGGCACTGGTAAAACATTTATCATCTTAATAATAATATTTATGTTTATATATTTCTTAGTAAAGTTTCAGCCGAATAGTCACACCATAAACATTGAATATTGATCAGTAAATGATTGTCTTTCATAATTTATTCGTTGATATTTCTATAATAATGCTTGAATTTTTAATATATGATAATAAAATTATATAATTTATTAGTGAAATATAAAAAATGGCACAACCTGTCAAATATATTACTATCGTATCTGATATGCTTAGTATTTATCAAAAATAAATTATCCGCATGTTTAAAAAATGTAATTAACTTTTTTATATAGATCCTAATGAAGTTAGCAAATAATTTCAAAAACATTTTACGGATAAATATTAAGAAATGAAGTAAACTGAAGCGAATAAATCTATTAAAGAATAAATATCAGTTAATTGCTATGCAATGGCTAAATATTTTTAAACGCCTGTACCAAGAATTAACAAAACAAGTTTATAATATCGTAAAAATTTGATGAGTCAAAGCGGTAATAGAGAATTTAGAATGACTCTTGGCGCTTAGAAATTTAAGAAATTACAAGAGAATCAAGATCCTATTGAATAATAAAATTAAATATAAGATTTAATACATAATTATCGTATGACTGATGAATTGATGCCAAAGATGAGAATGAAATGGAAAAACGCATATGATCCATAAAGAAAGATAGATAATAAATAAAGATCAACTATTGGTAATAATAACATCGATCTTTTATCATATACGATACCTTAAATATAAAGTTCGATTAGAAGATTAAGTTCGCAGAGATCACCGAAAAGTGTTAAATAAAGATAGTTGGATGTATATAGAACTTTAGAATCGAGAAATATTAAAAAGAAATATATTCCTAAATTATTTTGATTTTCATTTATTAATAATAAAAATAAAGATATAAATACTATGAAATTTAAAATATCAACTATTGGATGAGTCTGGTACTGACGGCTTTTGATACAGATCTGAAGCATTTAAAGATCTCATCATCATATTAGTGTTGTTCATTGGTGGCATATAATTATGCGAGCTTTAAAAAGGATTTATTGGATATTGAAATGGGATGTGACTATCTTATCTCCATAATTATGGCATTTAATGGCCAATAATTTTTGATGTTTAAACTTTTTACATAACAGGCATTCTTGATAAAAAATTATCTTGATCTGCAACATGTGTATTCTGCTGAAAAGGATAGTATAAATTACTATTATCATCTAAAAAATATGGTTTAGGGATGGATTGTGAAATTCCTATCTAATTTTTCTTTTATAAAGATGAAGAAGATCGGCTTAGTATTATAATAGAATTTCTTCCATAATGAATACTACTGTATAATGAACTATCTTTCTTTTCATTAGATGAGTTTTTCTTATTATAAATATTTTCTTGAGGTTCTTGTTGTTCTTAAATTTCTTATTATTCTTTTTTCAATATAAATAATTAAGAGTTTTTATTTTTCTTTACTGCCTTATTCTATTTTTTATTATTTCTTTATTTCTTTTTAATCTTTTGTACTTATTATTCTTCGACATAATTATATTAATAATGCATTGAGCTTTGTTATTGAAATTATTCATTAATACTTTCTGATGATGATTTTTGATAATTAATTTATGAATCTTTCTTTTTTCCTTTTTTTCTTTTACAATTACGATTAAAATCAATGATCTAATCAATTACTTATACTAAAACTTAATTATACTCTTAACTAGGTATTAACTAATCATCTCTTTATATGGCTATTAATTTTTTCTTAATATCTTTTATAATATATCTTATACTTTGTGCATCATCAAAGGTCGTAAATTTTCTTAAATTTATTTTATTTTGATATTTTTGTTCAGATACTGATAATACTTTATTTAAAGTTTGTTGTTTGAATTGTTTTACATTTCTATATTTATTTTATTTTTTATGTAAGAATAAATAAGTATTGACTTTTCTTAAGGCTTTTCTTAGAGTTGAATAGAAATAATTTTTTATGTTGTTATCTGTACGACCAGGTAATAATTTTGAGATTTGTGCCCATCGATTACCTTATTTTTATTGATATGAAAATAAGATTTATTATTATTATTTAGTCCATTAACGCTAATTATCTATACCTGGTTTTAATTGATTATGCCATCTATTTTAAGATAGATTATATACCTTTATCTACATTGTTTGGCTGTTCTATGACTGCCGTTTTTGTTGATGATTTCAGCAATTTCTCCCCATTTATAATTATTATTCATAGGATCACCTTTTTATATCATCAATTGTCTGAGTTTTTCATCTTACTATATAAAATAACGTTTTACTGTAGTCGTCCAAGTTTTTCTTTAAGTCATTATATTATTAAAAAACAATTATTTAGCACTATACAAAATAACATGTATTAATATCAATTTTCATATATAAACAGTATTATACTAATAAATTATGATCATGATTATATTTTTAAGGATATGCTTAATTATAAATTTATAAATAATATATTATTTTAAATTTAATAGATCAAAATATTCTTTTATAAGACAACTAACTATTATTGTCGTAATTAATTAATTATTGATTATATTTATTATTTGAGGAGAAATTTAAAAAGTTATGATATATAAAATCATTAGTTTAACGCTTATTTAATTTAAAATTTACAAATGGGACATTTTGAATTTTTATGTAACCAATCTTTAATACACTGCGCATGAAAAGAATGGAAGCACATCAAAAATGTTTAATCCTGTCCTTATTTTATCTCTTACATACATATAATACATTAGACATCAGCACCTGTGTGTTTTGAAACGGGAAGATAATCACATTATTGTGGAGTCAGCCCATGATTTTGTTGCATTTGTTATTGATTGAAATTAAATTGTCTTCCAGGTGGGTATTGAAATACATTGAAATTGAAAGTACGATTCATAGGTTAATTATTTCCATTATTGTTATAATGATAGACTTGTTGATATTGATGATTCATATTAGGTTGATAAGGATTGTACTGTTGATTTCTTCCAGAAAACATATTGAATATTTATTGCATATTTCTTTGCATATCTTGCATAAAATTATTATTTTGTGGATATTGATAATTATTATTATAGTTATTGAAATTGTATGCTCTTCCTTGTTGTTGTCCGTTTTGTCTATTTCTTTGATAGTTTTGTTGCCCATTATTATAATTTTGTTGCTGATAATAATTATTATTTTGATTGTTGTAATTACGTTGATTGTTATTATTTTGATTATTTTGTTGATTTGGGTTATTTCTTTGTTGTCTTTATTGATTATTTTGTCTAGTATTAGGTAAATTATTATTTTATCCATTTATAAATTGACATATAAATTGTGTACTTCTATCATTTTAGATGGTATTATTAGAGCCATTGATGCCTACTGTAACATGGGAATGATTATTATGGAAGTTATTCAAATTACCATTTATTTGTATGTTAATTCGAGTGTTTTAGATGTAAAATTCATTACTATTGCCATTAACTGATATAACCAATGTACAGTTTTTTATGTATATTTTATTGTTATTACCTGAAACATTGAGGTTACCCGTTCGATTTTAAAAGGTATGCTGGGTATTATTGTTAAATATGTTCATTTATGCTTATAAATATATTATAAATAAATTCTCAATTATAGGATTCCTATATATAAAACTATACAAATATTATTTTTATCGGTTTTTTTATGCTTTTTTTTGTATTTTTTAATATTTTTAAATTCCTCAAATAAATTTTAAATATTAAAAAATCATTGTATTAGATATTTATCTTTGTTTATAATTAATATTATTATTTTTACAGTTAATATAGAATTATTTTATAGAATATAGAGAAAGTAAGAAAAATATATGTTTGTATCAAAAAATCATTGAAGAGTTTCATAATTGACGAATCCATAGTTGCTATAAAATTGAGAATGATCGATCTTATCAAGCCAAATACTTGAATTTATTCTTTTTCCACCCTACTGAGGTGACAAAGGGGCATTTTGTCCACCCATGTCAGTTGAACACCATCCTGGACATAAAGAAACATAAGTTTGATCATTTTTCAAATATTTTGGTAAGATAAATCTAGCCCAAACGTTTAATAAAGCCTTAGATGTGCAATATGCTGATAATCCATAACCTTATAAATTTTGTTTTTTAGCAGCTTCTATGTAATTCAAACTGATCTTAATAATTTCTTCTTCAGTTATTGATGGATTAGTAACAGTTTTGATGAATTCTTATGGATAAGGAGCTATTGCCCAAGATCCTGTAAGTGCTCCAAGTGATGAAGAAACTATTACAACTCGACCATTTGGGGCGAGATTAGGTAAGAGTGATTTGATAAACTTTATTGTATTAATTGTATTTGTAACTATAGTATTATATGCGATCTAATATGAAGGGGCAGTTTGACCAAAGTCTGCTCCATATCCAGCATTGGCAACTATTGTATCGAAAATTAATCCTTAACCTTGAACTTTTTTAGCATTTTGTTTTATAGACTCTTCAGATAGTATGTTAAATTGATAAAGGTGTAGTTTATCTCTAATTTTCTATCTTTTTAAATCTTAAGAAAAAGCATTGACATCTCCACGAGATGTAATATGTAATTAGCTTTATGGGTGTTCCTTTCTAAGTAAAAGAACAAGTTATTTTCCTAATCCTCTATTGGCTCCACTGATAAAAATCTTTTTAGCTGACATCTTTTTTATTCTATTTTTTAATTTCTGATAAATCTGTAAATAAATTAAGACTATTTATTATAACTTTTTTTACTTTTTCTGATAAATTATATATAAAAAATTATCAATTAGATAACATTATTTTTTTTAAGTTTTCTGATCGATTATAACAAATTATCACAACAAAATGATCAAATTTTTTCTTCCTTTACTGTGATCGATACTTTATTAAAAATATATATGAATTAAATATTTTGAAATATAGAATAAATTTATTAGCAATCAATATTTAAGTTAATTCAATAAAAAAAGAATACTATACTTATTTGAAATTGATGACATATTAACATAAATAAAATCAGAGAGTGTTGATTGCAATAGGAATTCTTTGATATAAAGAATCATATAGATCTATTTCTAGTTTCTTTGCTTATATTTCTTTCATGGTGGCATAGTCTTCTGATATCAAAATTCTTTATCTTAGTTTAGTTGATAGTTATGTATATGAATTGATTGTACCATCAAGCTCAGCAACTAATTTATTAAGTTTAGTTTTTTAGTTTTTCAGTGTTTATTTCTACATGGTTAAGTTTTGAATTGAAGCCGTCTTTTATTATGCTGTCTTATGCAAATTTGTAAGTTATTATTGTTTGTATTTTAAAGTATTTGATATTTTTTATACTTAAAATTGAATATTATTGGCCTTAGTCTTCTAAATCCCGATGTATTAATCAGATTTATTAATCATGACTTGTAATTTATCTATCACATTGCTTTTATCTCTTAAAATTCTTTACAATTATTATATTCTATTATTACTATTATTTTCTCTTCTTTTTGATTATTCAAGTAATTTTTGTAGCTGTACTTTCTATTTCTGTACATCTTATACTTTATTATTTAATTCTTGTATATTAATATTCAATTTATCTATCTATTTTTGTAACTTCAAATTGCTTTATTCTACCTTGATTTTTTATTATTATATTATTTTCTTTTATTTCTTCATACTTTCAAATTTTTAACTCATAATAAACATCTCCACTTTAAGTTATTACTCAACTTATTTCTTTATGGATTTTCTAATTTTATCTTTAAAATCATCCATTTTATGAAATTATTGAGCTTTTTGTTACCATTTTTTAATTTACTTTGTCAATTTCATCAGTATTTGTTATTTTTATTTATTATCTTTAGATAGAGATGATGTCTTATCTTTTAATATTTTGATTTGGAGCTATAATTTTTAGATAGAAGGGCCGTTTGACATGCATGCTATGTCCTAGGAGCAATGAGGCTCCATGTGGTGTTGATATAAAGAGCTTGTTCTTTTTCGCCTCTACATCTAATTTATACTTTTTATATTTTTAATATATAAATTAAGATAAAATTTATTTTTATATAATAACTAAGATTTATATATCATTAATGATTTAAAATATATTTATGATTTTTTTAATATATAAAATAAGAAATTTCAATATCATTATGCTGGTCTTTGTTAATTGATAAAATCGATATTTTTCTTATTTTAAAATGATTATTTCAAACCTGATTTATATTTACCAGTTTATAGTAATTTTTAATCTGGACAACTACCTTCTAAATTTACCAATGAAATATTTTATTATGTTTTTTTCTTTGTTTGGAATAAAAATTTCTAAAGTACTTGCTTTTGCATAAGGATTTCAAGAGGCAATTCTCCTTAATTAATTTTTTGATCAGGTTTTATTAAATGGTAAAGAATTTAACTACATTTTTCTACTACAAATGGAATCGACCAAGTAAATAAGTTCATAAAATTAGGAAGTAAATAAGGATGTGGACTTTAAACAAATTGTTGAATATTAAGTGTATTATTCTATATAAATTATTAATTACTTAGAATTTTATGACAGCACCTTTGTTGTTATAAAAATCACAATAATTTGGTGCAGAAAAGATAGTAATTACTGCTGGAAACTTTTCAGCTCCGGACCATTTATACATTTTAAATCCTTCAGCTTGAGCTTCATGAGCTCTTATGATAGATATTACTTTGTTTTTTTCAAAAAAAGTTTTAGCTAATTAACTACCAAAAAAATATGAGCATCCTCTTACATCATTATGTTTTACAAGATTTTAGCAAAAGCCTGTTTTATTATCAACTGGATCTGCCCATACTAAATCGCAAAATAATCCAGATTTAGGTATTTATCGAAATCTATCAATTTTTTTGATATCTTCAAGCTAAATAAATTATAAAGATACGGATTTTAGTTCATAAGAGATTCCTCCATGAAGGCAAAGGAATTTTTTATTGACTAAACAAGCTAATGGAATCTGATCAAATAATTCCATTGTTAATTCATATGCTTATTGATTATACTTATTAAGACCTTTATTATGCATTTTTTACATTATTGCCTAAAGTTGAAGTAAGATGTCAATTGTCTACATTCATGATTTCCTCGAAGCATTATTACTTGTTTTGGTCGGCTGATTTTCATTGCCAAAATTAAAAGTAGAACTTAGATAGAAAAGTTTCCTCTATCAACATAATCTCCAAGAAAAACATATTTTGTTGTCTAGCTATTGCCGCCGACATCAGTTTCTAATAGTTTTAGAAAATCATAAAATTGTCCATGGATATCTCCAACAATTGTTATGGGATCGTCAATTGTAACTAGGTTAGCTTATGCACCTATATCGAATGAATATTACTAAATATTTGCTTTGCTTATTTGATAATCTTTTTATAATCTTCATAACTAACTTTTCCTTATTTTTTCAGGAATTATTTAAGTAATGGTACTTGAATAACTCCTTTTTGAAAGAGTAATTATGATTTAATAGGACGCTGTGGAGGAAGTGGTAATCCTTTAAAAACTCGAGTATTTCCAGGATCTTTCAATAAATCCATTTTAAACTTAATATTATGAAAAATTTAATTTATATTAGTACATACATAATAATAAAACAGAATTTATGATAGATATCAAATCAATTTTTTATTATAACTACGCATCATGATTGAATTTATGATTTTAAAATAAAAATGATTAGAAAATTAGCAATATTAATTTTTATTATATAAAAAATCCTTCTTTAAGAAAATAATATTACTGTTTGTTGATTTTAGCAGTAAATGATAGATGATTATACTTTATCAACTTTTAATTATTTTATAAGAATATTAACTATCTATTTTATTTATAATCAGAATTTTGGGATTCTATCGATAGCATATAAAGTTTAATATCTTGTTGGGATTACGGAATCGGTTTCGTTTCCAGCATATGTGTATTTATGAGGTTGGAAGATACGAATCATATCATCAAAATTGAAGAACATCATAAATATTGGTACGAAGAAAAGTAGCCATGCGACTCTCTGAGTTAAATTTGCGAACGCAGTTGGTGTTTTATAAAATTGATTCAAATCATCTTAATAATTTACGTGATCTGCAGCCATTTTTAATACTAATGTATCATAAGCAGCTCTTCTTCCGAGTGAGAAAAATCGTTCGGATTGATAAGTTCTTAAGCTTTATGGAGAATAACGTTGTAAATAACCGTAGTATGCGTAGTTTGAAGCAGTTCTTTGAAATCTATTCATAATTATTGATATAAATATTATTAATGATTTAAATAAAATAACAACATTGATAATATCTTCTAATGATTCTTTAGTTTAATAAATAATAAACAAAGATAATAAGTTTTATAAATCATCCATAAAATTTAAAATATTTTTTTCAAGTTTAGTGTTTAATCTTTCGAGGTTTTTATATTGTAATTGAATCATATACTTTATATTTTCTTCAAATATTTATAAAATAAATCTCATCAATACTTTTTTATCTTCTTTTAGTTATAATAAAACACAATAATATATTTACAATCCTTTATTAAATATATTTATAATTATAACTTATGATGTCGGCTTATGCAGTTGCAGATTCTACAAATAAATATCGTCATGGTGTTTTAATCGGTAATTTTGTAGAGGATAAATTCGGAAGAGATTTGAGCTAAAAAGTATTAAAATTATTTATTTTAGGGACCAAATCCAGATGCAATAAAATTGCCTACCACAAAAGATCATCATGATCTTGCTCATTCACTATATAAAACTAATCCTTACCTTAATAATCAACAAAATGATAAATCACAATTTTATACAACTGCACGCGATGTTTCTGATTCTTCAGTAATGCATTATTAATTAAGTATAAGCATCCTTAAAAATAAACTACATATAACATTTTCTATCATCAGCAAGTTAATAGAAATGTACCTATAGTTAAAAACAATCCTAAAAGATAATAAAGACTTTAGAAATAAGGTCAATTATATGATCAA
>Ga0169931_10009067_pt1 | contig 14421 bp, 11 predicted proteins | sample Kivu_15m_20L_FD_129675 | JGI IMG/M metagenome (GOLD analysis project Ga0169931, IMG submission 129675) | Freshwater microbial communities from Lake Kivu, Western Province, Rwanda to study Microbial Dark Matter (Phase II) - Kivu_15m_20L... | ecosystem: Environmental > Aquatic > Freshwater > Lake...
CATTTTTGTAAATTCAGCCACTTCCTCATCGGAGATTTTTCCTGCAATCACAGGAAGGTAATAGGCTTTAATTTTTAATTTTTCAGCAGCCATCTGAAGTTCCTCAAAATATAGCAATAATCAACTCAGACAATCTAACTGTATTGCGGGCGATATTCACGTAATAAGATTAATCCATAAACAGTCAGTTCATAAACGTATCTAATTGGCATCATGGGCATAAGTGCTAGCGGTTTTTTGGATATGTAGCCTTTTAAAACCATCGCATCCACATCTCTGGGAACTGATGCGAGCTTTGTGAGTTTTCCATTAAAGACCAGCTCTAAGCAATGAATTTCATCTTCAGATAATACCGCTGACTTTTCCATATGTTGAGGCTTCTGATGGGGGTTTAATTAACAATTAGTATAGTCCAACGCATTCGCTTAGGGGCTGTGTATAAAAGATTTAGCAGGCTACTTGTTTTAGGCAATTTAATACCGTTCAGTTAGATGTTGGAGCTGTCAGTTCGCTTATTGTATTGGTTAGCCTCGGCCATGAGTCGATTCTGGAATTAAGCCTTTACACTGGAAGGTCCGCTTTGCGGATTTTGCTGTCATAAAAAATAAATATTAATTATTTTCTGAAAGACCATTCGTCCAAAATCCAGTGTATGTATTGCCAGATGGTGCCAAATCTAAAAATGGGGGGTACGGGGTGGGTGGGGTTGAGCAAATGTGGAGAAAAGTTACTACAAATCAGCTACAAAAATATATTTTTTTAAGAACAAAAAATTTAAATTGTAAATAACTCTTTGATTATACTGGTGAGCTGTGCGCGATTCGAACGCGCGACCAACGGATTAAAACGCATTTCACTTGGGTATTTAATGAAAATCTCAGACAAAAAAACAGCCCCAATAGGGGCTGATTTTAAGCTTGCTTTGTGTAATCTGGTTTAAAAGTCGTAGGTAACACCACCAAATATCATACGACCTCTACCAAGTTGCATACCGTCAACTCGGGATGCAAGATATTCCTTATCGGCTAAATTATGACCGCTAACAAAGAAAGTTGTTTTATATCCTTCAGGTTTGTAACTCGCTGATGCATTTAAGAGAGTATAGGAAGGTATATTGCCAGATTGACCTGTTATTGCTGGATGTTCATTAGGAACAGGTTTTTGTTCACCGACATAATCTGCACCAACCCTTAGGTTGATACCTACTGGATGATTGTACCCCAGATTTAATGATGCTAAGTTGCGAGGTGCATATGGCAAGCGATCTCCAGACCTGAAACCACCAACCGCATCTTCTCCATCACGGTTAAAGAAACCATCATCTTTAAATTTAGCTACAAATAAGCCTGTCCAGCTACCAGATATATAAAAGTTATGGGGTGAATTATAAATTGTTCCAAAATCAACCCTTCCACCAAATTCAATACCAGTCATATTGGCTTTACCCGCATTTCTAAAAGAACCCTGTTCATCAGCTACAGCAACGACCATATCATCTATTACGGTATGGAACAATGTTGATTCAACGTTTATCCCTTTGTAGTAATTTGAACGAATCCCTAACTCATAATTAGTACTGACTTCAGCTTTAGTTCTGTTTGGATTAATGGAGCCATCATCTTCAGCTGTAATTGCTAAATCACGGTCAGGTCTTGCTGGCGCGAAACCACGGTGAACCCCTGCAAACACAGTGGTATTTTTAATACCGTTCCAAGCGACCCCAAAACCAGGAAGCACTTTTGTTTGTGAAATGGAATATTTTAAGCCTGAACCAATTCCTTCATTGTCCTCATTAAACTGACCATTTGAACCAATCGCTAGTCCATCGGCATTGTAGATTTGTTTATTAATTTTATATCGCTCAACCCGCAATCCAGGGGTAAAAGACCAATCATTTACATAAAAGGTATTTTGTGCGTAGTAAGATTGGGCTTGTACTTGATGATCAATTTTCTCTCTTAATAATCCATCACTCCTAGCAAAGCTCAAACTTTGCCCTGCAGCACCATCAGCACCGAACTGTTCTCGGTTTATATCTTCCCAGTGCAATCTCATACCGACAACCAAATCACTTTGAACACCAAAGATGTTATGTTGAACATCTAATCGTGGCTCAATACCATAGAAAGTCATACTTCTTGGTCGGTGGCGTCCTCCACAATTATCCGGATTCACTTGCCCACTAAGTAAGGACGCCGTTGATAGTCTTCTTGCCGGTGCTCCAGAACACTCAATACCATCACCTCTTAATTGGCCATATCCCGCTCTAGGGTTTCCATAGGCGTCATTACCTGTTGAAGTTGTATTATGAACTTGACGGAATGATGCTCGGAATAAGTCTTGGTAATAAGCCTGTGTAGTGAGCTTAGCTTGATCGTTTAATTTCCATGCATGCTTTAAAGAGAAAGTGTCACGTTTTTGATTAAACTCATCATTACGACCTGTTACTGCTTGATTCTTATCAAGGTTCCATTCAGTTAAACCCAAACCAGTTTCAGAGATATTCGATCCTTCGCGGAAAGTACCAGCTTTGGCAGTTAGGGTATGATTTTCTGTTAAATCGATTTCACCCTTAAGTGTGTATTCCTCAATATCAAACTTATGATGATCACGAATACCATCACCTTTTTTCTTAACTGCATCAAACATAATTCCGCCCCGCTCATTACCTGTACCTGCATTTAAATACGCGCTACTAAAATTATCTGAACCTATCATGCCTGTAACACGACCTGAAAAACCATTACGCGGCACTGCCTTAGTAACAAAGTTAATCATGCCGCCCATAGTTTGTGGGCCATATAGAATCTGCCCAGAGCCTTTCACAACTTCAATACGATCAACACGGTCAAGCGGTGTTGAGTAATGAGCCGACGGATCGCCGTATGGAGCAAAGAATATTGGGACACCATCTTCCATTAGCAAAGTTCGGGCTGATCGACGTGGGTTCATACCTCTAATACCAATATTTAGAGTGAGCCCCATTGAATCCTCTCCAACAATATTGATACCTGGAGTGGTGGTTAAGGCTTCTTTTATTGAAACAGGGCGACGTTCCTCCAATTGCTTTTGATCTATTACATTAAATGACCCTGGAACAGCCTCAAGCCTGTCTGGCAAAATACCCATGACATCGACTTTGTCAGTTTTTAATTCTTTAGGATCTTTTTTGGTTTCTAAATTATCTGCATAACTAGTAGATACCATGCCAAGTGCGCCTATAATAGCTACAAGGGAAATTTTTAGTTCGGAATTAAACACTTTTATCTCCATCAATTTTATAAAACATATTTCAAAGTTGATAATTTTTCTCAACTTTAATAATTAATTAATTAATGGATTAAATCAAGGGAATAATTCCTGCTTTTCATATGAATTATTCCTAACGCATTATTAAATATTAACCTTAAAAATTTAGGGGATTTAATTCAGAGTAATGGTTATTGAGTTCATACGAAATTCATTGATGAACTTAGTTGATTTTTTTGTGCCATTATTAATCATGAATATGCCTTAATTAGCTTAGCCAAAAGTAGCTCATAGCAAGAAAATAAAATCTCAAAGTTAATCGTTTTTAAATCAAAAAGTGTGTAGTAGGTGTGTAGTGATTTAATAGGCATAAAAAAGCGATTACATTACTGTAACCGCTTATTTTAATTTGATATTTTGGTGGGCTGTGCGCGATTCGAACGCGCGACCAACGGATTAAAAGTCCGCTGCTCTACCGACTGAGCTAACAGCCCCCCTGACTTACACACAAGCGTGTGTTCGTCGAAAGCGCGCAATTATCCTGAAAAGACAAGTGCTCGTCAATACTAAAACTAACGCATTCCTGGAAATTTACCCTGCATGGTACGCATGAGTTTCCCCATGCCGCCTTTGGAGAACATTTTCATCATCTTTTGGGTTTCTTCGAACTGGTTGAGCAAGCGATTAACTTCTTGCACTTGCACCCCGGCACCCATGGCAATTCTGCGTTTTCTAGTTGCTTTGATTATCTCTGGCTTACGACGTTCCATTGGCGTCATAGAATTTATGATGCCTTCTATCCTTTTAATCGCTTTATCGCCATCATCCGGGTTGATTTTTCCCGCCATACCGGTCATTTGACTGGGTAATTTATCCATTAAAGCACCCATGCCCCCCATCTTGCGCATTTGCACCATTTGCGCTTTGAAATCCTCAAGATCAAAGTTTTTACCTGATTTGACCTTATCAGCCAGTTTCTTGGCTTCTTCCATATCGACATTTTTTTGCGCCTGTTCGATGAGGGACAGCACATCGCCCATGCCTAATACACGAGACGCCATACGTTCTGGGTGGAAGGGCTCTAGCCCATCAACTTTTTCGCTGACACCGATATATTTGATTGGCTTGCCAGTGATTTGACGCACAGAAAGGGCAGCACCGCCTCGCGCATCACCATCCAATTTGGTCAAAATAATCCCTGTCAGTGGCAGGGCATCGCCAAAAGCACGCGCAGTATTCACTGCATCCTGACCCAGCATCGCGTCAACGACAAACAAGGTTTCTGTCGGCTGAAGCAGTTGATGGAGTTGTTTGATTTCATCCATCATTTGCTGATCAATACCCAAACGACCTGCGGTATCGAATATCACCACATCATAAAAATATTTCTTTGCGAATTGCAGTGACTCTTGTGCAATCAAGGATGGTTTTTGCTGAGCATTGGAGTCATAGCAATCTACATCCAATTGCTTAGCCAAAGTTTTTAGCTGCTCTATCGCGGCTGGACGATAAACGTCAGCACTCACTAACAAGACTTTTTTCTTTTGCTCTTTGAGTAATCTGGCAAGCTTGCCAGAGGTGGTGGTTTTGCCGGAACCTTGCAAACCTGCCATCAAGATGACAACTGGTGGGACTGCAGCTAGATTTAGAGCTGCATTTTGCTCTCCCATCAGCTTGGTCAGCTCTTCGTGAACCACCTGAATCACCGCTTGACCTGGGGTCAAACTGCTCAATACCTCTCGTCCTTGAGCACGCTCTTTTACTTGAGCAATAAAGTCTTTGACGACGGGCAACGCCACATCGGCCTCGAGCAAAGCCATTCGGACTTCACGCATGGCGTCGGCAATATTCTCTTCGCTTAGTCTGGCTTGGCCACGAAGATTCTTGATGACGCCTTGTAATCGAGTGCTTAAATTTTCCAGCATAGTTTCCTCTGAAGTCTTATAAATTGCGGACAGTGAGATGGTTATCTTGCTTGACGGCTCATGCTATAGTGATACCTTTAATGCTTCATATTTTAACCTAAATTATGCACACCCGATTGCTGTTACCCTATCTGATTGTTGCGCTGCTGTTTGGCGGGGTTGCGATTGACTATTGGCTGGCGATTAACCGTACCAATCAATCACCTACCAGTACACGCTTAAATATACACAGTGGATTAGTCGCTTTAGCCCTGATCGGCCAAGGACTTCTGTTGTGGCAAGATATTTTTGCTTGGGGACTGAATTTAACGGTAGCGAATGCCAGCGCCACCATACTTTGGCTGACAGTGCTTATCTATTGGTTATTTAATCTCCGGCATCATGTACACAGTTTGCAGGCTTTTGTTCTGCCTCCAGCGACACTGATGGTGCTGATTCAAGGTTGGTCTCTGCAAACGCATTGGCTGCAATATGAGCAACAAGCATTGTTTATCACCCATATTTGCATTGCCTTCTTGGCTTATAGCATATTTACCTTTACCGCTTTACACGCACTGTTAATGGCGACTGCAGAGCGCAACCTGCATTTGCGTCAAAGTATTATCAAGTTACCTGACTTTCCGCCTTTAATGGTCATGGAGAGTATGTTATTTAAGATGGTGGCTGCAGGTTTTGTGTTACTGAGCGTAACCCTGATTACTGGCATGTTGTTTTCTGAGCAAATCTTCCATCAACCGCTACGTTTCAATCATAAAAACGTATTCACCATTTTGTCATGGTTGATCTATGGCGCATTACTGATTGGTCGTGTGCGTTATGGTTGGCGCGGTCGCACCGCCATTCGTTGGACATTGTGGGGATTTCTATCGCTATTACTGGCTTATTTAGGCAGTAAGTTTGTATTAGAGATTTTGCTCAATCGCTAATCCTTGCCTTGCCTTAATTCAGATTTAATTAATCTCGTAAACTCATTATTGGCCAAGCTTTTTGTTCTGCCTCGGCCTGCAAAATGGGATCAGGATTGACTGCAACCGGATGATTCACTAAGCGCAATAAAGGCAAATCGTTGTGCGAGTCACTATAAAAATATACTTTTTCAAAGTCGGCTAGCGCCTGTCCGCGCGCAGACAACCAATCATATAAGCGAGTCACTTTGCCTTCTTGAAAGCTAGGTAAACCCGCCACCTTGCCAGTAAATTGGCCATCTATTTGCTCAGGATCAGTACCAATCAGGTTGCGAATGCCAAAAGCCTGCGCAATCGGCCCGGTCACAAATGAGTTGGTTGCAGTAATAATCAAAAGTTCATCCCCAGCAGCTCTGTGCTGCTCGACTAAGGCGCGAGATTTCTGCGTCATCATGGGGGTAATTTTTTCACGCATATATTGCGCATGCCACTGATCAAGTTGTTGACGGCTATGCTCATGCAATGGACGTAATTGAAACGCCAAAAACGCCATGATGTCTAGCTTACCTGCTTTGTAATCTGCATAAAACTGGTCATTTGTGGCTTGATGTTGCTGACGATCTAGCACGCCAATCTCTATCAAAAACTCACCCCATTGATAGTCACTATCACCGGCTAACAAAGTATTATCTAAATCGAAAATTGCTAAATTCAAAATGACCCCGTACAAACCTTAATCTAACTGGAATACTTTTTAAAAAAACGCCCTCGCGAGGAGGGCGCATCTCACATTACACTTGCGGGTGAGCTCGCTCGGCTTTGGAATAAAGTTTATTCAAGCCGTTCAAGTAAGCTTTTGCAGAGGCAATCACAATATCGGTATCTGCGCCTTGCCCATTCACGATACGTCCACCTTTGGACAATCGCACGGTCACTTCGCCTTGCGCATCAGTACCACTGGTAATGTTGTTGACGGAATACAACAACAACTCTGCCCCACTATTAATAATTTTCTCTATCGCTTTAAACGAGGCATCAACTGGACCGCCACCTTCAGCTTCAGCGCGCTTCTCGCTGCCATTGTCCAATACTGCGACCGTGGCATAGGGGGTTTCGCCTGTTTGTGAGCAAACTTGTAAATAGCTGAGTTTAAAATTTTCTGAATCCGCACTTACAAATTCATCGCTGACCAAAGCCTGCAAATCTTCATCAAAAATTTCTGACTTTTTATCAGCCAACTCCTTGAAGCGAGCGAAAGCGGCATTCAAAGCTTCCTCGCTGGATAAAGCGATACCCAATTCCTCCAAACGTGCGCGGAAAGCATTGCGGCCTGACAATTTACCCAAAGTGAGCTTGTTAGCATTCCAACCCACATCTTCTGCACGCATAATTTCGTACGTTTCACGGAATTTAAGCACGCCATCCTGATGGATACCGCTCTCATGCGCGAAAGCATTGGCACCCACGACTGCTTTATTGGGTTGCACAGGGTAACCTGTAATCGTCGATACTAATTTAGAGGTAGCGACTATCTGTGTCGTATCGATAGTGGTTTCTAAATTGAATACATCGCGACGCGTCTTGACTGACATCACGATTTCCTCAAGGCTAGCATTACCTGCACGCTCACCCAAGCCATTAATCGTACATTCCACCTGAAGCGCACCGCCCATCACAGCTGCCAATGAGTTGGCCACTGCCATACCCAAATCATTATGGCAATGGGTAGACCAAACCACCTTGTCAGAATTTTTAACTCGCTTAATCAAGGTCGCCATGCGCTCACCCCACAATGCAGGGATAGAGTAGCCAACGGTATCCGGGACATTGATGGTTTTTGCACCTGCATCAATCACCGACTCGAAAACTTTAACCAAGAAATCAATCTCGGAGCGAACCGCGTCCTCGGCAGAAAACTCGACATCATCGGTGTATTCCAAGGCCCATTTCACTGCCTGCACTGCACGCTCCAGCACTTGGTCCGGCGTCATCCGTAATTTATTTTCCATATGAATAGGTGAGGTAGCGATAAAGGTATGAATACGGCCTTTTTGCGCAGGCTTGATCGCCTCACCGGCACGACGTATATCGTTTTCATTGGCACGCGCCAATGAACATACGGTAGAGTTTTTAATCACTTCGGCAACGGCACGCACCGCTTCAAAATCACCAGGACTCGCTGCGGCAAACCCAGCCTCTATAACGTTGACGCCTAACTTTTCCAGTTGTCGTGCAATTCTTACTTTTTCTTCTTTGGTCATTGCCGCACCTGGACTCTGTTCGCCATCGCGCAAGGTGGTATCAAAAATAATCAACTGATTGCTGTTCATCTTTTTCATTCCATTTAAAAATCTTTTACATTCCTTGTCTTCCTTACAGAGGACAAGGGCGTGAATAATCTGTGTGTAGGGGGTTATGGTCTGCGCGCTAGCGCAGCAGTAAAAGCAATGGTGATAGCGCGTGGGACAAAGTCACACGAGGTGCTGTCTGATTAGCACCTGCCGCACTTAAGAGATATGTCTTTGAATATTTCATGGAGCACATCATACCACGCTTTTACTTTCTGTAAATTTGAATAACTTTATGAATACAATAAATTTAATTAATGAATACCGTTTTATTCTTCCAGGTTTTTTCGACGCATCAAGGCAGATAAATATCCTGAAAGCGAATAAAACAAAGCTCCCACAAATAATACCTCGGCAGGGCTGTAAGAAATCAGCGCCATCACCATCACAAACACAAAAATGACAATAAAGGGCACGCTTTCGCGCAAATTAATGTCTTTGCCACTATAAAAGCGTAAATTGCTAATCATGGATAACCCGGCAAATACGGTAATCGCCCATGCCACCCACTTCATTTTGAACCACGCCGCATAGACGGTATCACCCGCAATCCCGTTATCAAAACACACATACACCAACCCCGCCATTAAAGAGGCAGCTGCAGGGCTAGGCAAGCCTTGGAAATAACGCTTATCAGAGCTATCTAGCTTGGTATTAAATCTTGCCAATCTGAGCGCAGCACAAGCACAGTAGATAAAAGCTGCAATCCAACCAAGTTTGCCCATAGGTTGCAATGCCCATACATATAGAATCAAGGCTGGCGCAACACCAAAGGACACCATATCGGACAAACTATCAAATTCTGCTCCAAAAGGGCTTTGAGTATTGGTGAGACGAGCAACACGACCATCCAAGCCATCCATCACCATGGCTAAAAAGATTGCAACCGCTGCATGCTCAAACTTTCCATTCATCGCTTGCACAATGGCATAAAAGCCAGAGAACAATGAGGCTGCCGTAAACAAATTTGGTAACAAGTATATGCCACGCTTTTGCAAAGATTTTTGGATCCCTGGATTGCGCTTGCGTGCAAGCGTATTTTTATCCACCATCAGTTTTACTCCAACATAGATATCCCGCTAGTATAACAAAGCCGGCAACTTCCCCGAGCATGTCTTTGATGACACATTCAGTTTTTGCCTTGGTTTAACCCTGCGGGCTTAGTGATGCAGGCCCGCATATGATAGTATCGCGACTTTGATTTTTTGCCCTGAGCTCAAATGCAATTTACCCTCACACACCAAAGCGGTGCGGCACGCCGTGGCGCACTAAGTCTCGCACATGGCACAGTGCAGACCCCAGCTTTTATGCCAGTGGGAACCTATGGTGCAGTGAAATCGCTTTCCCCTGTCGAAATCCAAGAAATTGGTGCTCATATTATTTTGGGCAATACCTTTCATCTTTGGTTAAGACCAGGCTTGGAGGTGATAGAGCATTTTGGCGGCTTGCATCAATTTATTGGCTGGCATGGTCCGATATTGACTGACTCTGGCGGATTCCAAGTCTGGAGCTTAGGGGCTTTACGCAAAATTACCGAACAAGGGGTCAAATTCCGCTCGCCAATTAATGGTGATAGTTGTTTTTTGACTCCCGAGGAATCGATGCGTATTCAGCGCGTACTCAATTCCGATATCGTCATGATTTTTGATGAATGCACCCCCTATCCCGCCACTGAAAAAGCTGCAGCAGATTCTATGCAACTGAGCCTACGTTGGGCACAACGCAGCAAGCAAGCTCATGAAGGAAATCCCAATGCATTATTTGGTATAGTACAAGGCGGTATGTACGAATCTTTACGAGATGAATCCTTAGCGGGCTTAGTGGATATTGGCTTTGATGGCTTTGCGATTGGCGGCCTATCAGTGGGTGAACCTAAGGAAGATATGTTGCGCATACTGGCGCATACTGCACCGCAAATGCCGCGCGAAAAACCACGTTACTTAATGGGGGTTGGTACTCCCGAAGATTTGTTGGATGCGGTAAGCATGGGGGTGGATATGTTTGATTGTGTGATGCCTACCCGCAATGCCCGTAATGGTTGGTTATTTACCCGTAACGGTGATATTAAATTAAAAAACGCACGTTATCGTCAAGACGATAGTCCGCTGGATCCTGAGTGTCAGTGTTATACCTGTCGTAACTTCTCCCGCGCTTATTTGCACCACCTGCATCGTGTGGGAGAAATGCTAGGGTCCAGACTCAATACCTTGCATAACCTTCATTACTATCAAGAATTGATAGCTGGCATGCGGCTTGCCATTGAACAAAATCAATTTGCTGAATTCAAACAGCAAACCCTGATCCGCAGACAATCCGCTAGCTAGACTAATCCAGTAAAGATAACGCAAGCGACTTAGCGGTGATATGGCCAGTTTTAATATGTTAAAATTCAAAATTAGCTTTATTAATTAATCTTGTTGGAAAGTGAAAATATGTTATTGAGTATTGCTTATGCTGCTGACCAAGCAACGGCCCCTAGTCTATTAGAAGGTATGTTCCCGTTTGCCATCATATTTGTATTGTTTTATTTCTTATTGTTAAGACCACAGCTTAAACAAGCTAAAGCCCAACGCGCCATGTTGGCTGAATTGAAAAAAGGTGACGAGGTTTCTACCAGCAGCGGCATGATAGGCAAGGTAGACAAGATTGATAATGAAATTGTGAGTCTTGAAATTGCTACTGGCGTTGTCATTCGTGTGCAAAAACAATCTATTCAAGCCAAATTAGATAAAACTGTAGCAACAAAAACAGCTAGCAAGGCCAAATAATACGACAGGACTGGATACAGTCCTGTGTTAATTTTATTCCCTCAAATCATCTTTTAGCGAGCATTGCGATGAATCGTTACCCCCTCTGGAAATACTTACTGGTCGTGTTTGCCATCTTAATGGGGCTGTTATATTCCGTGCCCAATTTATTCGGCGAGGCCCCTGCCGTCCAAGTAAGTTTAACTAAAAATGTCACTCAGCTTGATGCTAAAGCCATGCAAGCGGTTGAGGATGCTCTGAAGCAAGCTGGCATTACTTATGACGCCGTGATGATGGATAAAACTGGTATCAAGGTAAGGTTCGCGGATACCGATACCCAAATCAAAGCACAAGATGCCCTTAAGAATGCATTGGGCAAAGATTATGTAGTGGCGCTCAATCTGATTTCTCGCTCTCCTAGCTGGCTTTCTAGCATGGGTGCTAAGCCTATGTATTTGGGTCTAGACTTGCGTGGCGGTGTGCACTTCTTGATGCAAGTCGATATGTTGGCTGCTCTGAACCAGGCAAGCGAGCGCTATATCAATGACTTCCGTTCCACCATGCGTAAAGAGCGTATTTCTTATACCGGCGTATCCAAAGAGGGAAAAAGTATTTTGATCCGCTTTAGCGATGCCAAAGAATTAGCCAAAGCAGAAAAAATCCTCAGTCGTGACTATCCTGATTTGATGATCAAAGATGGTGAGTTGTCGATTACTGCAACGCTTAGCCCTGCCGCCGAAACACGCATTCAAGAGTTTGCCTTGAAACAGAATATTCAAACCCTCCATAACCGAATTAATGAATTGGGTGTCGCTGAGCCAGTGATTCAACAACAAGGCTTAGATCGCGTTGTAGTGCAATTACCTGGGGTGCAAGATACAGCCAAAGCCAAAGAAATTTTGGGACGCACGGCGACTCTAGAAGTACGTTTGGTCGACGAAGACAAAAGTGATGCGGCAACATTGGAGGCTGCTGGCAAAGGTCAAGTGCCGTTCGGCGATGAATACTTTGTTGGTCGTGGCGGTGAACCGCTATTGTTAAAAAAGAAAGTGGAGTTGACCGGAGACTATATTACCGACGCCGGCCCAGGAGTCGATTCCCAAACTGGTCGCTCTGTCGTACACGTCACACTAGACAATCGTGGTGCGCGCATTTTCCGTCAGGTAACGAAGGACAATGTGGGCAAACGTATGGCCATTCTCTTAGTAGAAAAAGGTCAAGCCGAAGTGGTTACTGCCCCTGTGATTAATGAAGAAATTGGCGGTGGTCGTGTACAAATTTCTGGCATGAATAACGTGCAAGAAGCGACCGATATCTCTCTGTTGCTTCGCGCTGGCGCCCTCGCCGCTCCGATGGAAATTATCGAAGAGCGTACTGTTGGTCCAAGCATGGGTGAAGAGAACATCAAACGTGGCATGCACTCCACCCTGTGGGGCTTTGCCGCAATCGCGATATTTATGGTGGCGTATTACCTCATCTTTGGTAGCGTTTCGATTGTCGCTTTGGGGATTAACTTGCTGTTACTGGTGGCTATCTTATCCATGTTACAAGCGACATTGACCCTACCTGGTTTAGCAGCGATTGCGCTGACGCTGGGGATGGCGATTGATGCCAACGTGCTGATTAATGAGCGTATTCGCGAAGAGATAGGCTACGGCAATACCCCCCAAGCTGCTATTCATGCTGGTTATGACCGAGCATTCGATACTATTTTGGACTCGAATGTGACCACCATGATCGCCGGCTTGGCACTGTTTATGTTCGGCTCCGGCCCAGTCAAAGGCTTTGCTGTCGTGCACGTACTCGGGATTTTGACTTCGATGTTTAGTGCGGTAGTCGTCTCCCGTGCGATGGTGAATTTGATTTATGGTTATCGTCGCAGAATCAATAAACTGACGATTGGTTAATCCCAATATTGCTTGAGCTGTATCAAGTTAAATAAATTAGCGAATTAAAGGCGTATCAAACTATGGAATTTTTTAGAATCAAACGTGATATCCCATTCATGAGTTATGGCCGTTTAACTACCGCCATTTCCTTGATTACTTTTATCCTGGCAGTATTCTTTTTGGCACAGCGCGGTCTCAATCTTGGCGTTGATTTTACTGGCGGTACCGTCATTGAAGTGAGTTACCCACATGCAGCCAATTTGCCACAAATTCGCCAAGCGGTAGAGAGCATAGACTTGAATGAGGCTACCGTGCAGAACTTTGGCTCGAGTAAAGATGTGATGATACGTCTACCCTTGAAAAAAGGTGTGACCTCTGCACAACTGTCTGAACAAGTATTAACAGCCTTGCGCAATGTCGATGCACAAGTTGAAATGCGTCGCGTTGAAACCGTCGGCGCCCAAGTGGGCCAAGAGCTTTATGAAAATGGCGCATTGGCATTGTTACTCGTGTCTATCGGCATTGTGGCGTATTTGGCCTTGCGCTTTGAATGGCGTTTTGCTGTGGCCGCGATTATTGCCAATATGCATGACGTGGTCATTATTTTGGGCTTCTTCGCCTTCTTCCAATGGGAATTTAATCTCACGGTTTTGGCGGCAGTATTAGCGGTATTAGGTTATTCGGTGAACGAGTCAGTCGTGGTATTCGATCGAGTTCGAGAGAACTTCCGTAAGATGCGTAAAGTGGCTGTCACTAAAGTGATTGATAATGCCATTACACGCACCATGTCACGTACTATCATCACCCACTTCTGTACGCAGTTAATGGTGTTGTCCATGTTGTTTTTTGGCGGCGAAACCTTGCACAACTTTGCCTTGGCTCTGACCATTGGTATTTTGTTCGGTATCTACTCTTCTGTATTGGTGGCTTGCCCAGTTGCTTTGTACCTTGGGGTGTCTCGTGAAAATCTAATCACGGGCGTAGAGAAGAAAAACAACCAAGCTGAGATGCCATAACAGCATTTGCAAGATTCCTTTTCCATAAATCTGTTAGAGCAAGCCTTGACAATTTTCTAGCAAAACATACACTCAAGGCTTGTTCTTCATCGTTGTAAACCCATTTGGATAACCTCTCTATTTTCGGTCAGATTGCAGTCATCGTTTTCTTGCTCTTACTGTCCGCATTTTTCTCCAGTGCAGAAACCTGCCTGATGGCACTCAATCGCTATCGCCTGAGACATCTCGTGAATGATGGTCATCGCGGAGCGCGCCTAGCGCAATTATTGCTCGATAAAACTGATTTATTATTGGGTGCGATTTTGTTGGGCAATACCTTTGCCGCCGTATCCATCGCCACTA
>Ga0169931_10009068_pt1 | contig 14420 bp, 7 predicted proteins | sample Kivu_15m_20L_FD_129675 | JGI IMG/M metagenome (GOLD analysis project Ga0169931, IMG submission 129675) | Freshwater microbial communities from Lake Kivu, Western Province, Rwanda to study Microbial Dark Matter (Phase II) - Kivu_15m_20L... | ecosystem: Environmental > Aquatic > Freshwater > Lake ...
ACAGAACAATTCGAACGATAAAAGGCCAGATCAAAACTGCCCTACGGTCACTCAATTTATCTGATAATCCGAACGCAGCAATAAGACGTTTAGAAGAGCTACTTGATTGGCTAGAATAAAAAATGAGCTATGATCGACAAAAGAAACTCGGATAACTCCGAATTATTGAAAGCCTACTTTGAACCACTAATAAGGGAATTGGTGGACGAAAAAGTGAACGAAAGGCTTGCCCAAATTAGGTTAAAAACAGAACCAGAGAGGCCTATCTTAATTGAAGAGGCGGCAAAAATGCTAGGCTATAGCGTTAGCCACATTTATACGTTGTGTAAGCAAAATAAAATCCCCTTTGTCAAAAAAGGCAGGTGGCTACATTTCTACGTATCCAAGCTGAATGAATGGTTGGATGAGGAATAGTGACCAAGATGAGAGAGTTGAATAGAAGCTTGGTTAAATTTCCTCAGTCTCCACTAAAAATAATCGTAACTAATTGAATAATATTTAATTGCGATTTTTTTTGGTTTTGGGCCACCAAATTCAATTTTTAAAAATCCTTAGATAGTTGGCTTTTTTATGTACTCAACTAATTTTGAAATATCAATATCAAATTCTTCGGCTTCTATTTTATTATTTGTTGAAACATATACTATATCACACGTTCCAAATTTTGTTTCTAGATTATATTTACCCTCCTCGAATGAAGAGATTTCATCTGGATAAACCAATGCTGCTCTTTTTTTGGGATTCTCTTTAAAATAATACTGATTATAAACAAACATTTGTCTTAAATCTTGGATTGATGGAAATTGCTCTTCCTTTGGAACTTTCCATTTTGTATCCAAAACAGCCACTACATCTTCACCTTTATAAACAACCAAATCTGGTTTGACCTTTCTGAATGTGGTATTTTTAGTGAACTTCCAAAAAACGATCTGATCCTGAGCAGTTACTCTGTATTCATCACCTAATGCTTGTCTTAACTTTACCTCAATATATTTCTCGTACAATTTGTTCATATCATACATCACTGCTATTGTATCTGTTTGACCCGACTTTAGTGCAGGAAACAATTTCATTAATATAAAACGAGCCAATGAGATGGCATTTTTGTAGGCAATGGATTTACGATCGAATTTTATTTTATTAAAAGTGGCATCAGATACTTTGATGCTGCTTTCCTCAGGGAAGTTTAATATCTCAGCTTCAATTTTTCCTGCCAAATCCGGATTGGTATTTAAGCGTCTGCAAGCCATTAAAGCTTTGTATAAAATTTGATTGAGGAAATTATCTCTATCGTAAGTTGTGTAGTTTACATAAAAACGCTCGGCATGCATCAGGTTTTTGCTGATTTGTTTGGAAAAGTTTAATCTGCCCTTTAACGAATTTAAATTACCTTCTTTGCGATGGTATTTTTTTATAAGCCCTGTACGATTGAGATATGCTACTTCTTTAACAAAGTAAGCAATATACATAGATATAAAATTATTGGCATGAAAGTTTAAATTAGCGAAGCCTGTTAGTTTACCATCTAAATTGGTGGCTTTACGCACCATTTTATACAATAAACTTTGCCATAATTTTTTATCCGCTGCCGTATTACTGTTTACGTCATCTATTTTTGGTAGCACCTCAATGGTAAATGAACCAATGCGAACTACACCCACATACTGCTTAAACTTTACACCATCTTTTATCAGCGTAAATATATCTGCTTTTTCTTTGCTATTATTTCTATCTATTTCGCGATCATAATATTTCTCAAATTGATTAAGAATATTTTCTGCTTTCCTTTGGAAATTATTTAAATTACCATCAATTAATGTTTCATTACCCTTCTGTTTTTTAAGATACTCTACTATCGTATCTATTTTCAGGCGCTCATATTCGTATATTTGTAGTGGTCTTTTCAAACTATTATGAAGTTGAATATATTTTTTTTACAGCATCAATAAATTTTGATGTATTAATAGAATTAAATATTTCTTTGTTAAATTCCCAAACAACTGTTGAATTAATATCATCTATTGATTCATGCTGAAACATAAAATTTAAATATTTCTTATCAGGTTTATTCACTCTAATAAAGTCTTCACCAATTATCATAGCAATTTTTGCGAAGTCACCAAAAAAATATTCTTGCAATAAGGGAATTAATTTGTCTTTGAATGTTGACTTTAAATTTTCAATATTACTTTCTGAATCATACATAAAATATGAATGACCTATTTTATGCTCTGAACTTAATAAAAGTTCAATTCTTTTGTTAATTATAGTGAGTAGCAAATGTAAATTAATCACATCTAAAAATTCATCATTTAAAATATGAGGCTTTGGAGGCATCTCAATAAAACTGAACCTTCTCCGTAAAGCAGTGTCTAATGCTTCAACACTTCGATCTGCAGTATTCATTGTACCAATAATAAATAAATTTGATGGTACACTAAATTGTTTTTTAGAATAGGGCAAAATTGTTGACAATTCTTCTTTCGCTCCTCTTCGTTTGTCTTTTTCAATTAATGTTATTAATTCTCCGAAAATTTGTGATATATTTCCTCTATTGATTTCGTCAATAATTAAAACATGATTATTTTTAGATTTAACAGTTTCTGACTTAATAGATTTGGTTGTATTTCCAGTAAAATATTCTTTTTTTAATTTATCCTTATCTAATTCATAAATTGTTGATTGACTCAGTCTACTTAGATAAAAGTCTTGATAGGGTACATCAACATTCTTAATAATCCATTCAACTGATCTAAATTGTTTATATTGAATCGGGGAATTTTTTTCATATTTATAACTGCCAGTTACTTTACCAATCGCACGAATGCGCAAGTTACCATTTGAAATAACAACATAATCACCCTCCCTGAGGTACAATTTAAATATACTTATAAACTGTTTTGTTGCCTTTACTTCATTTTGCGGAATATTATCCTCTGAAATCTTTTCAATATCTTTTTCATTTTTAGCGTTTGTGAAATCGATGTCTCGCCCATAGCCAATAGCAATGAATCCATTATTGATACAATATTCATAAATAATATCATCATCACTAACTTGTGAATTTCCAAGCGATATCTTATAAAAACTAGCTTTTTCGAATTCGGCATCAGTTAATTTAATTACACCTGCACTATAAGTATTTTGTTTTATAGAACTGGTATATGCATCTTCTGATATGATTTGAAAAACACCAGGCACAATTTCATATGATACTGTATTTTGTTGAATACCTTTTGTGTTTCGATCGACAAGCACTGGCTTAATTCCTTCAATGAAATCTTCGTAGCTAAAAGACTGATGGAAGGTGCAGAATTTTATTCTACCCATTCTTAAATATTCTTTAAAAGCAAGATTTAATTCATCACGGTCCGAATAATTCTTTTTAAATTCTTCTTTTGAAAGTTCTTCAACAATTGAAATTGCTGCATTAATTGTATGGTAAGTTTTTCCAGTGCCAGGAGGGCCATAAAATATTTGATTTAATTCCATATCCTTGTAGTCAAAATAATCATCAGTGAATTCATCTAAATCCTCATTGTTTAATTCAATAAACTCATTTATAAGGGATTTAAGATGTTTAGTAACCCCCTCAAATGAATTAAATTTTGAGATATTTGAATTCTTATTTTTCTCCGCAATCATTGATCCTGAATATAAACCACCTTCAAAGCCATCTTTATTTAATCTAAAAAATAATTGATGCGATTTTTTGTGGCTAACTTTACTTTTGGGATACAAAGCAACCCAAACAAAATCGGCACCGTAGTTATTAGAACCACCAAAACCAACTATATGAGCTTCAACGTCTTTTAATTGAAGCTCCTTAATTAAATAAGCTGTCGCATCAGATAACTCTGTATTTACAATGTTTGAAGTATCGGTACTATAAATTAATGGGAATAATATAGAACTCGTTTTTACCCAATTACTAAAAAAGCTTTTACTTGTTTCTTTATAATTTTGTAGCCCCGCAACTTCGTCAGGAGTAAGAAAATTAAAGGAAGTTAAGTCCCTCTTCTCTAGAAGATTTTTAGTTGTGCTAAAAACTGTTCTATCAAGTTTTTCTTCAGCAATAAGTTTATTAATAAAAACGTAGCGCAATAAATTAACCGGAGTTACTTTTCCCGATGGCTTATACTCTGTTTTAAGTTTATTTAATTCCGGCATTGATAAACTGTTTACTTTGGCATACAGGTCATCTTCTGAACTAAAATATTTATTTAATTCTTTTGCTATATTTATTAAATTGGTCAATTCCATACTATTCTAAGTTTAATTGAATGTCGTTTGTAAATAAATCAGTTTGAACTATTTTAACTTCATGTTCAGCAGCTTGATGTACAGTATATTCAATTGTTGGATTGATGTTATACAAAGTATACACTGCTTCATCAAGTGATTTTTGAATTTTAGCTAATTCTTCTTCTGCTTTAGTTAAAGTAATTTGTTCGGCAAATTGTTTCTTTTTTATTTCTAATGCTTTATCAAAGAGAATCTCAAATTTTGCTAATATCTTAGAATCAGGAGAAATAACAGGAACTTTTCGTGCATCATTCATTTGAAAGTGAGAAGTATTATTTAAAAATTCTTCCACGAACTCACTCATAAACCTTGAATTTATTAAACACACTAAATAGAATGCAGGAAAAACATCAGTCAATGGAAACATGGACATTGAAAGTACATCATGTACACTTTTCTTTTTTATTCTGCATTTTAAATAAACTGAATTTACATCTGTCCAACAGAAACCTTCTCTGAAATAGAATTGAGAATTTTGGAATAAGCTTTTACCTACACCTCCCATATGTGACCTCTTTTTTAAATCTTGCACAGATTTTTTTGACCAGTTGATGTAATATGGTGAATCTAAAAACCATCTATTCCCGTCTCTATCGCCTTTATCGTATAGCACATAACAATCTTTTCTGTTGTTTGCGATTCCATCTTCCTTTTCACTATCAGCCATTTTACTAATACTTGCTATTTCATCTTTATAAATAATTCTATACAAATATCCCTGTCCAAAAACATCACGTCCCTTATCTTCTTTAATCTTTTCAAACAATTCTCTTATTTTGTTTTCAGACATTTTTTCTAAAACTTCATTAAAATCTTTCCTGCCAGTACAGCCACTAAATTTTGGATACGCTTTGAATAAGTCTGGATGCTGTTCAAATACTTCCGCTAATTTAACTCCACGGGAATTATTAATGTTAGCAGCAGTTTTGGTACCCTCCAAACAACCAACAAAGCTCCCATTGTTGCCCGTTGCTAATCCCTGTCCTCCTTCCGTGACAAGCCCTAATAAGGTAAACTCTGAACCTTTTAATGAATCCCTGTACCTTTTAATACCAGCTTTATTTTTCTCTATCTTTTTACTTGTTTCAATTTTTTCCCACCAACTATTATAGATTGGAATTACTTTTGAGATTACTTTATATCTGATTTGTAAATTAATATTAGTTGGGGAAAATATAACTTGGTTTAAATTATCTCTGAAGATATTGATTGGCACTTCCTTCGTAAATTCCCTTTTAAATTTAAGTGCATTAAATAGTGGCTCTAATATGACTTCCCAAGTAGTAAGATCGCTAGATAGTAACAAAGAATCAGGTATGTTTAATCTAGAAAAATCAGGTTTTCTAATATCAATATAGTCGAGCTTGTAGTTGTTCACAGTTACATTTTTCTTAACCATAAAAATAACAGTATCAACCATAGCAGAAAATGCTTTTGGAGTTGGCACAACTCTAATTAGCTCATTCTCTAAAAGTTTTCTGCGCATATTAGCCTTAGTTTGCAAGGTTAAAAAAGTATCGGATGTAATAAAGGTTATTACTCCGTTTTCTCTTACATAATCAAAGGCTTTAATTGCAAAGTGGTTATATAAATCGTCAACCCATTTAAAGTTAGAATCTAATATTTTTCTTGTTGCATCGCTTATTTGTTTTGTATTAACATAAGGTGGATTAGCTATTAAAATATCAAATCCTTTTTTGCCTTGTGTTCCATCAAATATTTCGCTAAAATGCATTTTTAAATCGAAGCCAACGGTTCTACCCAATGCCTTCGAATCTTGCGTATATATTTTTTCAAATAGCCTTTCGGTATCTGAAATTAATTTTTCTTTATTGTCCTTATTTTCTGGATCAAATATTTTTTTCTTTAACAATATAACCTGGCTTAAATGCTTGTATGTAAGGTCTGATATGTATGGAAATCCATCCAATGAATCACCTACTACTACTTTATAATTTAAGCTAGGTAATGGAGATGGGATTTTTTCATCAACAATAATGGATAGCCAAAAACGCAAACGAGCAATATCAACAGCACCATTCTCTATATCAACGCCATATATAGAATTCTGAATAATTTGTTGCTTCACTTTTGATGCATCCCAAATGTATCCATTTTCATCTTTGTCAAAACCCCAAACCTCACCAACGTAATCAGGTGTTAAACCGAATAGAAATTTAATACAATCGAATATCTCTTTTAAAATCCCAATCGGAAACGCCCCTGACCCAATGGCAGGGTCACATATTTTAACTTTATGAAGCCCCTCACAAATTATACGCCTGTAGTGTATTATTTTTTCAGCCATTTTTGCTTTAACAAAAAGTCCTAATTCATGCTTCAGTTCTTTTTGATCTACTACGTTTGCTGGCATTTGGCCAACTTCTTTAATATAGCTGTTTAAGTATTCTACAATGCTTTCCTGACACATATATTCAACAACTGGCTTAGGCGTATAAAAGGTCCCTTTCTCTTTGTTGTCTTCAAGTAGGTTCTCGAAAATGTGTCCTAGCATTTCCGGATCAATACCAACTTCCTGGTCATCTTTATTGTTTTCATCAATAGTAAAGTTGTACTCATCAAAGAAATTGAATAGATTTTGAAACAACTCTTTTTCAAAGTCCAAAGCTTTTACTTTGGCATTCAAATCTTGAAATAGTCCCCCGTCTAAATAAGGTACTTTAGTATTTGTTAAGCTAAATATCTGACTAGGTCTTCCATCCTTATTAAAAGCATTTTTAAATAAAGGAACTAGAAATTTAGAATGAAAGTTGTCCTTGTCTTTCGAATTATTAAAGTGATTTAAAATAAAGTTTTTATCTCCGCTTTGCCACTTATTATCATTTACATCAGCACCAACCCACCCTTTTTTCTCTAAAAATTTAATAAAAACTAATCGACCAAGTAATATTTTTACATAATCTCTGGCGGCCTTATCGTCATTATTGAATACTAATTTATGTAGTCTTTTTCCTTCGGCAGGGTTGGTTTTTTTTACGTCTTTCCACTTGCCACCAATTCTTTCTACTCTTTTCCCGGTAATATATTGAACAAAGTCTTTATACAACTCTGTATACCTATTAAAAAACTCTTTCGATAACGTATCAACCTTAAATGCCTCAATAACTTTATCTAAATTTATTTTCTCAGAATTTTGGTGTAAATAAAACAGTCGCTCTGCAGGGGTATGACAAGATTCATCTTTGCCAACTAAATATGTAAATTTTCTAGTATCTGTTTCTTCTTCGTAAATTTCTCCATCATCACCCATAGTTACTTTTTTCGCAGCAAAAGAAAATCGATAATTCGAATTGTTGGAATCAAGTACTGAAATTATGCCAGGTGTTCCTGAAGGGCTTATAAATTTAGCAATTAATTTTCTTAAAATTTCCTTTTGGTTATAGATATAATTTTTGTCTCGTAATTTAATTTCAAATAGTCCTAAAAATTTAGTTTCTCCTTTTGAATCTTTTATTTGGCAATTTCCAATTTGATTAAATTCTTTAAGTATTAATCTTTCAGCAATGGTTAGTTTGCTATCATTCAATAAATTTACCGAAGGAAAATATGTTACATTTGGAAACACAAAAGAAATAATTGCCTTCCAATTATCTAATTCATAGGGTTTATTCAGCGACCTTCTTAAGTCCTTTTGATTTTCAATTTTTATTTCTTTCTCCATGGTATTAATTATTTTTTTTAAACGACTCAGATATTATTATTTCAGGCTTAAACTTATCGAAAGATTTAATTGTAACCATTGGTTTCATAATTTCATCATCCGATGTTTGAAGTGGGTATTTATCAATAATTCGTATTATAGCATCCAACAAATCAACAGCCTTCATTGGTGTTTTCTTTATATTCTTTTTTAAATTATTTACATCTCTTTGCAGCTTTTGAAATTTACCCATTTTTATTGCCTGCTGAGCAGCTCTTAACTTGTTTTTTTCAATTTCCCCTGCAAAAGGTAGACTAAGAAATCCTTCTAGGTAAGTTAAAGCTCTTTTTTCATTAGGTCCTTGAGACATATCTACAACATCACCTCTAACCAACTCTTCATATATTTTAGTATGAAAATCTTTCAAGGCAACATTTACTTGTTCGTGATGTTTATCTCCTAATTCGATTCCTATTTCTGGAACATCAGCTCTAAACTCTTTGGCAGCTTCCACAAAGGTTAATTCTTCGAGCGTATCATCTGCTTTTATCCAATAAAACGCATCACGCCTTTCGTTTCGCATAAAACAAATAGTGGTGTCACGTTTAATTTTTTCTTTTCTACCCACACGTGCACGAAATGGCATGTTCTTTATTTTTCTAAAATACTCCGGATTTTCCTGTTTAAACTTCCTCAACTCCATTAAAAACCCAAGTTTTTCATCTCTTTCTTCTTCAATGTTTTTATCAAATAATCCAAAGCTTTGTGTTTCTTCATCAGGAGAATAAATCTCAGAGTCTTCACCCAATGCAGAGTGGAACGCCTGCAATTTCATAATGGCTTTTTTCTCCAACTCGATATCACTATTCACTTTGGATGTTGGATAAAAATTAAACACATATACCTTTGGTGCAATTGATCCGATACGATTAACACGACCAATCCTTTGCATCAATCTGGTTGAGTTCCAAGGTGTATCGTAGTTAACAATTACATTACTTCGATGCAGATTTACACCCTCTGCTAAAACTTCTGTGGAAATGATGATGTTGTAGTCGCTCCTGTATTGATCACGAGGTATGTTAGCATCGAAATTTTTCCGTATAGTTTCTTTTAAATCGCTTCGGTTTCCAGAATTAACTTCTATCACATCTGTTCTTCCCTTCTTTTTTAAATTATCTACTAAGTACAAAGTAGTTTCTTTGCTTTCTGAAAACACAACCAATTTTGATTGTGGATTAATTTCTTTGTTAAATAATTGATTGTCTATCCGCTTTAAAAACTCATCTAATTTTGGATCGTCATTCACTTTTTGCCATTCTTCATTAAGGGCTTTTAGAAGTTCGAAATCTTTTTTCAGTCCTTCATAAAATGATGAACTAAAATCGGCAGGTGTGCAAATTTCAATAGAGGGGTCGGTATCCTTTAAATCCAATATTTTCTGCATCAACTCATCTACCCTCTCTTCAACAATATACTCTGTTACATTTAAGTTGGGTGCAATAATTACAGTTCCTTTATCAAACATGCTGATCATTGCCCCAGTAGCTTCATAAAACCTATTAAGTGAAGCTTTAAATGCATAAAAGCTGCTGTCCATTCGTTTCACTAGCAAAGTCTTCATAATTTTTGCTAATGCGGCTGAAGCCACATCTGCATTCTTATATTTACTTTTCTTATTCGGCAATAAGTATTTTATAGCTTGATAACGCAAATACTGAACGCCCTTTTTTTCATCACTTAATAAATAAATTGTTCTGTCGTATAAATTCTCCAAAACCGCATTAAGCTGATAATAAACTTTTTGTGGTTTTTCAATATCCGGAAAAACAATACCTTGATTTTCTAAGTCCGAAACGTATTGATGATGTGCCTTCAAATCTGTTCGTGTTCTTCGAATCGTCAAAGGTGCAATTACTTTATCGCGTATTTCTTTATATATCTTTTTCACTCCATCCTTTACCTCTCTTATATTTGGATTATCCTTTAGTGTGTTATAAGCATCAATGTGTTGTCGAAAAAAATGTTGCAGGTTGGATACTTCTAACGAAGAATCTTTAGCGTCCCGAAACAAGTAAATTTGGTTGGCAATATCTTGAGGTCGGTTATTGAGAGGTGTAGCTGAGATTAGAATTACTTTTTTATTGGCATAACTGCCATCTTTTAGTCTATGTCGAGTGCGCGTCTTACATATTTTTTGTAAATCATTATAAGCATCGGCAGTATCGTTTCTAAACTTATGTGCCTCATCTAATATCACTAAGTCATATTTATCAGGATCGTTAATCTTATGCAGACTTCCATTTGTAACTATTGTATAGTTATGCAGCTGAAACCTTTCTAAAGTTTCGGACCAATTGTCCTTCAAAGCTGGAGGTACAACAATAAGCGTATTGGTGATGTGAGAAGGGAAATCATTTGCATAAAAAAACTTTTTGGCTATTAATGTACCTACAATGGTTTTACCAAGACCTACAACATCTGATAAGAAAAATCCATTGTGTTTTTGCAGTAATTTAAACCCCTCATTTACAGCATCTATTTGATAAGACAGTCTTTTAAATCCATCTGGCAAATCAGTAATAGCATTGGGATCAAATTCAACACTTTTGCCAAAGTATTCAATTAGAAACTTCATATATACTTCAAATGGAGTGAACTCATTATTTAAAAAAGTCTCTTTTTTGAGTCCCTCAACATCTATGGGTAATATTGCAATCCCTTCTTTCCACAAACGTTCAAATTCAGAAGAAGCAAACTTCACGTCTTCATAGTCTCTGAGAATAACATTAAACTCGTAGTTGATGTTATTACCGGCGCCAAGACCATTTTCTGTCAAATTTGATGAGCCTGTAATTACATGCCCGGGTTTATGTTCATTCCAGTTATCGGGTTTGAAAATGTATATCTTAGCGTGTAATTTTTTTGTTGGATGGGCCTTTAACTCAATTTTCTTGGTGGCAATATCTTCTATAAACTGAATAATCCCATCTTCCACTTCTTTATCATAAGAGGCGTTTTGAATATCGGATTTTGCTTCACTTAAAAACTCAACTAATGTTTGTTGTGCATCTCCTTGAAACAACAATCCCCTAGATTGATATTGAGCTAAAATCTTATCTACATTAATTCCAATTAGGATTCTGATATTAGGAACGTCATTTAAATAGGGTCGAATTTTGAAATAACCGGAGGCTCTAAAATAACCAACCAGCGCATCAAAAAATTGAATGTCCTTATTATGTTCAAATACTCCTTTGAATTTTTCAAGAAGAGTATTGTTTCCCTCGTTTGTAAAGAATTTGGTGGACATTAGTTTTTTTCAATTTTCTATCTTACTTATATAACAATTTTATTGTTTCTTGAAAACGCTTCTCTTAAGAAAATTTGCTATCGATTTTTTGCATAGATTTCCTTTGAAGGCAGATGATATAACGGTAGAGCATTTATTTATCGGATTGCAGGGTTTTTTAATAATAAGATCATGAAGAGTCTTTTTTAATCAAATTCATTGCTAAATATACTCGGTACACAAAGTCTATTCTACCTTCCTAAAATTATTAAATTCAATGCAAGCAATGAAAAAACAGAATATTAAATATTCGGGAAATATTGCTTAACCGGAAAACCAGCAGAAACTACATAAGTGACCTCATTCCTTGAATTAATATATGGATCAATAAAGTATGTGCCGATATCCCAGAAACTTAAATCAAAATTATTTGAATCTAGATAACTCCCCTTTTCATATTTGTATGAATACTGTAATAAAGTATCAAAAAAATGATTTTCGATTCTTGAAAACTCTTGTTTAGTTCCAGCTACAAGATTGTAAGCTTGATTATATCCCGGAGGACTAAATTTTATTAGAGCCTCTCGGATAATTAATTTTAAAAGTTCTTTATCAAAAGAAGGATAATTTTTATGAAAATATTCTAGAGTTGAAAAAAATGAAGATGCATTAGCAAAAGCTTCCTCTAAACAGTCTTCGGTGTTATACGTTTTACAATACAAACAATGAAAGCCTTTATAATAAAATGGAAATCTATAAAGTAATTCGAACTTCAATGATAAAGCTTCTACTTTATGGTGATATAACTCGTGAAAAAAAGTAAATACTTTAACGATTGAAACTGCTTCATCAATCGAAATCGTTTTTCCAAAAATACGGTTATTGTTATTTACATATCTAAGAAGCCAGTTAGCTTCGCTTGCAATTTCATCACAGTAAAGATAAATTCCCCAAGACTTTTTATAAAAATGAAGAGGCTTATAAAAGCCTACAAAATTATTTCGAGTCCATTTTAACTGATTTGCATTGGAAAGATCTTGACTTAAGCTTTTTATTATATTAATTTTCTCTTCTATAAAATTATCAATAGATGGACAAATATTTTGAACACTACTACAAATATGAACAGGATAATCACTGAAGCCATGATACGTTTTATCGCCTTGGCTTGCCGGTTGCAAACTACTTGCAATTTCAATTATTTTCTTATTAATGTTATTCTCAGATTTTGTATCGTCTATTTCACCAGTGCCAACTACGACAAATATCTCACCAGTGCTAGAATTTCCAACACTCGTTTTGTCGTCATTAACATTAATAACGTCATAATTATCAATTTTGAATCCGCTTTTTTTATTAATATAATCAATAAATCCGCCTAGTACATCAATGGTGCTGTGTTTATCATTCATAATACTTATTTAAATACCCAATTTACAAATCCTTGATCTAGTTTAATTTCTCTTGAAAGTGCATCAAACCCATTCATAAGCTTCATTTGCGTCGGATTTATACATTCGAAATCTCGCCCTCACCAATTCTTCGACAATATACTCAGCATCTCAGCTCCTCATTACCAATTTACCTCAAAAAGATGAATCCTATTTGTGCCCGTTGGTAGCCATTATAATAAGGCTTTGGAATTTTCTCGAAGTGATTTGTAAAATTTAAGTAATAATAAGTATAAATACATAATTGTTTTATCTTACGACATATAGTTACACCGGCTACCTCCTACTCCGACCTCTCCATCAGTACTTCGTGGTTCTTACGAATGCTGTCATCTTCAAATCCAGCCAGGTAATCTATAGTGGTCTTGATACTCGAGTGGCCGAGTTTCGGGGAAGCTGACACTTATAGTTAATGATAAAGTTATTTTTATTGGCTGTAGTTTCCGGACAAGACAGTACTCGTTTAATTCGTGAGTTTTTATATATTTCCTTTAAATTAATTAATACGATCACTTTTTATAATATTTGACCAAAAATTTATTTATAATGGATAATGGATTTTTAATTCAGATTACAAATAAATCAAATGTATTTAAACAGGCTCATCTGTTCTCACATGAATTGCCTGAAGGTGTTGATATTCAAACATTGAATGGTTCATATGATTTCAATGCATTACATAAAATTGCAATCAATCAACCCTTTTGCGGTAATTCAATAACTTCAAACTTTAGTGATATTATTCAGTTGGAGATAATTAATGATGGTGTTTGTAAGCAGCTGGAACTTCTTGGTCGTTTTGAAGGAGAGATGATCAAAGTGGATGGAAATGAGAATTCAATAAAAATAAACTGCCCACCACACTCTGTTTTTACCATAAGGCTGTTTTTTCTACGTTCTTAATATTCTTAATCCAAATGTAAGTACCCCTAAAAAGTAGACAGTTTAAAAGTTGAGAATTAATTACTCCAACCCCTCCATCAGCACCTCATGATTCTTTCGAATGCTATCATCTTCAAATCCCGCCAGGTAATCCATCGTGGTCTTAATACTCGAGTGGCCTAGGGACTCCATAATGAAAGATAAAGACACCTTCTCGCTGTTCTTCAGTTTGGTAGCAAAGGAGTGGCGGGCAGTATAAGTGGTGAGTTTTACCGGAATACCCAACTGCTCCCCGATTCGCTTCAGGTATTTATTAGTGGTGCGCGTAAGGTTAGCAATGCGGTTTTCAATTTCTTGCACACTAAGTCCTGGCTCTAAGATGGGAAATAAATACTGATCCGCATCTCCCGAGGCACTACTCCACCGTTTAATGATGGCCTGCGCATGCTTATTCAAGTGTACCCGAATAGGTAACACATTGTCGCGCTTGGTATTCTCGGTCTTCTTTCGAAAGAACTCCATATAGTCGCCCGAGATGTTCTCCCACTTAAGTAGTGCAATATCTTTTAGATTGATCCCGTTACATAAAAAACTAAATCGCCAGATGTCAAGGGCGCGCGCATATGCTTCATCATCCATCTTAGCATTGAAGAGCGTTTTGATCTGTTCATCTTTAAATGCACGCTTTGATTTGCGCGGTGCCGGTATTGTATATTGCTTAAAAGGATACTGCGCGTAATTGACGATACCTCGTTGCATCGCCAAATTATATATAGTTCTTAGCGAACGTAGGTATACCCCCACGGTGGTCTTCGACTTCTTCTTAGCG
>Ga0169931_10009070_pt1 | contig 14419 bp, 10 predicted proteins | sample Kivu_15m_20L_FD_129675 | JGI IMG/M metagenome (GOLD analysis project Ga0169931, IMG submission 129675) | Freshwater microbial communities from Lake Kivu, Western Province, Rwanda to study Microbial Dark Matter (Phase II) - Kivu_15m_20L... | ecosystem: Environmental > Aquatic > Freshwater > Lake...
CAGCACGCCTGGGTCGCTCGGGATCGGGTTTGCCACGCCGATCTCCACTGCAAAGCTGGTGCTTGAGCAGATTGTGCGGGACGGCTCGGTGACCCGCGGCTACATCGGCGTGGAGCCGCAAGACCTCACGCCCGAGCTGGTCGAGGCGTTTCGTCTGGCGCGCCGCCAGGGAGCGCTGATCGCGTCGGTGATTCGGAACGGTCCCGCCGACCGCGCGGGCGTGCGCGCGGGCGATATCCTGGTGGCGGTGGAGGGTCAGGCCATCTCGGGCACCACTGCCATGCTCAACGCGATCGCAGGGCTGTCACCCGGCGCGCGAGCCCAGTTGAAGCTGGTACGCGAGGGGCGTGAACTCGAGCTGACCGTGACCGTGGGCAGGCGGCCCGCGCCAGGGGGCCGTCGAGACTGAGCGCGGGTGTTTGTGCGCGTCAGCCCAGTCGAATCCCGGTGTCTGCGTGCGCGGCCGCCACGGCTGCTGCGAGCCGCTCTGTGCTCGTCGCCTGCACGCGGTAGAGCGGCGCATCAGCCGTCAGGTGCTCGCCTGGATGACAGGCGAGGTCAACGCCCGCATGCGGATCAGCAGGCGCGCCGGCCAGGCGCGCGATCGTTGAGATTCGGCGGGCGTCGATTGCGCGCACGGTTCCCGATTGCGCTGTGCAGATCGGGTGCAGCGCAAGGCTTGCCGCGCTGGCGCGAGGGGCGGCGCCTTGTGCCTCAATAATCGCCTGCATCGCGCGCCGCGCATCGCCGCTCGCAAGCAATTCGCGCGCGCGCGACTCGCCTTGCGCCAGATCGCCGATTGTCGGATCGAGCGCCAGAATGCGTGCCGCAAACAGGAGCGCCTTGTCGCGCAGATCAGCGGGCGCCCGCGGATCACCCTCAAGCACCTGCAGCACGTCGCGCACCTCAAGTGCGGGCCCGATGCCGCGTCCGATCGGTGCAGAGCCGTCGCTTGGGTAGGCGCGCACGGTCATGCCCAGGCGGGTGCCGAGCGAATCGAACATGGCGGCGACCGCCTGCGCTTCGTGAAGCGAGGCAACTTTGCCGCCCGGCATGTACGGCACGTCGACCACCACATGCGTGGAGCCTGCCGACCATTTCTTGGACAGGATCGAAGCCACTGACCAGCGCCGGGTATCGAGCGCGAGCAGTCGCTCAAGACGGTGCATGGACTCATCAAGCACCGAGTGGTTGAGCCGGCCGTTCCAGGCAATGCAACCGCCTGCCTGCTCGACCACTCGGCGCAGATCCGACGGATTCAGATCGACGCGTGCGAGCACCTCCATGGCATCGGCAGTGCCGGCTGCTGAGGTGATCGCGCGAGACGACGTTTTTGGAATCAGCATGCCGTGCGCGGCGACGATAGGCACCACGATCATCGTCACGCGGCTGCCCGCCGTGCCACCCAGGGAGTGTTTATCAACGACCGGCTCGCGCCCCCAGCTTTCGCGAGGCATCAGCCCGCATCGCCAGCGCGCAACGCAGGCGAGCTCTTCGTCGTCGAGGTCGTTGGCGCAGGCGATCAGCATGGTGTCGAGTTCGGCACCCTTGATCGAACCCTCGACAACCGCCTGCAGCAGCGTATTCCACTCGGCTTGTGCCAGGCGCTCGCCTGCAAGCTTGCGGCGCAGGATCGCACCGGCCGATTGTTGCGGCGCTGACTCGAGCCGCCCGGGTGGCGCGATGCGCGCATCAGGGCCTCGCCTTGCGCCAGCCGTATCGTCTTCGAGCTTCGAGACGATCGCATGGATCAGCCGAATGGCGCCTGTGTGCAGATCGCTATCGTTGGTGACGCGAACCACATTGACCGTGTCCGGGTATGCGGTGCTCGCCCGGGTGAGTCGCCAGGCAATATCGTCGCCCGACTCGCGGCCACGCGAGGCAAGCCGCGCTGCGATCAGCTCAGGCGGCGCCTCGATCTCGATCACGACCAGGCGCGGCACGCGTTGCGCAAGCTCGGCGGCCTTGCCGCGCGAGCCATTGGCGATCACATGGCGCCCCGCTGCGAGCTGATCGGCGAGCGCGACAGGCAAGCCGTAGTACAGCCCATGAGCAGCCCACCAGAGCAGGAACTCGCCGCGCACCGCGCGCTCGGCAAACGCGTCTTCGGTGCATGCGTCATGGGCTTCACCGACGCTGTTCTCCGGACGGGTGATGGTTCGGCGGGCAAACACGAAACGATGCGCGGGCAGCCTCGAGCGCAGCGTATCGATCAGGCTGTCCTTGCCAACACCGCTTGCTCCGACGATGTAGAAAAGCGTTCCACCCGCCTGATGCGGCGGGGCGGCCGGGCGCGCCTCGCCGGTTTGCGAAGGGGTCAGACTCACTCGTCCAGACCGATGTCGACCGCAGGCGCGCTCTGGGTGATCTTGCTGGTCGAGATGTAATCGACGCCAGTCATGGCAATCGCGCGGATCGTGTCGATCCGGATGCCCCCCGAGGCCTCGATCTTGGCTCGGCCGGCAACGATGCGCACCGCCTCGGGCATCTGCGCAACGGGCATGTTGTCGAGCATGATGACATCGGCGCCCGCATCGGCGGCTTCACGAACCTGCTCCAGACGGTCGCACTCGACCTCGATCTTGGTAAGGATCGGCAGCTTTTGCCGGGCCCGGTGCACCGCCTTGGTAATGCTGCCTGCCACTGCGATGTGGTTGTCTTTCAGCATCACGCCGTTATCAAGACCCAGGCGGTGGTTGACGCCGCCGCCACACACCACTGCGTGCTTTTCCAGCATGCGCAGCCCAGGCGTGGTTTTGCGGGTGTCGATGAGGCATGCGCTGGTTCCTTCGATTTCCGCGCGATAGCGCGCGGTCTCGGTGGCGATGCCGCACATCCGCTGCAGAATGTTGAGCGTGGGTCGCTCGGCGGACACGATGCTTCGGGCCGACCCGGACACGGTGAGAAGACGCGTGCCTTTCTCGACTCGGACGCCGTCCTTGACCAGCGTCGTCACCGACAACGTTGGGTCGTAGCGCTTGAAAATGCGCTGAGCAATACCGATTCCCGCAATGACCATCGACTCGCGAGCGTTCATATGAAAGGTGGCCTGCGCATCCTCATCAATCATCAGCTGCGCAGTGAGATCGCAGTAGCCGATGTCTTCAGAAAGCCAGAGGTCGATGAGACGGTCGACCTGAAAAATATCGTACATAAAACGCTCCGTAGATCAGAGGGGGTCAGGAAGGGGTGAGCCCGGAGGATCCGGGCGGGTTGCCAGGCGGCATCGCGTATCGGCTGCGACGATACCGCCACCCCATCCACGAAAGCGATACCGCTGTCGCGATGGCGTTCACTGCGGCGGAGGGCATGAACATCAGAATTGCGAGCACGCCGAATGCAAGGCGCGTCGTGGGTCCGAGTTTCCCAAACGCATAGTCTTCAAATGCGATGGTCATCAGCACGGATCCCAGTGCGGTTGCCGCGCAGACACCGATCACATCCAGCGTCGGGCCTTCCAGCAACAACTCGGGCCGGGCAACGAACACGAGCGGCACCACAAACGCAACCGCTGCGATTCTGCAGGCCACGAAACCAATCGGCATCGGGTTGGCTTTGGCGATGGACGCCGCCGCAAACGCAGCCACCGCAACGGGGGGCGTGATGGCTGACACGGCCGCGTAGTAAACGACTAGAAGATGCGAGGCCATGGTGGATATGCCAAGCGCGATCAGCGCAGGCGCCGCCAGCACGGCCGACAGCGCATAGACCGCCGGCACCGGCATGCCCATTCCAAGAACGACAATCACCACGATCGCAGTGAAAACCGTGAGCGCAAAGTTGCCCGACGCAAGCACGAACAGTGCGGAACTGATCTTGCCGCTCAGGTCAGTCATTGACAGCGTCCCAATGACCAGTCCCGCGACCGCGCAGGCAACGCCCACCGTGATCATTCGCTGCATGCCTTCCATCAATGAAAGGCCAAGCCGCTTCGGAAGGTCTGAGAGCGGCCTGCAGCGCAGCAGCACCACCGGAACCAGCGCCAGGCACGCCACCGCCCCGGCGAATGCCGGCCGGTTGAGCGCAAGCACCGCCCATGCGATGGTGACCAGCGGAACCAGATAGATCCAGTCGCGCTTGAGTACCGCACTGACCCTGGGGATGTCGGCCTGTTCAAGCGGCTTTAACCCGGCGTGGTGTGCCTGCAGCGTGACCCCCAAGTAAACGCACAGGTAGTAGAGAAGCCCGGGAACGATTGCGACCAGGGCGATGTTTCCATACGGAATGCCGGTGAAATCCGACATCATGAATGCGGCCGAGCCCATCACCGGTGGCAGGATCGCCCCCCCAGTGGAGGCGGCGGCTTCGATGGCCCCCGCGCGAACCCGGGTGAAGCCGGTCCTGATCATGAGCGGGATGGTGAACGAGCCCGTGGTGACCACGTCTGCCGTGGGCGAGCCTGAAATCGAGCCGTAAAGACCCGACGACAGCACAGCAACCTTGGCGGGACCGCCCACCTGGCGTCCGACCAGCGCGTTCGACAGGTCGTGGAAAAAATCGCCGCCGCCAAACTTGTCGAGCAGTGCGCCAAACAGCACGAAAATGAACACCAGGTAGGCGGCCACCTCGAGCGCGGGTCCGAACAGTCCGTTATTGGTGAAAACCAGCTGATCGATCATTTCAGGCAGGCTCATTCCCCGATGCGAGAACGCGCCGCTCAGTTTGTCGCCAAACGCCGCATAGGTCAGAAAGAGACCGACCAGCATCACGAGCACAACGCCAACGGTGCGGCGTGTGGCCTCCAGCACCAGAGCGATCAACACGACCGATACCGCCACATCGGCTGTGGTCAGCGGGTCAAGTACCGGCAGCCGGTCTTTGTGCACATCGTGCATCACGATGAAATAGACGCAGCATCCGATCGAGATCAGGGTCAGCAGCCAGCTGGTCCAGGTTTCGGTGGCGGGTCGGCTGGCGTTTCCGGTGGTGTGTAGGAATGCCAGCGACAGCACGCCACCCAGAAAAATGAACAGCCCGATCATTTCGTCCAGGTAAACCCCAGCCGCAACCGCAATGAAAGTGACTGCCAGGGATAGGCTGATTGCCGCACTCAGAAGCCGACCGATCGGCCCGAGCGTGCGTGATCGGCCCGAACCAATCAGTTCCAGGAGATTCATTGATAAGTCCGGTCGGCGATGAGATGACTAGGGCTGATACACCGGCGTGTTCACCCGCAGACGACAGAGCGGCTCAGTCTGCGGTGGACAGAAAAGGATGGGCGCTGCACCAGGCAGCGCCGTCGGTCACTTGAGCAGGCCCGCCTTGCGGTAGGCGGCGATAGCGCCCGGATGAAGCGGCAGGGGCGAGACCTTCGGCAGGCTATCGGGCGTGAGCCGCGACAGCGTTGCGTGCGATTTCTGCAGGAACTCAAAGTTCTTGAGCATTGCGCTGACAATCGCCTCGGCTTCGCTGTCTTTCATCTCGGCGGCGGCCATGACAACCACGCTGCCCCGAACGGTATTCGCCGCTTCCGGCGAAAACGCGTAGGTGTTGGCGGGAATGTTGATGGTTTCAGTGCCGAGCTGCTTGTTCAGCCGATCAACCGCCTGCGGGCCGAGGCCGATCAGTTTGAACTGCGTGTCGCGCGCGGCGTTCACGATCTGGCTGGACGGAAACGCGAGCATGTTGATGATGACGTCGATCTGCCCGTTCTTCATCATCGTCAGACCGTTGTTGTAGGCGACGTAATTAAGGCGCCCACCCCAGGTCTCGATGTCCTTCACCGTGAAGCCATGAACTGAAAAAACCGCCTCGCCAGCCACCGCCATCAGCGTGCCCTTGGAATTGAGCGCAACACGCACCGGTATTTTCTTTTCCCGGATCTGATCGATGCTGGTGATGCCCGAGGCCGTGGTGGCAAGAATCTGCACCGCCGCCTCCGGATCGATCATGGCGATCGCCCGGATGTTTTTCAAAGGCTGGGAGAACGGCTCAATGCCGGCTTCCGCCTGGCGGGCAAGCTGCGCGTGAGCGATGCCCATCTGGACTTTTCCCTGGGAAACCAGCAGCAGATTGCCCGCTTCGCGTCCCGGTTCGTAGGTAAATGAAATGCCGGGATATTCTTTGCGCAGGGTTTCGCCAATCGCTGTTCCAACGGCGCTCCAGGCGCCGCCCACGGACCCACCGGCCAGGGTAACTTTTGGGGGCGCGGATTGCGCAACCGTGGCCGCTGGCAGGACTGCCGAGAGTGCGGCGGCCAGAGAAACCGAGATTAAGCCGCGACGGCTGGGCTTTGACAGGCAAGTCATCGAACGTCTCCTTGTTTTTTTGATTGTAGACTGCATTCGGGATCTGTCAGACCCCATCAAGGACTGGGTTGCTCGGCCCGCTCAAGTCCGCACCGGCAAGGGGGCATCCGGCGCGACCGGCTTTATTGCAGGGCACCATTCGGTTAGAATCTGCGGTTCACTAAGAAAATTAGTGATTCTTTGTTTCATCTCGGACAAGACGATGAGTGAATCTTTAAAGCCCTCCGAATCGTCCCGCCGGTCGGCAATCGGCCTCGTTGCCGCGGCGGGCGCAGCAGGCGGTGCAGCAGTTGTGGTGCCGTTTGTCAGCACTTTTGCGCCCTCTGAAAAGGCCAAAGCCGCGGGCGCGCCCGTCGAAATCGACGTGGCCGCCATGCAGCCAGGCGAACTCAAGCGCGTTGAGTGGCGCGGCAAGCCCGTCTGGGTGCTTCGCCGCACGCCCGAAATGCTTGCAACGCTGAAGAACACCGACCCCCAGGTGGCTGATCCCGGCTCCATCCGCACGGCCTACCCCACGCCGACGTATGCGAAAAACGCGCACCGCTCCATCAAGCCAGAATTCCTGGTGGTGGTGGGCATTTGCTCGCACCTGGGTTGCTCACCCAGCGACAAATTCGCAACCGGCCCTCAGCCCTCGCTTCCGGACGACTGGGCGGGTGGTTTCCTCTGCCCGTGCCACGGGTCCACGTTTGATCTGGCGGGCCGCGTGTTCAAGAACAAGCCTGCGCCGGACAACCTTGAGGTTCCGCCGCATCGCTATCTGTCGGACACCCGAATCCTGATCGGTGAGGACAAGGTAGCCTGATTTTTCGCCCGGGGTGCCCCGCCAAACGTGTTGGGGCGGCTGCCAGAGCAGCGACCGGCCGGGCTTAACTGATTCCGTCTCGTGATTGCCGCGAGGAGCAACAGACATGGCGCAGCAAAAGCAAGTTGAAACCACTGGCCTTCTTGGTTGGGTCGATCAGCGTTTCCCGCTGACAGCCACCTGGAAGGCGCACCTTTCGGAGTACTACGCTCCGAAAAATTTCAACTTCTGGTACTTCTTTGGTTCGCTTGCAATGCTGGTTCTGGTCATCCAGATCGTTACCGGCATTTTTCTGGTGATGCACTACAAGCCTGACGCTTCGCTTAATGAGGCCGGCATTCCGGTGGCGTTTGCCTCGGTCGAATACATCATGCGAGACGTCCCGTGGGGGTGGCTTGTCCGCTACCTGCACTCCACCGGCGCATCCGCGTTCTTTGTGGTCGTGTATCTGCACATGTTCCGTGGATTGCTGTACGGCTCTTACCGCAAGCCGCGCGAGCTGGTCTGGATCTTCGGCTGTCTTATTTTCCTGTGCCTGATGGCCGAGGCATTTTTTGGCTATCTGCTCCCCTGGGGTCAGATGTCTTACTGGGGTGCGCAGGTCATCGTGAACCTGTTTGCCGCCATCCCGTTCATCGGTCCTGAGCTGTCAATCTGGATCCGCGGCGACTACGTGGTGGGTGATGCCACCCTTAACCGCTTCTTCGCGTTCCACGTGATTGCCATTCCCCTGGTGTTGCTGGGTCTGGTGGCGGCGCACATCGTTGCCCTCCACGAAGTCGGCTCCAACAACCCGGACGGGGTCGACATCAAAGCCAAGAAAGACGCCAACGGCGTGCCACTCGACGGCATTCCCTTTCATCCCTACTACACGGTGCACGACATTCTGGGCGTCTCAGTGTTCCTGATCGCCTTCTCGGCAATCGTGTTTTTTGCGCCCGAGTTCGGCGGCTACTTCCTCGAGTACAACAACTTCATCCCGGCCGATCCGCTCAAAACGCCGCCACACATTGCGCCCGTCTGGTACTTCACGCCGTACTACTCGGTGCTCAGGGCTGTCACCGATGATTTCCTGATGTACTGGATGACGCCCTTCCTGGTGTTCTACGCGCTGCTGGTGCTTGCCACGGCGCGCTACGCAAGCGTCAAGGTCATCACGCTGGCTGCGGTGGTTGCGCTCATCGCCGGCTTTTTCCTGGTCGAAGCCAAGTTCTGGGGCGTGGTGGCCATGGGTGCCGCGGTCATGATCCTGTTCACGATGCCCTGGATCGATCACAGCCCGGTCCGTTCCATTCGCTACCGTCCGGGCTGGCATAAATACGTCTATGCAACCTTCGTGGTTGTGTTTTTGGTCCTCGGCTATCTGGGTGTTCAACCGCCCGAAGAACTCCGCAATCTGGTGGCCAAAATCGGTACGCTCCTGTATTTCGCCTTCTTCATGCTGATGCCCTGGTGGAGCGCAATGGGCGAATTCAAGCGCGTGCCGGATCGCGTCACGTTTGCCGCGCACTGACCGCCGGAGTCCTGAGAAAATGAAGAAACTGTTCGCCCAACTGGCTGCGCTGGTCGCGTCGGCCGTGATCGCCGGATCGGCTGCCGCAGCGGGCGGCTCGTCGTATCCGCTCGATCGCTTTCCGGTTGAAAAGCTGACCGATCAGGCGGCCTTGCAAAACGGGGCCAAGCTGTTTGTCAATTACTGCCTGAACTGCCATGGCGCATCGGCCATGCGCTACAACCGGCTGCGCGACATTGGTCTTACCGAAGACCAGATCAAAACCCACCTCATGTTCACCTCCGAGAAGGTGGGCGAGCCCATGAAGGTGGCGATTCGTGCGGCAGACGCCAAAGAGTGGTTTGGCGCGCTGCCGCCTGATCTGTCGATCATCGCCCGCGCACGCTCATCGCATGATGGCACGGGTTCCGACTGGCTCTACACCTACCTGCGCGCCTATTACCGTGATGGCACCCGGTCCACCGGTTGGAACAACGCACTGTTTGAAAACGTGGGCATGCCTCATGTGCTGTGGCCGATGCAGGGCTCGCGCGGCGCAACCATCGAAGACGTGCGCGAGTCCCGCGACCCGAAAACAGGCAAGAGCGAAGGTTTCACCAAAACCACAGTCAGCTTTGATCCGCAGGGTTTCCGCACTGAAACCACCGAAAAGCTTTCAGGCGGACATCCTCATTCGGGCAAAACAATCCGACTTGGGAAAATCGAGGGCGGCAGTGTGTCCTCGGCTGAGTACGACGCCCAGGTCGGTGATCTGGTCGCTTTCATCACCTACATGTCTGATCCGACCGCGGGAACCCGTGTTCGCTTGGGCGCTTGGGTGCTGATGTTTCTGGCGCTGTTCACTGTGTTCGCCTGGAACCTGAACCGCGTCTATTGGAAAGACGTCAAATAGGCGGCTTTGCCGCCTTCCCCGGCGCGTTGTAAGGTCAGTGCGCTGACCTTGCACCGCATCCTGTTTCGGTCGAGCATTCACGGATACCGCCCGCTATGATGGTCTTGTACTCCGGAACCACCTGCCCGTTCTCCCAGCGCTGCAGACTTGTGCTGTTCGAGAAGGGCATGGATTTCGAAATTCGCGATGTCGATCTCTACAACAAACCTGAAGACATCTCGATCATGAATCCGTACGGCCAGGTGCCCATCCTGGTCGAGCGCGATCTGATCCTGTATGAATCCAACATCATCAACGAGTACATTGATGAGCGTTTCCCGCACCCGCAGCTGATGCCGGCTGATCCGGTCATGCGGGCACGGGCACGCCTGTTCCTGTTTAACTTCGAGCGCGAGCTGTTCATTCATGTGCAGACGCTCGAGCGACGCGATCCCTCGAAGGACGCGCAGAAGCTCCAGGACAAGGCGCGTCAGCAGATTCGTGATCGGCTCACGCAGCTCACGCCGATTTTCATCAAGAACAAGCACATGTTGGGTGAGGAGTTTTCAATGCTCGACGTGGCCATTGCGCCGCTGCTCTGGCGCCTTGATCATTACGGCATCGAAATGCCCAAAACCGCCGCGCCGCTCTTGCGCTACGCGGAACGGATTTTTTCCCGGCCTGCCTACATCGAAGCGCTGACACCTTCGGAAAAGGTGATGCGCCGCTGATCGCCAACGGCGATCCAGGTTCGCGAGCACCCTATGGCTGAGATATCGACCAAGCCTTACCTGATTCGCGCCATCCATCAGTGGTGCGAAGACAGTGGCTATCGTCCTTACCTCGCGGTCATGGTCGATGAACGTACCCTCGTTCCGCGCGAATTCGTACGAAACGGCGAAATCGTCCTTAACGTATCGGCTGTCGCCACGCACCGCCTTCAGATCAGCAATGATCTGATCGAGTTCGAGGCGCGCTTCTCGGGTGCGGTACGGCAGGTTTCCATTCCGATTGAAAACGTCTCGGCCATTTACGCGCAGGAAACCGGGCACGGCATGGCCTTCGATGTGCCCAAGCCGCTCGCGTTGCCACCTGAGCGCGCCCAGGCACCTCAGCCGACGAAGGCGGGGGGCAGCCCAGACGCTTCGCCCAAGGCTGCCCCTCGGCCCAAGCTGGTACCAAAGCCTGCAGCCCCGGCCCCGGCCCCTGCCACAGAAGCGCAGGCGCAAACCGCTGCAAGGGCAGATGCTGCTCCGACAGCGGCGCCCGCGATTTCGCTTGCTCCGGTGCCCGCAGAGCCGAGTGCTCCCGTACCCGGCCCGGCGGCCGCGACGGGCGCGCCTGTGCTTCAGGCGGTGGAAACCAATTCGCCAGCCGGGTCGCGCCGCCCCAGAGCCGCCGCGACCAAGCCTCGGCGGCGCGGTAAGCTTTCCGCGGTGTCCGATGATCGATCATCGGAAGGCGGATCGGCAGCGGCGCCTGCATCGGCAACGACCGAGCCTCGGTCAGCAGCACCCGAAACCGCACCGCCTGATGAACCGCCTCCTCCGCCCCCAAGCCGTCCGCGGCTGCAGCGCGTCAAGTAGCGGTTTGGGCGGCGGCGTATCATCCAGCCCGATTCAGTATCCGCCGGCTTAGCTCAGTTGGTAGAGCAACCGCCTTGTAAGCGGTAGGTCACCTGTTCGAGTCAGGTAGCCGGCACCACCTTCTCACTGTTGAATCAAACGGGTGCAATGCCCCACTGCGCCAGCGCGTCGGGCGTCAATCCCAGCGACCGGAAATAGTCAACCGGCATGACGTCGTAGCTGTTCTCTGGCGCGGCTTGCACTGACCCCGGGGTCCAGCTGCCGTCGACGTCGCCGGTCAGTACGCCGACCAGGTTGATCGCGGCGGGCTGCCCTGCCCTTGCGCTCGCCGCTGGATCGATTTTTGGGACTGATTGCCGGGTATACACAGACCCCAACGCTGATTGCCAGAGCGACTCGGATTCGTCAACGAAACGCCACTGCAGAACGGGTGCGTCATCGGCCCCGGTTGCAGCCTTCAGAATTAATGAAGCGTCGTCGGAGGTGACGCGGCCATCACGGTTCACGTCAGCCGCCAGGATTTGATACGGTGAGACCGGCAGGGGGTTGCCCGAGCCCTCGATCGGCGCATTGGGATTACGGCCGGACGCGAGCTTCAAGGCCGCCAGAGCATCGGATGCACTGACCACGCGAGTGACTTCGCCTACCTGCGCCGCGCGCTCGGCGGTAATGCTGAGCACGATGTCGAAATCGAGCGAATCGATGGTCCATCGACCATCGTTGCCAGTTCTCGCGGTGGGCCCTATAGGGCTGGCTGACGACGCGGCCACCTCAGCGGCCTGTGCCTCGACGGTGATCCCATCGAGAAGGGCGTGGCTGCGCCAATGGTAAGCGCTCCCTGTTACCGCGGCCGCGCGTACCCCGGCATTGCCGGCAGCAACCAAACCATCGCCCAGATCGATTCGCGTATCGATAGGGAGCCCCACTTCAACCGTTTCCGCGCTGGGTACGTAACCATAATTTCCGGAGTTGTCGCGGTAAACAAGCTCAACTGAGATCGATTTTCCAACGTGGAACTGAGTGAGCGGCAAGGTATTGTTGGTTGAAATTCCCGTTACGGGTGTTCCGTCTACCCGCCAAACCCAGCCGATGTTGTTGGGCGTCAATCCGTCGGGATCGTTAAGCGTGTGTTGCGCGACAAGCGTCTGACCCTGCATCAGCTTGCCCGTGATCAGAACCTCGCCACCGGGCGGTTTGGGGTCGTAGTAGGTTCCGAGAAGACCGATGGCGACCGTCGGACTGCTTACCTCCCCGCCCACAGAGTTGGCGCGCACCGGCACGCTCTTTAGGAAATCAATCGTTGGATAGCCGTCGAGTACCCGGCCAAACACCGCATAGCCTTTGCCGTCTTCCGCCCGGTTGGCATCCAGGAACCGATTGTCATCAACATTGATGAAGAACTGGCTTGTCGCGCTGTTGGGATCGCCTGTGCGCGCCATAGCAACGGTTCCAAGCGTGTTGCTGAGTCCCGTTACGTTGGTACTTTCCAGGGCGATCGGTGCTTGGGTCGGGTTCTTGTATGCGTACTGCCCACTTGCGTTGATGGTGTATCCGCCCCCCTGGATCATGAATCCATCGACGACGCGGTGAAAGACGGTGCTGGTGTAGAAGCCGCTCTGGATGTACTGAACGAAGTTGGCGACTGTGCCGGGTGCCCTTGTTGATTCCAGCTCAATCAAGATGTCCCCGTAGTTGGTACGCAGCCACGCTCGCGGCAGCGCCGGCGCAGGCTGTGAGACTGCTCCCGCGGGTGCACTTGCAACGCTCTCCGGTGTGCCCGCCAAATCGGTGTAAGAGGCTGTCACCGTAATGGACTTGCCTGAATCACCCGCCGCCACGGTGAAGTTGGCCTGCGTCATCCCTGGAACGGGCTCGCCGTCAACGTGCCACTGCCAGCGAATCGCGCCTGGCTGCCCGGTTGCAGGAATGCCGTCGAGATCGACGAGGCTATGCGACGCAGTAAGCGTGCTGCCAACGGTGGGCGTGCCGCTGATCACAACCCGGCCCGCTGGGAAATCGTTAGCGTCGATCACCTTGACTGGCGCGCTCGGCACATAACCCGAGACTCCGCTCAGATCGGTATAGGACGCCACGGCTGTGATCGACTTGCCCACCAGCGACTGGGTGAGTGCCAGCGAATTGGAATGGGCGCCGGGAATCAGCGCGCCATTGGCTTTCCAGTAGTAGCTGATTGCCCCGGTTTGCCCTGCGCTGGGAATGCCGTCTGCGTCAAAGAGTTGGGCCTTCGCGACGAGTGTCCGGCCCTGAACCGGCAGGCCGACAATAAAAACACTGCCGTTGGGCGATGAGTCGCCGGGTGTGGACTCAGTGACGATGTCGCTCAGGGTGACCGGAGTGGTCGGCTTTGAAATTTCTCCAGTGCCGTTGTCAACGACCGCGACAGCCTTCAGTTGGGTCAAGACCTCAGGGCCACCGCTGACCACGCGGCCAAACACCGCATAACCGTTGCCATCGCTGAACAGGGCTGCGTCCAGGCCTTGGTTATCGACGAGGTTGACGAAGAATTCGCTGGTGGCGCTGTCAGCAGCACTGGTGCGCGCCATGGCAAGCGTGCCAGCCAGATTGCTGAGGCCGGTTGTGCTCGTGCGCTCAAGCGCAATCGGAGAGAAAAGCGACGTGCGGCGAACGAACTCGGTGCCGACGAGATCGTAGCCTCCGCCCTGCGCCATGAAGCTTGAAATGATTCGGTGAAACTCGGTGCCATCGTAGAAATTTGCGTTGGCATACCGAAGAAAGTTGGTCACCGTGATTGGCGCGCGATCGGCTTCCAGTTCAACAACCAGATCGCCGAGCGTTGTCATGAGCCGAACTCGCGGCAGCGCGCTGTAGGCCGCGGGAATGTTCTGCGCTTCGAGCACGGTGGCGCTCGCGGCGCTGGTGACCGACTCCCGGGTTCCGCCCAGGTCAACGTAGGTCGCTGTCACGCTGATCCGGCTACCCGCGTCGGCGGCGGTCAGACGATAGCTGGCGCCGGTTGCTCCGGCGATTGCCGCGCCATTCGAATGCCACTGGTAGCGGATTGCTCCTGCGCTTACCGCCACTGGAATTCCGTTGGCATCAACCAGGGTGTTGTTGAGCGTCAGCGGTTCGCCCACGCGCGCGATACCGGTGAGGCTCAGCGAGCCGGAGGGGCGGATGTTCATTGGTCGGGGGTTGCCGCCTGGGCAGCCGCGTCATTGGGCTGCTGTTGCGCAGCAATGGCCGCGCAGGCTGAGCGGGTCAAGACAAGAAGGATGAGCGAGGACATGATCAAAACGCCCGCCCCTGGGACCGATGGACCCTCCGGGCGGTGATGCTATGACTACTGATTCAGGACCGTGATACTAACCCGGCGATTACGGGGATCAGCCGGATTGGATGGGATGAAGGGAACCG
>Ga0169931_10009071_pt1 | contig 14418 bp, 11 predicted proteins | sample Kivu_15m_20L_FD_129675 | JGI IMG/M metagenome (GOLD analysis project Ga0169931, IMG submission 129675) | Freshwater microbial communities from Lake Kivu, Western Province, Rwanda to study Microbial Dark Matter (Phase II) - Kivu_15m_20L... | ecosystem: Environmental > Aquatic > Freshwater > Lake...
ACTACAGTGTTCGAATCTGATCCAAGCTAACCTCTACTAAATTCTTACACTCTAACTAAAAAGTGTCAACCGTTTTTAGGCACGTACAATCCATCATCCCTCCACCCTCATCCATCATCCATCCACCTTCATCCCTCATTTATATTTTCGTATATTTCATCTGTTAACTTATTCAACCGCAGTAATCATAGAAATATCATGATCAAAAAATCATATACTCCTAAGCGCACGGCATGTAAGGTTACCTTCAAATTGCCCTTAGAAGCAGCGCAACATCATGTGTCACTTGTGGGAGACTTCAACGATTGGAATCCCACGGCAAATCCTTTTTCCAAGAAGAAAGATCATTGGGAAGCTAGTGTCAAAATGGATGCCGGCGCTCAATCTCGTTTCAGATATTTTGTTGATGGCGATCGCTGGCTCAATGATGATCAAGCGGATGCCTACCTAGGAAATGAATTCGGTACAGAAGATTTTGTAGTATCGATCGACTAAACCTTCCAATTTTTCAAAAAGCCCCGTCAGAGTAGAATCTGTCGGGGCTTTTTTGTTCTATTATGAACGAAATCACTACCTTCCGTTCATGGTTGCCTTCGATTCAAACATCTTCAATTCACGACTTCAAACCCAATTTCTGGGTCGACAGCTGATTTATCTCAATGAGGTAGATTCTACCAACAGCTATCTAAAAAGTAGACCTATTGACGAATTAAACCACGGTTCTTTATGCATTTCAGATGCTCAACTGCAGGGCAGGGGTCAATACAAGCGTGAATGGTTAACAGAAAGTGGACAAAACCTGACTTGGAGTTTTATCCTCAAACCAGACGAGCATGATCGTCTTTTTATGCTCACCCTGGCATTTATATATTCAGCTGCAGAAGTGATTCAGGCTATGACGGGTTTGCAAACACAGCTCAAATGGCCAAATGATCTCATGATTCAAGACAAAAAAGTGGGTGGAGTATTAGCGGAAACGGTCTTCAACGGAAACCAACTGGACCGTTGCATCATCGGAATTGGAATCAATGTCAATCAAGCCTCCTTTCCGCCAGAATTACCTCAAGCAAGTTCACTGTTCCAGCTCAGCCAGCGATTATACTCACGCGAAGAACTGCTCGCCGAGATTACTCATCGGTCTGAACAAGCCTACCTTCAATGGCAGCAAAGAGATCGCCAGCTCGTTAAGCATATCAATGAAAAACTGATAGGCTACGGAGAACAAGTTCACATCCAGTTGGATGGTTTTGATATCGAGGGAAGTAAACTCATGTTAGGAGTTAACACCAGCGGACATTTACACATGATGGACGAGGATTACACGGTTCACACGTACGCTTATGAGCAAGTTCGAGTCTTCCCAACTCATTGACAAAGTAAACTCCTACCTCAGTAAACATCAGATTACCCCAAATAAGGGTAGTCTAGTATTAGCTGTAAGTGGTGGTGTAGATTCAATGGTTCTTTTATATGTTCTACATCTACTAAAATTTCAAATTCACGTTGTTCACGTTAATTACCATCAACGAAACTCTTCATCTGATCTTGACCAAGCTCTTGTTGAAAAGACGTGTCAAGCTTTGGGAATCAGCTTTAATACCTATCATTTCCCCGAAAAAAGTCTACAAAATGGTGGAAATTTTCAGGATGAGGCAAGGCAGTTCAGACACCATATTTTTAGATCAGAATATGATTTAAGTAATGCTCAAGCCATCGCTTTAGGTCACAACAAAGGGGACCGACTTGAAACTATTCTCATGCGCATCCTCAGGGGTGCATCACCGTCCAACTGGAATGCACTAAAAGAAATCGATCTCCCTCTTATTCGCCCACTTATTGAACTCGATCGGATCGAGATCCAAGCGTATGCACAAGAAAACGGCTTAACCTGGCGTGAAGATGAAAGTAATTTCGAGAGTGACTATGCCCGTAATTTCATCAGAAACGACTTTTTTTCAAGATTAGATCATCTATTCCCAGGTTGGCAACAAAATCTGGAACGTGTTGCTAGCTATGGCTTGACCTACCAACAGGCGATGGATGCCTTAAGTCATAGTAATCAAGACGATAAAATTAATATTAGGGATGTAGATATTCATCCATTAGAGCTTCAAATGGCCATTCTGCATCGCTTCCTGGAACGAAATGGATTGCGCCCATCCCTTGGGCAAGTTCATCAGGTACAGCAGTTACTGCAATCCCAAGCGGGAAAAGAGTTGTCAATCGATGATGCTAAGGTGGCAAGAGAGTCCGATACACTTTGCATTGTTCGAACAAACAAAGCCACTAGTAACTCCGAGCAAGTTATTTCTCTTCAATCTATTCTCGATCAAGGATATCAGAGTGATCTCATGATCATAAATAAAGTCTCTGATCCTAAAGAAACGCGCACTTCATCGTACTTCATACCCATTCCCAAGGGTGATTTTCTTTTGCGTCCATGGCGCAATGCAGATCGAATTGCAATCAAAGATGGATCCAAACTTATCAGCGATTTACTCAACGAGTGGGATATACCAAGCCACCAAAAACAACAAGCTCTTGTACTTACATTGGAGGGTAAGATCATCGCATGTATATTTAGGCTCAATACCTTAAGACCTCTGATCCGTCTTGCGCCCCCACTGGATCATGTATCATATCCCTGTTTAGAACTTTATCTCAAATTGTAATCCACATGTCTCAATTTTTACCAGAAAGAGTTGTCTGCAATGGCGAAGCCTTTCGTCTTTACATTAGCAAAGAGCAAATAGATACACGTGTTGCTGAATTAGGTGGGATTATCAATCGTGAGTATGCGGACAACAAACCTATCTTAATCGGGATATTGAATGGCTCATTCATCTTTTTGGCCGATCTAATGCGTCATATCAGTATCCCATGTGAGGTTGACTTCTACAAACTAAGTAGCTATGGGGATGAAAAAGTATCTTCTGGTTTGGTGACCGAACGGAAAATGCTGGATGCCTCCATCGAAGGCCGACACGTCATCATAGTTGAAGATATTATCGATACGGGCTTGTCCATGGATTATCTCTTAAAAAAAATTAAGGATCAAAAGCCAGCATCCGTTAAAGTGATCACCTTGCTTCACAAACCGGATGCGACCCGCTACGACGTGCAGATCGATCACGTTGGATTCGAAATCCCAACCCTGTTTGTACTTGGTTACGGTCTCGATTACGCCCAGGAGGGTAGAAACTTAGCTCAGATCTACGTTCTGGATTCTAATGACTGATCGTTCTATTGCAAGGATCTGACTTATGGTGTATCTTACCTTTCTAGACCAAAATCCACGGAGAGATGGCTGAGCGGTCGAAAGCGGCATCCTGCTAAGATGTTGTACCCTCATAAGGGGTACCGAGGGTTCGAATCCCTCTCTCTCCGCATTGAAAGCCTCACCTACGTTGAGGCTTTTTTATTTTAGAGAGTCTTCACTTGAACTTGTTTGTATATTGTGGGATGCGTTTACTTGGCTCTCTTTCCTTTTGGCTGTCAGCAATATGTTTCATAGCTCTGTTACTGGGATGGTTAGGCCCTGTCTTTGGATTTTTTAGCCAGGAATACTCCTGGTACATTTTTCTCATATCATACCTGAGCGGGGGATATTACGGAGTCAAAGAGGGGATTGAAGAACTAAAAAGGGCAAAGCCCAGTGTCGATCTTCTGATGATTCTTGCCGCATTAGGTGCTGCAGCAATCGATCAATGGATGGAAGGTGCTATCCTTCTTTTTCTGTTTTCTTTGTCCAATGCCCTTCAGGAGTTTGCCCTCGATAAAAGTAACAGAGCGATTGAGTCTCTAATGAACATGCGACCTGATGTAGCTCGGGTACGTCAGTCGGATGGATCTGAGAAAGAGATTCCAATTGAGGAAGTTCAAGTTGGTGATATCCTTATCGTACGACCTGGCGAGCGTTTCGCTGTGGATGGCAAAGTACTCGAAGGTAGCACCGCGGCCGATCAGAGTGCCATCACCGGCGAGAGTATTCCTGTCGATAAGACCATCGGCGATGAAATCTTCGGTGGAACCATGAATACCCTCGGAGCTGTAGCTGTCACCGTCACTCGAGGTTCTCAAGAGTCAACTTTATCTCGAATCGTTGAGTTGGTTCAAAAAGCTCGCGCAGGCAAAGCCAAAACACAACGTCTACTTGATGATTTCGAGCCAATGTATGCAGGCGGTGTTATTTTGATAACCATTTTTCTCATCCTGATCCCCTGGTACTTCGAGTTGGCTCCTTTTGAAGATGTTTTTTATCGCGCTATGACCATCCTCGTGGTTGCCTCACCATGTGCCTTGGTCATCTCAACCCCTGCAACCATCCTTTCTGCCATCGCTCATGCCGCTCGTAAGGGGGTACTCTTCAAAGGAGGTGCTTATCTGGAGCAAGCTGCTTCCATAAAATATATTGCAATGGACAAAACAGGAACGATTACGCGAGGGCAACCTGAAGTAGTTGAATTGGTACCCGCTCAAGGTGTTTCTGAGGCTGATTTACTGGAACATGCAGCCAACGCCGAAAAATTATCCGAACACCCCCTCGCAAAAGCCGTTGTCAGGGCTGCTTTCAGCAGAAGCATCGATCTTAAAAATCCTGTAAAACTTCAATCTGTGACAGGTAAAGGGGTTATCGTGGATATGGAACACCATATCATTCGAGTGGGAAGTCGAAAATTAATGGCCGATGCGGGCATTGTCTGGCCTGAAGAACTTCTTACTCAGGCAGAACGACTCGAAACGGAAGGTAAAACAGTCATATTTGCCGCAAAAGATCAAAGTGCCCTTGGATTGATTGCTGTTGCTGATATCATTAAAGCGGAAGCAGTACAAGCCATTCAACAACTCCACACTATCGGAATCGAGAAAATTCTAATGCTTACGGGCGATAGTCATCGTGTGGCTACCTCTGTAGCCCATCAAGTAGGTATCGACGATGTTCGGGCCGAATTACTACCCGGTGATAAGGAAAAAATTATCCGCGAATTGGCTTCTCACTATCCAACGGCTATGGTCGGGGATGGGGTAAATGATGCCCCTGCTCTGGCAAGTGGAAATATTGGTATCGCTATGGGTGGTGCCGGTAGTGATGTAGCCCTTGAAACGGCAGACGTTGTCTTAATGTCAGATGATCTGAATCGCCTACCTTGGATGATTAACCTTGCCCGAAGAGCACGTACCGTGGTATGGCAAAATATCGCCTTCAGCATGGCTGTGATTGTAGTCTTGGTTATCTCCGTGTTCACCATCGATTTGCCTCTGCCTATCGGTGTGATTGGTCACGAAGGCAGCACTCTTATCGTGGTGGCCAATGGCTTACGATTGCTTGGAGGATCACATGACTAAAACCATATCCCATACCATACGATAGATGAGTAAGCACTAATGGAAGAACTCTTCTCAGGATCCTTATTCACCTATCTGTTTGTATATGTAGCTCGTATTACGGATATGTCGATCAATACGGTTCGGATCGTGTTTGTATCAAAGGGACTCAAAAAACAGGCAACGATTCTTGGTTTCTTTGAATCCTTGATCTGGCTGGTAGCCGTTGGACGAATTATGCAGGATCTTACCGATGTGGGTAGTTATCTCGCTTATGCTGGTGGATTCGCAACGGGTAACTATGTGGGAATGATCATCGAAAAGAGACTCAAAATTGGGAGTCTGATATTTCGAATTCTAACCTATAAAGACAGCCAAAAGCTACAGGAAAGCCTGCGAAAGGTCGGCGCAACGGTGATGGCCTTGCCTGCTGAGGCCGGTTTTGGCAGCGCTACCCTCCTGTTTGTTGTAATCCAGCGCCGCGATATGAATCAAGTAATTCAGCGTATTAAGGAATACAATCCGAATGCAATCTATTCTATTGAAGATATGAGGCTGGTGAGCGAGAGCACGGGCCAAGAGGAAGAGCATACCCAAAAGACGAGTATCTTCGACCGAAAATAAGGCCTACCTGAGGCACTAATCGACAGTATCAGAAATGCTACCTTTTAAGAATCGGATGAAGTAGTCAAACATCTGACCCGTATTTCCCGTATATTTCGAGGCTGTACTCAATTTATATCATCTACCCCAATGCAAGCGCTTCGTAATATCGCCATCATCGCTCACGTCGATCACGGGAAAACTACACTCGTCGATCAGCTCCTAAAACAGAGTGGAACTTTCCGTGAAAACCAAGCTGTAGCTGAACGTGTGATGGATTCTAACGATCTGGAGCGCGAAAAGGGGATTACCATCATGGCGAAAAACACCGCCGTGACCTGGAAAGATGTCAAAATCAATATTATTGATACCCCAGGTCACGCCGATTTCGGCGGAGAAGTAGAACGTATTCTCAAAATGGTGGATGGCGTTATCCTCTTAGTTGACGCCGCCGAAGGACCACTTCCTCAAACCAAATTCGTTCTTCGGAAGTCATTGCAACTTGGCTATCGTCCCATCGTCCTTATCAACAAAATCGACCGAGGTGATGCTCGTCCCGATGCCGTACTCAATATGGTCTTCGATTTGTTTGTAGATCTTCATGCTACCGACGAACAACTAGATTTCCCCGTGCTATATGCCATCGCTCGTGATGGGATCGCTAAAAAAACATTAGCCGAAGAAGGGGTCGACCTGAGCCCACTTTTTGATCTTGTGGTGAACCATGTCCCAGCTCCACATGTTGACCCGAACAAGCCCTTCAAGATGCTGATCTCGAATGTGGAATGGAACGACTATCTGGGCCGTATTGCCATTGGACGCGTTGAACATGGTCGCGTAGTCCAGAATATGGATGTATCACTGGTGCGTCCTGACGGATCCGTCGTAAAAAAAGCACGTGCTACAAAATTATTTACTTTCCGTGGACTCCAACGTGAGCCCATCGAAGAAGCTATTCCTGGCGATATCATTGCTTTGGCCGGATTTGAAGAATCTGAAATTGGATTTACGCTTGCTGATGCTTCAGATACCACTCCTATTTCTTTTGTCGACATCGATCAACCTACGATTGCAATGTATTTTAGAGTAAATTCATCTCCCTTTGCTGGTATGGAAGGAGAGTATGTAACCTCTAATATGATCAAAGATCGTCTTCTGAGAGAAATTCGAACAAACGTCAGTATTGTGGTTGAACAAACCGAAAACCCAGATGTTTTTCGTGTTGCTGGTCGTGGGGAACTTCAGCTTGCCATTCTCATTGAAACAATGCGCCGCGAAGGCTATGAATTTGCTGTATCGCGCCCTGAAGTACTATATCGCACCATCGATGGTCAACGTCATGAGCCCATTGAAGAAGTTGTAATCGATGTGCCTACCGAGTTCTCAAACAAGGTAATTGACAACTTGCTTCAGCGAAAAGGGGTGATGACCTCTATGGATCAGGAAGGGGAGAACAGTCGTATTACTTTCCGAGTGCCATCACGTGGATTGATTGGTTTTCGTGGTGAAATGCTCACCGATACCCGCGGTACTGGAATGCTCCACCAACAATTTGATGGCTATGAGCCTTATAAAGGAGATATCTCTGGGCGTAGCCGCGGGGCACTCATCGCTCTCGAAAACGGAGAAGTGACTGGTTATGCTCTCGAGGGTCTCCAGGATAGAGGCACCTTCTTAGCTGAACCAGGAGATCCTGTGTATATGGGACAAATCGTTGGGATAAGTAACCGTGCCGGTGATATGGTTTTAAACGTTGCCAAGAAAAAGCAGCTCACAAACCATCGTGCTAGTCAAAGTGCCGATGCTGTGAAGCTAAATACTGCAAAAAAAATGAGTTTGGAGCAGTGCATCGAGTTCTTAGATAACGATGAACTGCTGGAAGTAACACCTAAAAGCCTACGTATTCGCAAGCTTTATCTGGATCATAATGATCGTAAACGATTCGAAAAATCCTGATCGATCCCTTCTAGACGGACTAACTCATTTTAAGGTACTTACTTCGTTCTGCTAGGTAGGGCTCGAAAACAATCTTCAGTCGAAGGTGTTCAGCGCGATTGAGTTCAGGATCTTCCCCGATGATACGTTCTGCAATATCTTTGGCCATTTCCAAAAGATGTTGATCCCTAGCTAGATCCGCATACTTGAATTCAGGCAAACCACTTTGTCGGGTACCCAAAAAATCGCCAGGTCCTCGAAGTTTTAGATCGGCTTCTGCGATTTCGAATCCGTCGTTGGTTCGTTCCATAGTTGCAAGACGCTCACGTGCATCAGCGCTACGCTTAAAGTCTGCCATCAGGAAGCAAGTACTACTAGTACTTCCGCGTCCAACACGACCCCTGAGTTGGTGAAGCTGGGATAGCCCGAAGCGCTCGGCATGCTCAATAACCATTATACTCGCATTGGGAACATCCACACCCACTTCGATGACGGTGGTACTTACTAAAATATCGAGCTCACCATCTTTGAAGAGGTTCATATTAGCTTCCTTTTCGACCGATCTCAGCTTACCATGAACCAAGCCAACCTTGAATGCTGGAAATCGCTCCTTTAGCATCTCATAACCAGCCGTTGCATCTTTAAGATCTAGATTCTCAGACTCCTGAACCAAGGGATAAACTACATACGCTTGTGCCCCGGTTCGAAGCGCTTCTTCCATGTACTGATAGACCTGCTCTCGATTGGAGTCGCTTTTGACAATCGTTTTTACCGGTTGACGTCCGGCAGGTAGGCCTTTTACGACCGAAACATCCAACTCACCGTACAGAGTTAAAGCTAATGAACGTGGAATAGGGGTCGCAGACATGACCAATAGATGGGGATTTTCTTTTTTGGCTAACAAACGTGCGCGTTGCAGAACCCCAAAACGATGCTGCTCATCAATAACGGCAATACCTAGTTTAGGGATCTCTATATCCTGCTCAAGCAGGGCATGAGTGCCGATGATAATGGGGATCTTGTCCTCTTTTATGCCCTTGAGGATTTCGTCACGTTTTTTGCCTGTTGTTCCACCGGTGATTAGTGTACAGGAGAGACCAATTTGGCCAAGCCAGTGTTCTAAGTTTCTAAAGTGTTGTTCAGCTAATATTTCGGTGGGAGCCATCATTGCCGCTTGATAACCTTGATCAACCATCATGAGCATGGCTGCAACAGCAACTACCGTTTTGCCAGCACCTACGTCACCCTGAACCAATCTGTTCATTTGATAACCCGATCGTAGGTCTTGATAGATCTGTCGGAGGGCTGCCCGTTGACCCTCCGTTAACTCAAAGGGAAGTTGATCGATAAAGGCACGGGTCAGTACACCAACCTCTGTGATACAATTACCAATTACTTTTGATCTGTTTCTACCACGAAGACGCATCACAGCCAGCTCAAAGAGAAAAAGTTCTGAAAATCGCATCCGCTCAAAGGCGGGTTCCCATTGCCTGAACTCTTGAGGCAGGTGGATAGCACGGTATGTTGACCGTAAATCCATCAATCGAAGATCTTTCAGAACATCATCTGGAATGAATTCTTCGAAGTTTAAGCTATCTATAATGTGTGAAATCCAGCTTTGAATCAGTTTATGAGTGATTCGAGCAGCCTTCATATCCGTGGTCGAAGGATACACGGGCTGATACTTGCTATTTTCTGATGATGTTCTAAGGGTATAATTTTCAGGATCTTTGATTTCCTGAATTTCCGGATGGCTCATTTGTAATTTACCTCGAAATACACTGGGACTACCAGTAAGTTTATACCATGATCCTGCTTTTACACTTTTTGTGATCCATTGAAGTCCACGAAACCACACGGCCTCCAAACTGCGACCATTATGAACGAAATGAACTACGAAGCGCTTTTGATTACCAAATCCCTCTAATGATACATGGCTAGCCTTTGCAATCGTACTGACTTTACCGGAATCCGGGTGTATAAAGTCGAGCTCCATGAGCACAGCGGGCGTTTCATATCGAATCGGAGCCCAATCCAGTAAGTGAACAGGATCATTACAGCCTGCAGATAGTAGTGCTGCACGACGGCGATCTGTCATTCCTTTGAGTTGGTTCCAATTCATCTGTTATATTGATATATATCGGTAATTAAGTAAAAAATGATTTTATGGCTTTATAAGTCCTTAAAATGCCTAAAATGGAAGATATTTTTACTCTGTGTAAACATTCAATGATCATTGTACTTGGATAATATATCGTCTTCTCCCTATATTAGCTGTCCTGCAGATGAATTTTTTAATCGTACAATTTTAATCGGAAATTCAGTGCCTACAATTCAACAACTTGTAAGAAAAGGCAGACAGAGCAAAATAAGCAAGACTACGGCTCCTGCCTTACAGAATTGCCCACAGCGTCGTGGAGTTTGTACACGTGTGTACACTACTACTCCTAAGAAGCCTAATTCTGCTCTTCGTAAAGTAGCAAAAGTGAAGCTAACCAATGGTATCGAAGTTATTGCTTACATACCTGGTGAAGGTCACAATCTTCAGGAGCACTCGATCGTAATGATCCGTGGTGGTCGTGTGAAGGATCTACCAGGGGTTCGTTATCACATAATTCGTGGTACTCTCGACACCAGTGGTGTGAGTGCACGTAAGAAGAGCCGTTCGCTCTACGGTGCCAAGCGTCCAAAACCTGGACAGGCAGCCGCTCCTACAAAAGGCAAGAAGTAATTTCCAACAGATATTTAACCGTTTACGAGCATGCGCAGAAAATCCGCCGTCAAACGCATCGTCAAACCCGATCCGCAGTTTCAAGACCGAATGGTCACACAATTTGTCAATTTTCTAATGAAAGATGGCAAAAAGAACGTGGCCAGAAAAATCCTCTATCAGGCATTCGAAATCATCGAAGAGAAAACGGGTCAACCCGGTATCGATGTATTGCGTAGTGCTATGAATAATGCATCCCCAGCCATCGAAGTGCGCAGCCGTCGCGTCGGTGGCTCAACCTACCAAGTTCCCGTTGAAGTTCGTTCAGAACGCGCTTCAGCTCTTGGAATGCGTTGGTTGATTAAGGCTGCTAAAGGACGTAACGACAAATCAATGGCTGCACGTCTGGCTCGCGAGATCGTCGACGCAGCAAACAACGAAGGTGGCGCCGTGCGTAAGCGTGACGAAACCCACCGTATGGCTGAAGCCAACAAAGCTTTTGCCCACTTTAGATTCTAATAAGCTAATTTATCATCCCCACTACGATGGCTGACGCATCCGTACAAGACCAACTTAAGAAAACCCGTAACATCGGCATCATGGCTCACATTGATGCTGGTAAAACGACGACATCAGAGCGTATTCTTTATTATACAGGTATCAATCACCGCATCGGTGAGGTACACGACGGTGGCGCAACGATGGACTGGATGGAGCAGGAGAAAGAACGTGGTATCACGATCACATCAGCTGCTACGACCTGTTTCTGGAATGGTTACCGTATCAACCTAATAGACACCCCGGGTCACGTGGACTTCACCGTTGAAGTTGAGCGTTCATTACGCGTGCTTGATGGTGCCGTTGGTGTATTCTGTGCAGTAGGAGCTGTTCAGCCTCAGTCTGAAACAGTTTGGCGTCAAGCTAACAAATATCGCGTACCGCGTATTGCTTTCGTCAATAAAATGGACCGTACGGGAGCTGATTTCTATAATGTGCTCGACAAAATGAAGAGCCGTTTGAATGCGAATCCAATTCCTCTTCAAATCCCTATTGGTAACGAATCCGATTTCCGCGGAGTTGTAGATCTTGTCAAAATGATAGGAATCATCTGGGATGACTCTACACAGGGTATGTCTTATGATACAGTAGCCATCCCTGCTGATCTCGTTGACAAAGCCAATGAGTATCGCAAGATCATGATCGAATCGATTGCTGATCAAAGCGAAGAACTCATGGAGAAATACCTCATGGAAGAGGAAATCTCAGAAGATGAAATTCATGAAGCCATCCGCAAAGCTACCCTTGATTTAAGTATTACCCCAGTTTTGTGTGGTTCTGCCTTCAAAAATAAAGGTGTGCAAGCGATGCTTGACGCGGTTCTCAAGTACTTACCATCACCACTTGATGTAGATGCCGTTACCGGTAGCTCAGTGGACAATGAGGACGTCAAAATTGAGCGCAAAACCGACGTCAATGAGCCCTTTGCTGCTCTTGCCTTCAAGATCATGACCGATCCATATGTTGGCAAGTTGACCTTCTTCCGTGTTTATTCAGGTACGCTCGAAGCAGGTTCTTACATTCTTAATTCTGTTACTGGTAGAAAAGAACGTATCAGCCGCATTCTAAAAATGCACGCTAATAGCAAAGAGGACATCAAAGAAGTTCGTGCTGGTGATATCGCTGCTGCTGTTGGTATCAAGGAAGTTCGCACTGGCGATACCCTTTGTTCCGAAGACAAGCCGATTATTCTCGAGCGTATGGTATTTCCAGAGCCGGTTATCAAGCTTGCTGTTGAGCCAAAAACGAAAGCTGATGGCGAAAAACTCACTACAGGTCTTGTTAAACTAGCTGAAGAAGATCCAACTTTCCGTGTAAGTGTTGACGAAGAAACAGGTCAAACTACGATTGAGGGTATGGGTGAGCTTCACCTCGAGATCATCGTTGATCGTCTAAAACGTGAATTTAAAGTTGAAGCAAACGTTGGTAATCCTCAGGTATCTTACCGTGAGTCGATCACCAAACCAGTAACTCACCGCGAAGTGTATAAGAAACAAACCGGTGGTAAAGGTAAGTTTGCTGATATCCAATTCGAAATTATGCCTATGGAAGGCAATACTGGTTTTGAATTTGTTAATGAAGTGACAGGTGGTAATATTCCTAAGGAATTTATTGCACCTGTTGAAAAAGGCTTCAAAAACTCACTCAGTGGCGGTATTCGTGCAGGTTATATCGCTGAAGGCGTTAAAGTACGCCTGTTCGATGGTAGCTATCACGATGTTGATTCCGACGCCCTGAGTTTTGAACTTTGCGCTCGCTCCGGATTCCGCGAAGCAGCTCGTAAAGCAGGTCCTATTATTCTCGAACCCGTTATGGCGGTCGAAGTTAACACTCCTGAAGAATACATGGGTGATGTTATCGGCGATCTTAATAGCCGTCGTGGTATGATTGAGAATATGGAAAACACTATCGACGGTTCAATTGTGAAAGCAAAAGTGCCGCTGTCCGAGATGTTCGGTTATTCAACGACACTACGCTCCCTATCTCAAGGTCGCGCCGTTTATTCTATGGAATTCAGCAAATATGTGCCTGTTCCAGAATCTGTGGCTACGAAGATCCTCGAAGCAAAGAGCAACTAAAAGATTACAATAGACAAGCACTTATAAATATATACGATCATGGCAAAAGAGTCCTTTGACAGAAGTAAACCCCACGTGAACGTTGGCACGATTGGACACGTGGATCACGGCAAGACAACCTTGACCGCGGCAATCACACGTGTATTAGCCTCCAAATTTGGTGGTTCAGCGAAAGCGTTCGACGAGATCGACAATGCTCCAGAGGAGCGCGAGCGTGGTATCACCATTGCTACAGCGCACGTGGAGTATGAGACAGCGAATCGTCACTATGCTCACGTTGACTGTCCAGGCCACGCCGATTATGTGAAGAACATGATTACCGGTGCTGCCCAGATGGACGGTGCTATCTTGGTGGTAGCAGCGACCGACGGACCCATGCCACAGACGCGCGAGCACATTCTTCTTGCCCGTCAGGTAGGTGTACCCTATCTGGTTGTCTTTATGAATAAGGTAGACTTGGTCGATGATGAGGAATTGATCGACCTGGTTGAACTTGAGATTCGCGAGCTTCTGAGCAAGTATGAGTTCCCTGGAGATGATATCCCAGTGATCAAAGGTTCTGCTCTTGGCGCCCTCAATGGCGAAGCCAAGTGGGAAGAAACGGTTCTTGAGCTAATGGCTGCTGTCGACAGCTACGTACCGACTCCAGAGCGCGCTGTTGACAAGCCGTTCTTGATGCCGATCGAAGACGTGTTCTCGATCACAGGACGTGGTACGGTAGCTACGGGTCGTATTGAGCGTGGTATTATCCAGGTCAACAACGAGGTAGACATCGTAGGTATCGCCGAGGAGAAAATGAAATCGGTGGTAACGGGTATTGAGATGTTCCGTAAGCTGTTGAACGAAGGCCGTGCCGGCGACAACGCAGGTTTATTACTTCGTGGTATCGAGAAGAATGACTTGGTGCGTGGAATGGTTATCTGCAAGCCAGGCTCAGTGACCCCTCACACTAAATTTGAGAGTGAAGTCTACATTTTGAGTAAAGACGAAGGTGGACGCCACACGCCATTCTTCAACGGATACCGTCCGCAGTTCTATTTCCGTACGACCGATGTAACGGGAGTGACCGAGCTTCCATCGGGAGTGGAGATGGTGATGCCAGGCGACAACGTGAAATTGGTGGTTGAGCTCATTCAACCGGTAGCTATGGAAGAGGGTCTGCGCTTTGCTATCCGCGAAGGTGGCCGTACCGTAGGTGCTGGTGTTGTA
>Ga0169931_10009072_pt1 | contig 14417 bp, 8 predicted proteins | sample Kivu_15m_20L_FD_129675 | JGI IMG/M metagenome (GOLD analysis project Ga0169931, IMG submission 129675) | Freshwater microbial communities from Lake Kivu, Western Province, Rwanda to study Microbial Dark Matter (Phase II) - Kivu_15m_20L... | ecosystem: Environmental > Aquatic > Freshwater > Lake ...
GCTGACTCGCCGGAAGCACGCACGAGTCAAAGCGTCCGTCTCCCGCCGCTTTCCGCCATCGGCTCGCGTCGATCATGTTGATCAGGCGCTCGCCCTTCTCGCGCGCGGAGCGAAACGTATGCGGCGCATCTGGTGCAACGTAGATCATCCGTCCCGGTCCGCACACGAGAGTGCGATCCGGGAGGATGATCGAAACTTCACCCTGCAGTGGAATGATCAGGTGGTGTTCCGGGTGCGCGTGCTGGGAAACCTCGCTGCCCGGAAGATTGTGATGCACCAGAAAGAGCCCGGGAAATCGAACTGCGATGTCTTTCCCACGTTGCATGATGGACCAGGCACTTTCTGGAGGTACTAATCCGGCCAATGACATCAGGACGGCGTTCTCCTCGCTCGGCGTGCTCATGTACCAGGAAAGTACACTCCGCGCGCCTCGCTTCGTCGGGCCTTGCCCCGATGTCACTGGCCGGATTATTAGGACTCAGTTCTTTGCGAACGCACACTTTCCGTCGGCGCCTTTGGTGACGGTCACGTCGATCCTGGTCGGCGCGATTCCATCGGCGGTAATGTTTCCGCTGATCTTCATCGTATTGGCATCGACCAGTCGTGCAGACATGTCGATCCCGGTCGACATCGTGCCGGCGTTGGCGCCGGTTGTCTTCGACGTCACGGCAAACTTCTGCGTCACAAACTTCTCAGCGCCTGCCGATGCAACGAGCGATCCCCTGATCGTCGACGCATCTTCGGTGGTCGCGTTCTTCTGGCCCATCGCCATTTCCACGTTGTAGCTCACGGTTTTTGCCGCGAGATCCACATCGGCAACCATCGTGCCCTTCTGGGTCGTCACACCGAGATCACCAAAGTCAATCGCCGGTGGACTTGATTCCGACATGATGCTTCTCGGGGGTGGACCTCCCCCTGGAAACGTGCCGCCGCCGGGGAACGTGCCGCCGCCGAAGAGTTTCGACATGTCGATCGTCATGTCGAGCATCTGGGTCATCTTGATTCTCGTTTCCGTCCCGCCGCCGGAGATGCGGCCGGCGATGGTGACGCCGTCCATCGCTCTTTCTGGCGCGAGCTGCCAGGCAACCGCTTCGTCGCCGGTTGGCTGCGCTGCCGTCCATTTGCCGCCCTGATCGGAGCCGTCAGCTTTCGAAGGGTCCTTGAGAAAGCGTGCCATGGCTTCAACTTCCGCCTGGCCCTGGCGGAACATCGACTCGAACGTGTCGAAGGCTCCTGCGCAGGATTCGATGCTGCTTGTTTCGGGGATCCAGAGTCTTGCGGCGTCGCTCGGATTTTCGTCCGAATCGCTGCCGGAGCCGCCGCCGCCGCCTGAGTTGCCGCAACTTTGTTGTCGGGAAACTTCCGCAGTGCCGGCGCGCACAACCGTGACAAAGCAGCTGAAGTCTGCGCCGTCGCGTTCAAACTGGCAGAAATACTTGGACTCCACGTTGCCGCTCGCAAGGTTGGTCGGAGATCCGACCGGGTTGCAGTCATCGCTCGTGACGTCGATGACGCCGGGACCTGCCGACGCGCTTTCGAACCCAGAGAACTGACGCGTACGTGCGCCTGTGCCCGCACCAAAATCGGAGCGAAGGCCCTTCAGATCCGTGAAAATGGTTTTGCTTTCGGCAGCTTTGGTTTGCATCTGATCGGCGGTCAGGGTGTTCGTGCCAGTGGGCTTGTTGCCGCTGCCAGAGGAGGATCCACATGCAGTGAGCAACCCAATGGCAGAGGACACGGCTACGCCGAGACCAAGTCGGCGCATGTGAAAACACGTGAATGATTGAGTCATCATCGAGAGAGCTCCCTTCTGGAATTTCAATTGTCAGAACAATGCTGCTGGAAGCTAACAAGCGTTCGGGTGGGTCTGCAAGCGTGCAGGCGGAGTTGGGGTGAGTGGTTCGTCGCCTGGCATCGCGATTGTCTGCGGAACAGGCGTTTCACCGGGAATTTTGACCAGCCGACGAGTTTGCTGCTCAGCCTGGTTGAATGCGCAAACGAGAAACTCGCGCCCTCATCCCGCCGCTCCGCCACCAGGTGTTTCGATGCGGATGCGGTCGTGGGCCTTGACCGCGAGCTGCGCTCCGGCGTCAAGTTCGGTGGTTTGATCGTTGCGCAGGAGAAGATTTAGGCCGGGTAATCCCCGGGCTCCGCCACGCAGTCCGTTCGGTCCTTCTGAACGGCGTGTCGAGAGAATCGAAACCTGCATCGGTTTCAGGAACTCAATCTCGCGCACGGTTCCGTCGCCGCCGGCATATGTCCCCCGACCACCAGAGCCGCGCCGAATCGAAAATTCGTTTACGCGCACCGGAAAACGCTCCTCGAGCACTTCGACATCGGTGATTCGGGTGTTGGTCATGTGCGTGTGGACAGCGTCTGCACCTGCGTGCGTCGGGGTTGCGCCGCTGCCGCCACAAATCGTTTCGTAATAGCCACCGCGCGAGGTGCCAAAGAGAAAATTGTTCATCGTTCCCTGACTGCCGGCGGCAAGACCGAGACAATTCAGGAGGATGTCGCAGAGTCTTTGTGACGTTTCGACGTTGCCACCGACGACGGCCGGCGGGCGATGTCCAGTCGTGCGGGGATCGAGGAATGAACCCGGCGGAATGCGAATGTCCACCCCGGACAAGATGCCGTCGTTCAGCGGAATCTCGCGATTGATCCAGCAGCGCAGGGCGTAGAGCACGGCAGCTCGGACAATCGCTGGATTGGCGTTCAGGTTTCCCGAGTGTTGCGGTCCGGTGCCGGTGAAGTCGATCGTGAGCCGTGGCGTCGGTCGATGCGTGAGGTGCACCTTGCACTGGACCTCCAGTCCCGGGATCACATGGTCCGCATGTGAGCGGGAGAACTCCGGCGTTGTCGACAGATGTGTCGCCAGCGCGTGTTCAGCTGCGGCGCACAGGCGTTGCATGGCCGACTTGACCGCACGTGGTGTGCTCTCCTCTGCAAGAGCCGTGAGCATCTTTCGTCCGAGTTCACCGGCTGCAATCTGTGCGCGGAGATCTGCGAGGTTTCCGTCCGGATTGCGCGATGGCCATGTGGCACTGATCAGGAGGTCGCGCAATGTTTTCCAGTCGGCTTCGCGCGATGGCCTAAGACGCGTTGGCGGAATGATCACTCCCTCATCGTCGAGGGTTTTCGAAAAAGGGGGCATGGATCCGGGCTGCGTGCCACCGATCTCACTGTGGTGCGCGCGAGACGCCACGAATGCATCTGGCGTACGTGACGTCCCGAAAAACACCGGCGTCACGAGCGTAACGTCGGGAAGGTGACTTCCGCCGCGGTACGGATCGTTTGTCACGAATGTCTCGCCCGCGCGCATGACGGGAAACGCCTCACGCACAGCGCGAACCGTCTCGCCCATGGCCCCGAGGTGCACGGGGATGTGTGGAGCGTTGACGACGAGCTGACCCGCCCTGTCGAAGACGGCACACGAGAAATCAAGCCTTTCGCGAATGTTCACCGAGAGCGACGAGCGCTGCAGAATTCCGCCCATGCTCGCTGCGATATGGGTGAAGGTCGCGGCATCGACGGCGAGTTGGGCCGGGTCTTCGGCTATTCCCGGAGCTGACGCGGTGACGACTCTCGGAGTTGTTTTGCCCGGCTTTGCCGTTCTGTTCTTTTGCGCGGACTGGGTGTCGATCCAGATGAACGGGGTCGTGCTGTCTTCTCCGCGCATCGCAGCTTCGACGCGAAATCCCGGCGGAACGAAGAGCGTCGTTCCACTCGCTCTGATAAGTGCGGGTCCAACGAGTCGACCCTTCTTCATCAGATCATGAGCAAAAATCACCGGCGCATCGTGCCATGCGCCGGCGTGAAAAACTCCAGTCTGCGGAACACCCGCCGGCGGGTGGTTTCTTCGCACCGGATTCGCCGCATTGCGGACCTTTGAGGTGCGTGGCGTCGCCGGAGAAATCTCACAGCGAATCGTGCGCATTTCGATCGTCGCCGCTTTCGGAAGTACGAAACCGAAGCGTTCCTCGTGGCGTGCCAGAAACTCCCTGCGCAGAGCCCCGGCGCTGAGGCGCCAGTGCAGCGTCTCGCGACCACGTCGACTCGTCGCGACGGCCAGCGGGATTCGCATGTCCTGGCCGAGGTAACGCAAATCAATCGTCACGTCGATCCGTGGTGCCGGACGTATGACCTTGGCTTGACCGGAGTCACGCAGATCTCGCAGCGCCCGGCGAACGAGTTTCTCCGCATCGCGTCGCGCGCGCGTGAGTCCAGGCTTGTCGAGTCTCGCGGTCATCTCAGCTGCCATACGAAACGTCTGCCGTGCCGATCCGATTCCCGACGCGCTGAGAACGCTCGCATCGGGATGGACGAGGATGCGCGCCATGCCAAGGATTCGCGCAACCGAGGCAGCGTGTTGTCCCGCCGCCCCACCAAAAGGAACGAGAAGCGCATGGCGCGGGTCGACCCCCTCGCTGCCAGCATTGCGGGCGATGGCCTGAGCCATGCGTAGATCCGCGATTCGAACAAGTTGTTCTGCCAGCTCGAGCTCGTCCTGCGAACTCCCATCCTTGCCGTTGAATCTCGTCTCGTTCGAGGACCGGCCAAGCCTCGCTGCCAACTCGGCAAGGCGGGACCTCGCGGCTGCGCGATCGAGAGGAAACGGAAAATCCGCCTCGTGAACGCGGCCCAGAAGAACGTTGAGATCGGTGAGCGTCAGCGGTCCACCGCGCCCATAACATGCCGGGCCCGGGCTCGAGCCGGCGGACGCAGGGCCAACCGTGAGCGCCAGTCCGTCAAACCCGCAGATTGAGCCACCACCCGCCGCAATTGTCTCAACGGCGAGCATGGGCATCATCAGCTCAACACTGTCGCGGCCGTCCTGGTCCTGAATCATCGTCTCAAGGCGGAGCGACACGCGACCCTGCGGACCTACGCGACAAACGTCGGTGCTCGTGCCTCCCATGTCGAAACCGATCGCCCCGCTCGGGAACTTCTTTGCCTTCCGTCCGGAGGACTGTGCGATGTCGGCCATGATGCGTCCAACCGCAGCGGCGCCGCCCGCCGGGCCGGAGATGATTCCGTCGCGCGGGCGAAAGGCTGCGACGCTGCCAGCGAGATCGCCGGCACTCGTCATGATTTCGATCCCTGCGTCGGGCAGTTCGCCAGCAAGTCGCGCGAAGAAATCGCCAACCTCCCGCCCAAGGCGAGCATCGAGCACGGCTGCGGATGCGCGCGGAAGGAGCTTTTGTACCATGGCGCGCGCGGTCGAGACGACGATCTGGTCAAAACCAACCTCGGCCGCAATCCGCGCCAGCGCGGTTTCGTGGGTCGGGTTTCGCCACGCGTTGACCAGTGCGATGGCAACGGCCGTGACGCCATCCCGGCGCAAATTCTCGAATGCTTTCCTCGCACCATCCTTGTCGAGCGTTCGAATGATTCGACCGCGCGCATCGATGCGTTCGTCGACCTCGGCACTGATTTTCGCGAGGGGTTCTGGTTTGTGGATGTTGAGCTCGAACAGGCGCGGGCGCTGCTGGGTGCCGATGCTCAGCACATCGCGAAAACCGCTGGTGGTGACGAGGGCAGTTTTCGCACCGCGACCTTCGAGCAGCGCGTTGGTTGCGATCGTCGTTCCGATTCTGAGTCGCACCGGCGGCACGGATACGTGCGGAGCAAGGCCGAGCAACATGCGAATCGCAAGTGTTGGAGCACGCCACGGACTTTGGGCGCGAAGTCTTGTGCCTCCGTCGAGAGAGATGTCCTCACGGAACCTGAGCTGAACGCTGTGGTCCTCGGTGTCCTTGCCACGGTTGCCGCTGGAGCTGAGACAAGTCAGTACGTTTCGGGACGATTGTTTGCCGCCCTCCGCTTCGAACGTCCATGCAGCAAAGAAGTTCTCGGGAAGGTCAAGATCGTTCGGCCAGCCGAATACTCTTGCCTTGCATCCCTTGGCATCTGTGCGGGCGGTGACCGCACAGGGAATCTCGGCGTTGGAGAGGACCTTGACGACGCGTCGCGGGAGATTGCCGGGAAGATTTGTTCCAATGCAGTCGGTGAATGTGCCGCCGCTGTCGATTGCAAACTCCGGAACGGATATCGGTGCTGGCCTTTTCACCGCGAAACCTTCGTGCACAGCAGTCCCTTGAGATATTCGCCCTCTGGAAAGGTCAGAAGAATCGGGTGATCGGCTGGCTGGGAAAAATGCTCGACGATCTGCATCGCGGCCGGCGCATCGAGTGAGGCACCGAAGACGACTTTCTGAAAGAGGTCGCGCGAGATCAGGCCCGAGCAGCTGAACGTGGCAAGAAGACCTGCGTCGGGGATGACCTGCATCGCGACACGGTTGATGTCCTTGTAACCTCGGCACGCCTTGTCGATCTGTGACTTGTTGTGGGCAAATTTCGGCGGATCGAGAATCACGAAATCGAAATTGCCTTTGCCCTTTTCTGCGCGGAGAAGTTCCGCAACATCGGTTGTCGCGCCGGCAAATTTTGCGGCAAGTCCGTTGCGGGCGAAATTCTCTTTTGCGACTTCAAGCGCCGGTGCACTGGTGTCAACGTTGAGCACTCGGCTTGCGCCGCGTGCCGCTGCATGCAATCCAAATCCGCCGGTGTAGGAGAAGCAGTTAAGGACATTGCGACCGCTGGCAGCGCGACCGACCGCGTGTCTTGCGTCGCGCTGATCGAGATAAAAGCCGGTTTTGTGTCCGCGGATCGGATCGACGAGGATTTTCAGCCCGTGCTCTTCGATCATGATGCCGCTTTCGGGAAGTTTCTCGCCCCAGACGTGACCAGCCCGCTCTGGCAGTCCCTCGAGCTCGCGGACGGCCTCGTCACTGCGTTCGTGAATCGTTCGGACACCAGGCAGAGCGCGCAGCGCATCGACGATCGCGCCCAGGTAGTGATCAATTCCCGCGGCAAGGGAATGAAAGACCAGCGCCGAATCGTAGCGGTCGACGATCAGGCCGGGCAGGCCGTCGCTCTCCCCGTGCACAAGGCGGAATGCGTTGGTGACTCCAGATCGCGCAAGTCCAGAACGTCGCGCCGCCGCAGTGGTCACCAGCCCGGCGATGAACGTGTTGTGCCCGTACGGGGTCAGCGTCTCATCCCAGCTGATGACCCGGGCCCGAATCTGACTCTGTGGGGAGTGCATGGCCCAGGCCAGGAATTTTCCAGCCGTGTCCCGTACGGCGACGATGCGACCTGGTGCTCCGGCAGCATCCTGGTCGATCCCACCGCTGAAGATCCATGGATGGCGCTGACGCACCGATTTGTCGCGTCCGGGTTTGAGAATGATCGTATCCGGATCCCGGCGCTTCAAGATGACCTCGTCTCGTGGTTGTCGTCTCTCAAGGTTCAGTCATGATCGCCGAGGTGGACGTGGCGGCGCAAGCTTCGAACGTCTCGAGATCCGCAGTGGTGAATCCATATGCCGACGTGAGACGTCGCCCCTCTGCGGCGAGACTCGTGGCAAGAATACCCGGATCGTCAGCGCCGATCACAATGCGCAGCCCGGCTTTGCGGAACCGGTGCAGCGGATGATGCTTCGGTGACTCGAGACGGGCGATGCGCTCGTTGGATGTTGGACAGACTTCGATGACGGCCGCCGTTCGCTCGCGGACGATCATCATGAGTGCGTCCTGAAATTGTTCCAGATCGCCAATGCCTGGACGTTCCTCGTCGACCGAGATCACCGTGTTTGCGGGAACGTCGTCGAGGGCAGTGCGCTCAGCACGAACCACAGCGTCATCAAACTCGTAGCCGAATTCACCCAGAAGGTCCCGGTTGTGGACAAGCCAATCCAGATGCGCGCGCCTTTCGCCGGCGCACTCGACACCGGCATGTCTCGACAGAGCGGCCCTCGGGATGCCAAGAGCGATCGCATGCCCGAGGCGATGGCACCCACCGAGCGCCGCGGTGGCTACCCACCGTGCGGCAGATGCAGGCGTCATTCCATCGAAGGACTCTCCAACGTGATAGAGCAGGGCGAGGGGAGTGGGAGCATTGCGATTGTCGCGCGTCACTTCGGCGAAGAAGGCGAGTTTGTCCTTCGGCGCAAACCCTTCCTCCATCCCACAGAAATCAAGTCCGCTCAGAATGTGAAGCTGTGTTCTGCCGGCATTTGTCCGCTGCCACGCGCGGATCGCTGCATATTGTCCCGCAAGAATTTTCGCATCCCGGGAAACGCTGAGTGCGACCCGCGGCGAAAAGCTGCCGCCACTTTCCACCTCGAAGGAGTGAGCTGCTGTGGTCAGCGTTGAAATGAGTGTGCGGATTTGTTCAGAGTCAAACATCGGCGGCAAAAATGCGCGGTACTCGACGTGTCGAAGACCTTCGGCGGCGCTCTGGTGCATCGCCTTCTGCAAAATCTCCGCATCATCAGGGACCACCGGAAGTAGCGCGATCAGGAGATTGAAATGCGCCTGAAATACCGGGAATGGTGCCGGGCTCCGAAACTCGAACGCGGCGCGGAGTTTGTCGAATCCAGAATCCCCCGCCCAGAATTCCCGCCAGTCGATCGTTTGCCCGGTCGCGCGCTGATACTCACTGGCAAACCAGTCGAGTCGCGTGGTGTTCTTCTGCCACCGGTCGCGGCCAAGCTCCCAGAGATCTTTGGCATCGATGCAACCGTAGAGATGAACGTGAAGCTCATGACGCAGTATCGCCGCCGAGTCACTCGATGCATCTTTGTTGCCGCGCGCTTCGCGTCCCGCATGTCCCTCACGTCCGTCGCGGACTGCGACTCGCGTCCTGACCTCGGGAGCGCTGGCAGTTTCGTGCCCGCGGAAGCTCATGATCCGGTCGATGTCTTCACTCTCATAGCGCACCTGAAACGTCCGCGAGCGCTCGACGAGCCAGGCACCGGGTGCCATGCCTTTCTTTTTGCGCAGAAACTGTTTGCGCGTGAGATGAACTTCGCCAGACCTCGACGCGCGAAGTTTGGAGTGATGCACGGCAAGCATTCCAGCCTCCCGCGCCAGTGCGGCCGGGAGTTCTTTCTCTGCGGGACCAAGTGTGGGCACGATGACGTGGGAGCCCGGCATCCCGGATACATGCAGCCAGAAGTCATTGCTGCGCGCTGCCTTCGTCAGTTCATCGTTTTCGGTTGAACCCTTGCCGACAAAAATCACGCGTGGTTCGCCGCGTTGGTTTGCCGTGCTCGGCGACAGAAACGTCTTGTACGGTGTTGCCTGCGCAGATTTCTGCGTTGTCGGAGGACCTGCTGGCGTTGTCGGACCTCCAGCCCGACTGCCCGGTGCAGCCGACGACACACTGGCGAGATCGTGCCGCACGAGAATCACCTCGACCTCTGCTTCGCTCATTTCCTTCGCGCGCAGCTGTTCGAGATCTGCAGTCATGGTTGTGACCGCCTGGCGGAGTTTTTCGACCTGCATCCCGCTCGATTCCCGGGTGCGCGCAAGTCGTCTCGCGCGCACAAAGAGCGAATTGATGTTGGCGCCAGGCGTGAGCTCGGGGTCGAGCGCGATGCTGGCAGACATGCCATCACCGGTCTGCGTCGCATCGAGTTCGAGAACAATCGACTCGGGCTGGATGAGCCAGGCGAACGACTGGGCGAGCCGTGCTTCCCGTTCAGCGGCATCGGCTGCTGCCGAGTCCGAGACCCGACCCTGCTCTCGTTCGAGAGACTTCTTGAGCGTTTTGAGACGTCTCGCGATGCGGTCGCGCGCAACCCGTTGCCACGGCTGTGCCACGGCACCTGGTGGATGAGATTCTGACTCTGAACTGCTTCGAGAAACCGTCGGCGCATCTGCCGGCGTTTCGCTCACGATGGGAAGCCAGTGGCGTTCATCGGCAAGCGCATCGAACGATGGCGGAGATTGTTCGATCGGCTGACGCTTGGTAAACATCCCGCGACTCGACAGACGCGCAAGACTGATCCACGAACTCGCGCCGCCTGTCGCGCCATTGCCTGCAGTTCGGCTCGCGGACTTGCGTGCGTGCTTTGGCGGCTCGACGGCAGCAGCTGGCGCCACAAGACTGATCTCCGGGGGCGATCCCTGCGCGAGCTGGAGATACCATGTCTGATTCTCCGGGCCGCCAAGGAGAATCCAGATGCTGCCCGTGGCTGCTTTGCTTTCTGATTCGCCGCGGGCTTGCCAAGCGCCAAGAAAACGCGCTGTCGGGAGATACTTGCGAACAAGCGCCGCCAGAGCGCCGTCGGATTTCAGCCCGTCTGGTTTTTCATGTGCGATGCGGCAGCCAAATCCGGACTGCGAACCGTTGACGACGAGAAACGCCTTGCCTTTGGAGCTGCGGTCGCCCGACATGGCCCAGACCAGGCTGGGTTCTGCTCCCTGACACGCTTTGCTCAGATGGGTCATGGTCGTGGTCTGGCCTCGGCCATTGCCTCGATGGCAAGAAGTTCCTGCTCAACTGCGTTGCGAGCTGCTTCGAACTCCGCGGTGCTCGTTTCCGTGGGAACGTGAATCGGTGGTCGGTAGACGAGGAGTACGCGCGTGAATGGTTTGGGCAGACGAAACTTGTCCCAGCTGCGTTTCATGACCCACGCGCTATCAGGGATCGCTGCCATGGGAATGATCCACGCACCGGACTTGCGCGCCACGTCGATCACCCCGGCCTTTACGATTCGGCGAGGACCGCGCGGGCCGTCGACGGTGATTGCCGGCGACCAGCCGGAGCTGATGGTTTCAAGCATGGCGTTTCGCGCCTCGAGTCCACCACGCGATGAGCTCCCGCGCACGGCGCGCAGACCAAGAAAACGTGCGACGCGTGCAACATATTCGCCGTCGCGCGACAAGGAACACAGCACCGCGAATTTCTGCCGGGCATGCAGCGACATTCCTGAGAAGGCATTCTCGTGCCACGTGGCAAAGATATATGCGCCGGCGGGATGCAGTTTCGCGGCGGCAGCGCGATGCTCGGCGCCGATCACCTCAACTCGCGCGGTCCAGGCAAAAACCCTCGATACGATCCAGATCACGAAGACGCCGAGCCAGTCGATGAGTTTGGCTTTCACAGATTGTCCTCCACCGGCTGCCAGGTTGCTGCGTCAGGCGGAGATTCAGTTGGCGTTGCAACCGGTGGATCGCCTGCCGGCGCAGGTGCGACGTCCGGAACTGGTGATGTCTCCGGAACTGGCGCAGCGGCACCTGTTGCCACAGGAGTGTCCGCAGGAGTGTCCGCAGGTGTCGCTTCGGGCTGCGGCACCTGATCGATCTCGCTGTCGTCTTCTCCCCAAAGATCGAGGTCATCCGTCGCGCCGGCACAGGCTGCCAGCTGATCGGGCGCACACTTTGCTGCTGCCTCGCGACCTGCGGCGAGGATCTCTTCATGACCCTGCAGCGGTCGTCCGAAATTTCCCCGCGACAGTGCGGTCGCCCATTGTGTCTCCGTGATGTAGCCCGCAAGGCGCATGTTGCGTGCGATCGCGGCAAAGCGTTGCTCGCCGAATCGCGTCAGGTCGCGACGCCGGAGACCCTTCGACCAGCGGTTGGGCGAGGGGATGACAATCGCGAGGTGGATGGCCTGCTCGATCGTCAGAAGTTCCGGTTTCGTGGCGAAGTAATGCCGGGATGCTGCCTTCATTCCATAAACGCCGTCGCCGAACTCGGCGAGGTTCACGTACCACTCGAGGATCTGATCTTTGGATGCGAGCATGTCGAGAAGGACTGCCCCGGAGACTTCACGCAGTTTGCGGATGATGGTCTTTTCGCGCGTGAGAAAGGCCATCTTCACGACCTGCTGGGTGATCGTCGAGCCGCCGCGCGCATAGCGTTTTTTCTTTCGATTGAGCTCAAGCGATTCCCACATCGCCTGCGGGTCAATCCCGTAATGTCGATAGAAGCGTCCGTCTTCGGCCGTCACGATCGCATGAAAAACGTGTCGGGAGAGATCGCGCCCGCGGATCCAATTTGGTTTTCCCGGTCCGACTTCGACCTGACGCTCGCCGTGCTTCTTGTCCCACTGCGTGACCGTGACCGGATGTCCGAGGAGCAGGAGCGGCACCCAGGGCACGAACCACAGCACGAACGCGAGAAGGCCACCGGCAACGATCACGAGGCGCCAGCGTCTGGGTATCGCGCGACCGAATAGTCGCCGCGTACCTTGGGTCGTTGCCGACGTGCCTGAACTTTGCTTTTGCTGGGAATCCAATGGACCTGTGCCTGGCCGGCTCAACCGGACGGAAAATTCTTCAATTCTGGTCGGTTCCGGAACATTCAAACAGATTCAGTGCGCGCGCTCCACTAGAAGAAGCCGGTTCACGATCCGAAACACCGCAGGCGACCAGAGGAGCCCGAGGTGGCCCGTATCCTTCACGCGTATCTTTCGGCCGCGCGTGGCTGCCGAAAGTCGCGGCAGGACGACGTTGTCGGCGTCGCCGACGATCGCAGTGAACGCCACCCGGCGCCGTGAATTCTTGCGGCGTTCGCGCAGACGCGCGATGAACTTCGAGTTTGGTCTCAGATCCCGGTGCACATGACCAAGTCCCCATGCCGCGTTCCAGGTCCCGCCATGCGGGGTGCCGAGGTTGATACAGCGATCGACGCGGCGATCGCCCCCAAGCGCTTCAATGAACACCTCGGCAATCAGTCCGCCCATGCTGTGCGTGACCAGATCGATGCGACCGCCGCGAACGTTTATGCGAAGAAACTCCCTGAGCTTGCGCGCGGCGACTTCCGCGCTGTCACGCGGACTCCACGAGAAACTGAGCACGCGGTGACGTCGCCCGGCGGCCAGCCATGCTCGCATCGGGAGAAAGCACGCGGGATTGGCGAAGAGTCCGTGGATCAGGACAACGGTGCGCTGATTTGGATCGCGCGGCAGCGGTCGTTGTGACTTTCGTCGGAGGAGATCAAACGGCAGGAGCATCATCGTGGCTGCCGCAGCGATGGATTCGCGGGTCACGAGCCTTGTTTCAGGCGGCGCGTCATGCCCAGGGTCATTCCACTGGGCTTTTTGCCTGGAAGTCATGTTTTCTCCAAAGAAGATCCGTGGATCCAGATTCGAGGCCGGCAGCCGTTCAGGGCCTTCGCGAGCGGGGTTCCCCGGCTTGGCGCAGCGCTCGGAGCATACCCCCAGAATCGATTCCGGTCGTGTTAGAATCACCAGCAAAATCAATGTCCACACGACAAAGGGGTCCAATGATGATCCGTCCGGCATCGGGTTCTGGGCTATCCGGAGCAGTACCGAATTCGTTCATGGTTGCGGGGGCTTTGCTCTTCGGGCTGGGATCGCAGACTGCGCAGGCGGCCACCATGCAGCTTCCCGTCGGCTGTGTCGCCAACATGGAGAACGGTGGTCATGCGTTCAAGCAGGGTCCCCGGGGCACGAACATGATTGCCCTGTCGGATCAATCTGGCGCACGGCTTGCCGTTGGTTTCGCTGACATCGACTGGATCCAGCGGTCACAGCGCATTCGTTCCTCGGTCCCCTATCCGGTGGTTCTCGCGACGAGTGGCGCGCTCGAGTACGTGAGTCCAGAGATTGCAGCAGGTCGGGTGACGGGCCGTCGCAGCGCAGTTCTCGACATCTGCATGCGTGAGAACTTCGCCGTCGATGCGGCGCAGTCGCGATGCGCTCCCATGCCACGCTTCGGCGTCGACCGGGGATCCACAACGCTCAACCGACCGTATCAGGTGACGGGAATGCCGGTTGATGTCGAGATCTCTGGAACGGGAGACAGCGCGGTCATCCGGATTCTGAGCTACAACGGCACGCTGCCCGAGCACAGCGGTCGCGATGCGCTGGTGCTTTCCTGCGTGCATCCACTCTACGTTCCCTTCCTCCAGGGCAAAGTCTCCGGCGCTGGTGTTGCGCGCGTCAATCTGCAAGGTGGCGAACAGGGCGGTGATCACGGCGGTGATCAAGGCGGCGAACAAGGCAATGCCTATCAGCCAAAAACCTTCAACGACATGCAATCACCCCTGGTGTTCGGTCTGAGTGGCAAGCCAACGCTGCAGCTGACTGACGTGACGGATCCGCACGTGACGACGTGGTTTGATCCGACGGGCGGCGGCGAAAAAGTTCGGACGGGATGGATCACCGGCGGCGACGCACTCCTCGCTCTTGATGTGAATGGCAACGGGCGCGTCGATGACGGCACGGAACTCTTCGGTGAATTCACCGCGGTGGCAAAAGATGCACCTGACGCGGCGACCCGCAATCAGTGGGTTCGGCGCTTTGCCAACGGGTTTCAGGCGCTGCAGCAATACGATGGCAATGCAGACGGTGTCATCGATGCTCGCGACAAAATCTTTGCGGATCTCAGGTTGTGGCGGGATCGCCGGAGTGACGGTGTCTCCACACCGAACGAACTCCTGACGCTGAAGCAGGCGGGAATCGTGTCGATCGACCTGGCCTACAAGAAAACCGCGAACAGCGGTGAGTTTCCCTCTGTTTCCGGCAACGAGATTCGCTTCTCGTCGGTTGCCCTTCGCAAGAACGGCTCGGCCGTTGCTGTCGGCGACGTCTGGTTTCGAA
>Ga0169931_10009073_pt1 | contig 14416 bp, 7 predicted proteins | sample Kivu_15m_20L_FD_129675 | JGI IMG/M metagenome (GOLD analysis project Ga0169931, IMG submission 129675) | Freshwater microbial communities from Lake Kivu, Western Province, Rwanda to study Microbial Dark Matter (Phase II) - Kivu_15m_20L... | ecosystem: Environmental > Aquatic > Freshwater > Lake ...
GCCACCGCCGTGACCTCGCCGCCCTCGACCGACACAGGCTCCAGGAGCCTCTTCGGCTGGACCTGCTGCTCCTTGCCGGCCTTGGCCTTCTTGACGTACGGCGCGGAGACGAAGCCCAGCTTGGGGAAGGACAGGATGGTCCCCACGACGCGCTTGGCCTTGTGGTCGGCCTGGTCCGCGGCCGTGGTGGGGATCAGCGAGTGCGTGACCATGCGGACGATGAGCCCGGTCGGGTTGTTGCCGTCCTGGAGGTAGCCCACGTGCTGCTGGGCGGTGCGCGGCGCGTTCCAGTCGCTGCGTGCGGTCATCGGTTTGTGTGCCCCGGCCTGGCGCGGCCCCGGCTATATGGGCTGGCCGACCAGGCCGTTTGGAGCGATTTGTGGCAGGCTTTTTTTGTCGGAGAGCAGCTCGAGCAGGGCCAGCACGTCCCCCGGGTCGAGCTTGGTCTCGGGCGGCGGCGGCTCCCAGTACAGCGCGTCCTCCGCCTGCAGCGCCGGCAGCTGGCTGCGCGCCACCTCCGCCTGCAGCGCCGCCATGGCCGGGCTCGCCGTCTCCCCGGCCCCCTGGGCGTACGCGCGCAGGATCGCGTCCTCCGCGGCCCTGTCGTAGGCGGACCCGGGCCCCCTCTCCGACGCGTGGAAGTCCTGCACCGCCGCGTAGTAGCCAGCGTACGACGTGAACCGCGGCAGGCCCGGCCACGGGACGAGCGCGCACAGCCCGCTGGAGGCAGAGCAGTGCAGGGGGAACGCCAGCTCGCCGTCGAGGTACTCCGAAGCGGGCTGCGTGACGAGCAGCATGGACGCCGCGGTCCGGCCGCGCACGTGCAGGGCCAGCTGGGTCTCCATGTCGTCGGCGGAGCAGATCAGGTTGTAGGCAGCGCCCCGGGCCCCGAACCGCGCGGCGAGCTCGGAGTCGAAGCGCGCTGCGTGGCGGATCACGTTGGGGCGCGGCGGGTCCTCGGGCTCGCAGAGGAACGCGTGGAACAGGCACTTGGGGAACAGGTCGAACACGGCGCCCCAGAATTCGAGGCTCGGCGCGGTCACCACGACCTCGGACGCGGGGTACCGGGTCAGGAACTCGATCACCAGCAGGCACAGCCCGCGCGGCTGGGCCGTGCTCGCCAGGGGGTCGTCGAGGAAGGGCGCGGCCGGCGCCGGCATCCTCCAGAACCTCCGCATGGCTGGGTCTGGGAGGGCCCCGGGTCGACCCCGCTTAAATGCCGGGCCGAGCCACAAACCGATTCAAACGTCTTTGAGGCTGCTGTAACGGCGGGTATAAAGCCCCCGGGTCTCGCCTGCACTGCACAGAATCAGCATGCCTGCCACGCGAGGCCGGATGGACCCAGAGCAGTACTTCGCCGCGCTGGAGTACGCCAAGAAGTCGGCGCGACGCGCGCACCCGTACGGGGGCAGGCTCGTCGACGACACGAAGACCTCGAACCTCTTCAGCCACTGCGACGTCGTGCGGCAGGACGGCCTCAAGCTGCGCCTGGTCCCGGAGTTCGTGGCCTGCCTGTACGACGTGACGGTCCTCGCAGCCATGGAGATCCTCTGCGTCAACGAGCGGACCTTCCGGAGGCTGCGGGTGTGGTGCGGCGCGACGCGGTGGCCCAGGACGGAGATGCTGCTGGGCAAGCACCCCCTGCTGACCAACAAGATGGTGCACGACCACCGCGTGGGCTTCATGCGGGAGGCGCACGGCGTCGACCCGCTGGCCTACTCCATCCTGCACAGGGCCCACGGCGTCGCGGGCTACAGCCTGGCGGGCTTCCCGCTGCCCGAGGCGGTGGAGCCGCGGGGCAGGAACGCGCAGGAGTGCCCGGAGCCGCGCAGGAAGGCCCAGGCGCGCGTCAGGGCAGAGTTCCTGCCCGCGCCCGCCGAGCCAGAGCAGGAGGCGGCCGAGCCCCACTCGCCGACCCCGGAGCCCTCGCCGGGGCCCTCGCCGGACCCGGATTTCCCAGAGCCGGACGCGTCGGGCCCGGGGCTCCCCGACGACTTCTTCGGTTTCGGCCCGTTCGACCAGGCCGAGTACGAGGCTGAGGCCGCGCAGGACCCGGAGTGGCAGGCGTTTCTGGGCCAGCTCGCGGACGGCGCCTGGATGAATTAAAGGAATAAAGACGTGTATTTTTTTGCGTCCCCTGCGTTCGGTCGGTTTTGCGCGCGGCGTCCTTTTTTAAAGCCTGTGTTGCGCAGTCTAGGCGTGATGGATTCTATCTGTTTCGAGGGAGGCGAGACCCTCTTCCGCCCGCCCTGCGAGCACTCGTTCGCCCCCGGCCGCGACGGGGTCGTCAGCGTGCAGGACGTGTCCTTTCTGAGCAGGGCCTCGCCCCGCCCGCGCTGCGCCGCGGCGATCAAGAACCTCTGCGGCAGGTTCACGACCTACCTGCAGCAGTTCCTGTCCCACGTGGCCGTCTCCGTCAAGAACCCCTCGGCCTGCTTCGGGCGCCACAAGACCATGCACCACCTGTTCGGCACCCTGACGGTCCACTGCGGCGTCGCGTACTTCAAGGGCTGCCCTGGCCTCCGCGGCCTCGTCCCGCTCAGCAGGGACCTCTTCATGGACGCCCCCGTCTGCGAGGTCCACATGGGCGTGTTCAAGGCCTGCCTGGGCCGGCGCGTGCAGACCGCGCACGGCTGCTACCTCGAGAGGAGCGTCCGCAGGAGGTTCAGGGGCGTGCGCCCCTTGTTCAGGCTCCTCGAGCGCACGCAGGCCGTCCACCTCAAGATCGAGCGCTTCGACCCCGCGGAGTTCCCGCACCTCTCCGGCGACGCCGCGCCCACCTCGGTCGACCTCACGGTGACGGGCAACGGCGTGCTCCTCCTGAGGTTCTCCTGGGCTCGCTGCGTCTGGACCGCGGACACCGAGGCGGCCGTCCTCCGCTTCTGCGACTGGATGGCGGGCGAGCTGAGGGAGTGCTGCTGAGCCGGCCCGTTTATTTATTCTGCGTGGGCCAGACAGCTCTCAGAATGCAAGAGATGTCGCACATCGACCTCGCCCTCGCGGTCAACTACGTGCCCGCCTGCGCCTGCGCTGTGCAGTCCTTGATTCTTTCCTTCGTCCTCTGCGGCCTGCACACCGTCCGCCTGCTGCCGGCGTTCGTCCCCGTCTGCCTCCTGCTCGTCCTCGAGCGGTCGAGCCCCCGCGTCCTCCGCATCTTCGACGGCAGCGCCGTGCTCTTCAGCATCTTCCTCTCCCACGCCGTCTCGGCCGTCCAGGAGTTCTCCGAGGGCGGCGCCCACCTCTGGCCGGGCGTGCACGTCTTCCTCAGCGCCGAGTGGCCCTGCAGCGCCCTGTACCTCCTCGTCCGCCCCCCTGCCAGCCGCGACCTCTTCCGCCTCTGCCTCGCAGGCGCCTGCTTCCGCGTGTCCCTCTTCGCGTTCATGTACCGCCCGGAGTCGTTCGAGCTCCGCCTCGTCCGCGTGGGGAGGGACCTGGCCTTCGCAGGCCTCTGCCTGGTCTGGACCTACGTCGTCGGCCTCTACCGCAAGCGCCTCACGCACCAGCACTCAGAGTCCGCGGCCTTCTTCGCCATCTACTTCTGGCCGGTCTTGTACACCCACGTCTACGCAGCGGGCGCCCACGCCGTCGCCGCGCTGGCGGTGGTGTTCCTGCAGCTTCGCCAGCCCGACCCGCAGTCGGCCCCCGCCCCGCCCCTGCCGCCGCCGCAGCAGCAGCAGGCGCAGCCCGCTCCCTCCCAGGACTCCGAGGACGTCCCGTCCTGCCTCGACGACGACGAGCACATCTTGAGGCAGGCCCTGCAGAGCGCCAAGATATGCGCGGTGTGACTCAGCGCACTGCGCGGTGCGAGCGAGCGGACTCTCATCCCGGAGTATATAAACTTCATTTTCCGCGTCCCGAGCGCGATATGTCGGACTTTTTCGCGGGCTTGTACGGCGCGAAGTTTCCCGAGGTCGTGATGAACTCGGGGCCCCTCCCTCCCGAGGGGGGGCTCCCCGCGCCGCTCCACGACACGGCCGACGCCCGCATAAACTACAACAGCACGCTCCTGGGCGACCTGAACCCCTACGCGTACGGCGAGCCCGGCTACCTGTCGAGCCAGGTCTCGTACGTGAACCAGCCCCACCGCATCCAGAAGATCGTCCCGCCGCTCCGCCTGCCCTGCCCGCAGGTGAGCAGGCCCCGCGCTGCGATTTCCAAGCCGCCTGCTAGGAAGACCCCGCACGCTAAGCCCGCGCCTGCCCGCCGCAGGTGAACACCGAGATCAACTTCGAGCTCTCTCACGCCGTCGACGACAGCGACGTGGCCTTCGTCATGCGCCTCGACCGCGGGTCGACCGTCTGCAGCATGATGAACTCGCGCTCCACCCACTACCACAAGGTCGGCACCAACATCGACGCGTTCGTCAACCTCGCCACGGTCAACTACCTCCTGGCCGGGCTCCAGCTCTGCTACAGCTCGTCCCACCGCGGCCAGTCCAAGTGGTTCGAGCTCCTCCACGACCTCGACCAGCACCGCTACCCCAGCCCGGGCGTCCAGCTCACGCTGTGGGACCTGCGCTACATCACCCGGGAGCTCGTCGTGCCGTTCGGGATCGTCCGCGGCTCCGAGAAGCAGGGCGGGCAGGACGAGACCGGCCTGTCCCCCGCGACGTGGCCCGTGAACTTCGTCTGCAACCTCGTGCTGGACGGCCACGAGCGCAACGTGGTCAACTACTGGCACCACCACGACGTCTCCGCGGGCGACGACCTGGTCTTCCGCCTGAAGCCCATGCCGATCCCGCGGGGCAAGAGCGCCTACACGCTCAACCACTACTACAAGCACTTCGTCCAGCACAACTTCGAGAGCTACTTCCAGCAGGGCCTGGCCGACACCGAGGCGACCCACGTGTGGCAGCTCGTCCCGGACGTGTTCACCCTGGACTACAGGCCGGAGAACGACGAGAAGAGGGGGACTCTGGGCGGCGGCCCGGCGGGCGTGAGGATGTCCAGGGGGTTCGACGTCCCGCTGGACTACACCTGGCAGGAGCAGGGCTTCTGGCACATCGCCAGGACGCAGGTCATGTTCCGCCAGTACGCCCTGAAGGAGTACTACAACGACGACATGGCGAACCAGCTCAAGACCAACCACCTGGACGTGACGTTCGAGCCGACGTACACGAAGGTCCCCGGGGAGCAGAAGGACATAATTTTGGGCCGCGGCGTGCTGCACGACGCCCGCCCGGTCGACGAGAGGGTCCCCACAGGCACCAGGCAGACCGCCCCGCGCGACACGGGCGACATCTGGCCCGGCATGATGGCCCCCGCCCGCGGCTGGGCGCCGAGCCTGTTCCTCGAGGGCGCGGGCAGGGCAGGCGCCGAGCCCCTCGCGGCCCCGCCTCGCCCGCCCGCGCACGACCTGGAGATCGCCCTGCGGTCCGCGCCGCCGCCGCCTCCTCCCCTGCTCAGCGCGTTCTGCATGCCCCCGCCGCCGCCCCGGCCGAGCGTCGGCGCGCGGAGGGCGCGGGAGGACGAGGCGCCCGCGGTGGACCCCTACCTCGCCGCGGCGCTGGAGAGGAAGGCGGAGGAGGACCCGGAGCGGGTCGCGACGCTCCTGACGACCTCCGGGGCCGGCCTGCTGCGCGCCAAGAAGAAGCGGCTGCAGGACGCGGCGGCGGCGTGAATATTAAACTCCTGCTGGATTCCCGCGCCGGAGCCGAGAGATGGGAGAGGACCTCGGGTACCTCTTCGGCTGCTGCGCCGCGTGCCGCGCGCCGCTCGAGCCGTCGCGCGCGTCCAACATGTCCTTCCCCGAGAACCAGTCGGTGTTCTACGTCATGTCGCGCTTCGAGGAGCTGTCCGCGAAGGGCGCGGTCAAGAGCCAGTTCACCGGCGAGCGCGAGATGTCGCACCTCGTCACCCGCGCCAAGTACGGGGTCGCCATAGACTTCGCCTCGAAGATCCCCGCCGACAAGCTGGACGAGGGGCTGCCGGGCTACGACCCCGACCCCAAGCTGTGCACGTACAGGTCAGACAGGGTCTTCACGACCCAGCTCTCCGCCGCGAGGAGGCGCGGAAAGGCGGGCGGGGGCATGCGGGGCGCGGGGGGCGAGGTCGACCCCGAGATGGTCAAAGAGATAGAAGACAGCCTCCCGCCCGGCACGCTGAACCCGAAAACGCGGGCGGAGGAAATCGCCGAGAAGATCACGAGGCGGGTCGACAGCGAGTACCAGGCCGTCTGGGGCCCGCCCGAGACCGCCGTGAAGCACGCCAAGCTGCAGGAGTGGATGCAGAGGGACCTCTTCGTCGCCGCCGCGGTCGACCTCGACAAGACCACGGCCTGCTGCAGCCTGTGCAACGACATCTGGGACTGCTTCGCGCGGACCAGGCGCTCGATGCAGGAGAAGCTGGGGACCGACCTGGCCGTCGTGCCCCTGCGCAGCGTGCAGACGGCGCAGAGCAAGGCCAAGCACACGCTGCCCGTGGAGGGCGAGGACGGCGTGGTGCTGGCGAAGCTGGGCTGCCTGGTGGCGTACTACCTGCACGCGTGCCTGAGGGACCTCCAGCGGGGCGGCGTGGCCGACGACAGGCTCGACCTGTCCCGCAGGCCCCTCACGCTGCTCCTCCTGTGGCTGCCTTTCCACGCCAACGCCATGCACAGGGAGATGACGGCGGGCAGGGCCGTGAAGGGCTACCACAACTACGTGGGCTGCCTGGACCTCCTGCTCAGCTACTACGCCTACGCGTGCGCCTGCGCGGACCCCGCCGAGAACTTCTCCGACTTTCCCTTCGAGCGGTTCCACGTGTTCTACCTCAAGGAGCTCTCGGAGTGCCCCCCGCCGGTCTGGCCCGACCCCGCCGCCCACCCTAGGCTCCACGACTTCGTGTTCGACGCGGGGCACAGGGCGTGCGCCAACGTGTTCTCGAGCGAGGTCAGCCGCGTCTCCGACAGGCTGCAGGAGCTGTACCGCGACGTCGTCAAGCCCGTCCTGCCGCTCCTGCGCGGATCCGCGGCGGTGCCCGTCGCGGACGAGTACTTCCTCACGCACGACGAGGCCGACGAGCTCGTGCGCGACCGCCTCAGGCTCGCCGCGGGGGACCTCGACAACCTCAGGCTCCACATGCAGAACGCGGGGGTCGCCGCGATCCTCTACCAGGTCCGCAAGGCCCTCCGCGAGGAGCCCGAGCACTTCGGCAAAGAGGTGGACCGGTGGATCCGCGCCCGCATGTACGTCGAGTGGGGCAACATGGCGGGCAACAGCGGGCGCGCGCTCGGCCTGGAGTCGGCCCGCGACAGGTACCTCGAGTGCCACACCGCCCTCAACCTGCCCGCCGCGCCGGGCGCGGTCGACGCGCGCAGGCCGCACTGCAGCGTGTGGAAGGCCGCGCTGCGGCTGAGGCCCTACCTCTTCACCACGCGGCCGGACGTGCGCGAGGCCTACGAGGACGACTACGGCAGCGACGAGGAGGTCGCAGGGCTCGGCGGGCGGTTCTCGCGCTTGCTGGTGGGAGGACCTTCAATGCTCAAGCTGGCCTTTTCCAATGCCTCCCCGCCATCGCGGGCGGCCCGGGCAGCGGCGCGGTCACCCGCAGGAAGCGCGCGGCCGACCCCGCGGCCTTCCGCGGCTGGAGCGGCAGCAGCGTGGCGAACTGGGGCTTGACCTCGGCCGACCGGGCCCTCCCAGGCGGGGCGTCGTCCTCGAGGTCGTCCATGACCGCCTGCAGCAGCGCGAGGTGGTAGTCCCCGTCGAACTGCGCGGGGTGCGACTGGAGGTACCTGAGCTTGTCGGAGGGATTCGTGAAATCGCGGGCAGCCCTCTTGAACACGAGCTCCGACAATAGCGCCTTCTTGGTGTCGGGGTTCAAGTATGTCTTCTTGGGCGGGCTCGCGGTGGACACGGCGATCGCGGGGCTGTCCTTGTCTTTGAACGCAAATCGAGTGAGAGCCTTGGAATACAAATCCCTTGCGTCTTTGTCAGTGGGCTCTTCCGCGATCTCCCAGCGCTCCTCCTGCCCGTCGTTGAGCAGGAACTTGCCCTTCTTGCGCAGCAGGGTCACGTGCGTGGCGCTCCCGTCGATTTTCTGAATCAACTCCCAGCCTTCCGAGTCAGCGGCTTGCGACGGCCTGAGGTAGAAGCTGGTGTACGCATTGTTCTCAGATACTCCCTGCCAGACGAAGCCGTTTATGTCGTCCGTGTTCTTCGCGCTCATGTGGTACGGCTTGGTCACCTTCTCCCCTTTTTCGTTTGTGTACGTCAAGAACAGGGTGTCGGGCACCTCGAACAGCATCTGTGTGTTGCCCCGCAGTGTGTGCTCCTCCCACACCGCGGCGGAGACCAACTTGATCACGGCGTTGGGGTCCATGCCAGACAGCTGGGCCCGCTGCTGCTGGAGGTTGGACACGTACGCTGGGTCGAAGCGGAACACGGGCAGCACGTCCTCATTGAGGTAGAAGGCGATGTTCTCGGAGCACCTCATCTCCTTGTAGTAGACGTGGTTTTCTTTTTTTTCCTTGTCCATCTTCTGGAAAACAGTTCTCAGCTGAGTTATGTTGGTGGTGCTGAGGAGGGCCATAGAATGCACGGAAAACCGCCAGGAAAGCTCGTGCACCTTCTTCTTTTCGTCCTGCTCGACCTTGATCAGCCACTGCGGGTGCAGGGCCTTCACTGCCAGCGTGAAGGTGTCCTGAGAGCCTTGCTTTTTGAACTGCAGCTTCCACGCGAAGAAGTCTTTCTGGTTCTCGTCCTTTATCGTGAAAGGCTGCAGGATCAGCCCGTGGGCGTTGTCAGTGTACATCATGTTGTACGCGTCGTGCAGGTGAAAGTCAAAGTTCAGGCCGTCGACTGTGAAGGTCAAGTCCAGGGGCAGGCTGGACCTGAGCTCCGCGTTCTCGAACACGCTCACCGAGTTGATCATCGTGTGGATTTCGCCGCCTTGGACCTCTGCTTCGGTGGGCTTGATGGCTTCGTAGTTTGCCCTGGCTTCTTCTTCTTTGTCCTTCTTTCTTTGCCTAGTCTGCTCCAGGTTCTTCCTCGTCTGCTCCCTGTGCTCCTCCTCGCGCTTCCTGTTCTCCTCCTCCTGCCTCTGCACCTCCCTGTTGTACATCTTCTGCTTGCGCAGGTTGTCCACCTTCACGTCGGTCTGGTACTTGAGCTGATTGTACAGGAAGTCAGCGTACATCTGCATGAAATTCGTCCACGGAGTGACCTCCGTGATGATGGGGGCGACTTCTTGCATGCTGTTGAACTGAAGCTTCATTTCGATCTCGTCCACGTCCACCTCTTCCGCCTCGACTTCGGCAGGGTCGTCCCGCAGGAGGTCGTCCACCTCCCGCTCCTCCGCGGTTCTGCGGTCCAGCTCGTCAGCCGCCTGCTGCTGGGCGCTGGCGCGCGCTGCCTTTTCTGCGTCCTTTTTTTCCTTCTGCTTTCTTTTGTACTGTTTCAACTGCTCATCGTTTTTTGCCTTGTTCAACGCTTCCATGTGCTCGATTTTTTTGGAGACGCGGTGGCTCAGGGTCACCATCCCGTTGGTGCTGGCCTTTGAGACTACTGCTTCTATTAATTCCTCTTCTTCTGTTTTTATTAAAAGAGTTGGATACGTTAGTTTTTGACCATTGTTGAACCCGTTGTCGCCCACGACGCGCCCTTTGCTGTCTGTGGACGTCATTTTAATCCCCTGCTTTTCTTCGATCATTTTCTCATACTCTGCCTTTTTTATTTCTATGTTATGTTGAGCAATTCCCCTTGCAACTTCTTGAAACTCTTTCAGGCTTTCGTCCGCCATTTTAGCGTTACTAAAGGTTTCTATGAAATTAGGGTTTTCCATGATTCTGTCCACTGTTTTTACCACTGCTTTTCCAGCCTCATCAAAAAGTAGTTTCTTTACATTTGTTAAAAAGCGAGCCAAAGTTTTCCTCTGCTTCGTCTCGGCATTGTCCCCATCCTTCACGTCTTTGTCGTTCCTTTCCATGAATTGAATCACCTGTGTTTGTTGTATTTTAGAGGTTTCCTTGACTTCTTCTTTTGCATATTTTGTTTCGGCATTTGCAGCGAAAGCCTTGACTAGTTTTTGGTTTGCCGTGAGATCCTGGAGAGACGGGAAGTCGCTCACGTCCGGGACTTTTTGGTTCTGGTCCACATGCGTGGCTGCCTCGCGTTTTCTCTTTTCTTCTTCAATGAATCTTTGCTTATCCTGTTCTTGTTTGTCTTTTAACCTTTTGGCTTCTTTGTCGCCCATCACCAGTTTTGCGTTGCCCCTTTCCTCGTTGTCCATTCCCAGAAACGCCAAGTCCAAGCCTTGCTGAGCCTCTCCCGCCTGCGCTTCCTCAGCTCCAGCCTGTGCTTCCTCAGCTCCAGCCTGCGCCTCCCCCGCTCCCGCCGCGCCTGCCTGCGAGTGCTGGTGCCTGTCCAGGTACCTGTGGGCCCTCTCCAGCATGTACGGGTCCCTCTTCGCGGCGGCCGCAGCCTGCTCTTCCGTCAGCTCGACGGTGTAGTCGGGCAGGCGCTTGTGCAGGTTGTACGGGTTCTTCGCGCGGGCGTCTCCAGGCGCGACTGCCACCGCGGTCTTGACCATCGTGACGTCCATGGCAGCGAACTTGTTGTCCTTCATCTGGTCAGCCGTCGGGTTGTAGTTGTTCCACATCTTTTGGAACCTCCATATGTTGCTGCTCTTCACGCCCCTGGCCGTCTTGGTCGTCAGCTCGTGCGTCCTGTCGAAGTCGGGGTTGCTGATCAGGTGCCTGGTCTTCGCGTCCTTCACGGCGAACACGTCGTAGTACGCCTCCGCCTCGTTCCACACCCGCAGGCTCCACGTCTTGAGCTTCTGCTGCTGGTTGGAGTAGGGGCAGACCATGAACTTCCCGTTCTTGCTCACCCAGACCGGGCCCTGCGGGTCGACCAGGTACAGGTTGTAGTCGTCGGAGGAGTAGTGCACGCCCTTCCTCTGGGCGAGTTCGCCGTTGAGCCAGTCGTGGTGCAGCACGATGTGCAGGGGCGCCTCCATGGGCGTCACGGGGCGGCCGCGGTACTTGTTCACCCACTGCGGGAATTTCGGGTGGTAGAGCTGCAGGCCGCACTTGGCGGCGCGCCCGTCCTTCACCAGCTGCGCGTGGAATTCGCTGATCCTCTCCGTGTTTGCCCTGCTCAGCCCCCCGAATTGGTGCTTGCAGTCGTCCGAGGTCAGCGGCGCGTAGATGCCGTTCAGCTCCTCCGTCTGGAGCAGGGAGGGCTGGGGGTTGCTCCAGTTGGGCTCGCGCCGGATGAACCTGGTGTGTTCCACGTCTCGCCACTGCAGCCTGCAGGTCAGCACTTGTCTGACCTCAGTCGAGTTGATCCAGGTGTCGAAGTGCCACCGCCCCTCCTGCTCCCGCGTGATCAGCGCCTGGTCGAAGACCCCGTCCAGCGTGAGGGCGTCCTGGCCCTCCTGGCGGGGCCTGTACCGGCGGTAGTTCAGCCAGGCGAAGAACTTGTGGTCCCTGTCCACCCCGTAGTTGGACTTGAGCCCCCACACGAACCTCTGCTCTTCGTGCATGTAGAAGGTCGTCAGGCGGATGTCGAACTCGTCGCTGGCGTTCTTCGGGGTGTAAAGGCACTGGTACTCGGGGGCCTTGCAGTCGAGCAGGGTGAAGCGCCACGTGATGTCCTCGCGCTTCGATTTTTTGCCGTCTGTTTTTTCGTACTCCAGCTCCTCGATGTGCAGCTCCACGTTGAGAGGCAGCTGCCCCGACCTGTCGCAGTACGGGATGGGAGAGAACGGGCGGAACAGGCCCACGTGGTACATGTTCCCGGCGATGCCCTGCACCATGTGCGCCGTGGGCACCTCGAGCGTGATTTCTAGTTCCGTATCAGGGATCCATATTTTCTTGTCGTTGTTGTACTTCCAATTGACGTAGCTCGTCTTGTTCCTGGTCTTCCACGTGTCGCTGCGCGGCACCCTCTGCGCGTCGTCGGGGACAGAGATCTTAATGTTGAAGGCGTAGTCGTTTTTCGGGACGACAGGCCACGTCTGCTGGTCCGCCGACCACATGACTTCGTTCCTCTGGTGGGCGATAAGCACGCTCGAGTCTTTTTCTTTCATTACCCAGTGGTTGACGTCGGGGTTTGCGTTGTCCTTGTACACGATGGTCCAGTCGTACCTCTTGCCCATCGTGCCTCTTGCCGGGTAGGGGTACGGCATCATCGAGTACTTCATGGAGCCGCCCTGCTCGCTCGCGCGGTAGATCAGGATCCCCCTGGTCTTCGCCAGGTCCTGGTCGAGCGCGAACTTGAGGTCCTTGAGGTAGTACGTGTCCTCCTCGCCCGCCTTGAACAGCGCGTTGGGGATCCCCGACACCACCAGGGTCGCCGGGGCCATGTCCGCGTTCTCGCTCGTCACCGCGGCCGACCAGCCTCCGGCGGGGTCCGGCGGGAGGTACTCCTTGTTGCTCTCCGCGTCGACGAAGGCGGCCACGGGCGGCAGGTGTTGGTGGACGATTGTGGTCTCCTTGGCCTCCCTCAGCTTCCGCTCGAGCTCGTCCATCCTCCTCTGCACGTCGCTGTTGCCGCCGCCGCCGCCGCCGCCGCCGCCCTGCATGTTCGACAGCTGCTGCTGGACCTGCCGCAGCGCCGCCAGGACCTGGTCCGGCTGCTGCCCCGCCGGCGGAGGGGGCTGCGGGACGTGCCTGCCCCTGCTCGGCTGCTCCTGCTCCTCCGCCCGCCGCCGGTGGGGCAGCTCGAAGAGGTCCCCTTCCGACGCGTGGTTGACGTACTGGATCGACGGGGACGACATCACGACGCCCGCGACATGCCCGAGGACGCTCACGAAGAACACCGACCTCTCCCCGTACGGGCTCAGGTTGCCCGCCCGCGCGTTGCCGTCCGTGCTGTAGTAGGCCCTGACGTGCTTGAGCAAGGCGGTCTGGGGGTCTTCAGACTTTAAGGCGTCGTCGTGCGCCAGCCTGCACGCCATCGCGAGTGCGTCGGGGTGCGCCTGCACCGCGTACAGGCTGTGCACCATCCCGTCGATCTCGGACCCCTTGCCCGTGATGAGGTACGGGGGCAGCGTGCGCACGTCGTAGTCGTCTGCCGCGACTTTCCTGAAGTCGAGCAGCTCGTCGGGGAGCCCCATGGGATCTCCCCGCGCGTGGTCCATCTTCAGCGGGCTCTGCCTGGCGACCATGCAGAACGGCTGCACGTGCGTCGCCCGGGGCTGCTGCCACGGGGTCAGCTTGAAGTGGAACCTGTGGGAGTCTGCCGACGCCACGATCTCGTGCCACCCGCAGCCCGTCAGCGGCAGCATCCTGTTGATGAAGTCGATGGTGTCTTCGTTTTCAAAGTGCACGTGCAGCCCCTGCTGGCGTCGGGCGGGGAAGTACCTGTACACCTGCAGGTATATCCTGGGCGCGCCCTCGTCCACCTGCCCGACCTTGGTGTACTCCACCTTCTGCCTAGTGTTGTGCGTGACGTCCGCGTCCCTCTCTGGGGGGTGCACGTCCGGCTGCAGGTCGGAGAAGAACAGCCCCTGCAGCGGGGCGGGGCGCGCTGTGTCCTTGACCGTGCCAGGCCCCGGGAGCCCCGCAGCGTCGGACAGGATCAGCGTGGCTCGGGCCATGAGCTTCATGGCGAACGCGGAGGCGTCCGAGCCCTCGGGGCCGGCCGAGAAAGGAACTCGCTGCCGCTTGAAGCGCTGCTGGGCGTACGTGATGTCCAGGTATTTCCTGTACTGGGCCACCCGGTCTGAGACGGACCGCACGAGCCCGGCGACCTGCCCTTCGTCGTGCATGTTGAGCGAGCCCGCCCCGTCGTGCGTGAAGTCCATCTTCCACTCGTACGGCTGGCCGTTGTACTTTGTGGACACTGTCAGGAGGTACCTGTTGGGCAGGTACCTGAGCTTGTCCTTCACCCCGAACTTGAAGCCCGACGCGTACCTCCACACGTTCATCCTCTCGCCCGCCAGCATGGTGTAGAACGACCGCGTGTAGGTCAGGTCGCGCAGGGCCACGTGCACCCTGGTGGCTGCTGCAATGTACTCTGCCGAGTTTGCGGCGTGGGTGATCAGGGCCATCTGGTTGGCCGAGGAGGAGTCAGACACCCACTGGCGCGCCCAGGTCAGCGCCTGGGAGGCAGCGACGAACAGGGACTGTTCCTCGACGTACATGTCGCTGAAGGCGGAGACGTGCGGCGGGTCCCACATCATTTTCTCGTTTTTGTGCTCCGCGTCCTCGACCAGGTTTGGCAGGGGGTCGGTGTACACGCTCATGGGGTCCAGCATGTCCCCGCTGTCGTCGGTGACGGGCGGCAGGGCATTCCTAGCAGCCTCATCTCTCTTCCTTGCTGCTTCCTCTTTTCTTTTCTTTGCCTGTTCCGCGTCGAGGATTCGCTGCCGCCTGATCATAGCCTGCTGCTCGTACCACGCTTCCGGGTTTACCCCTGCAGGCGGTTGCTGATAATTCGCGTCCCTGCCACCGCTACCGCCGCCCCTCGCCTGCTGCTGCTGATTGCCGC
>Ga0169931_10009074_pt1 | contig 14414 bp, 17 predicted proteins | sample Kivu_15m_20L_FD_129675 | JGI IMG/M metagenome (GOLD analysis project Ga0169931, IMG submission 129675) | Freshwater microbial communities from Lake Kivu, Western Province, Rwanda to study Microbial Dark Matter (Phase II) - Kivu_15m_20L... | ecosystem: Environmental > Aquatic > Freshwater > Lake...
GACGTCACCCGCATCGCATCCAAGTGCGATCCGAACACCGTCCGCAGCGCAGCCGACTCCGCAACATCGTTCACCGCCGTGCCCGTCCCGTGCGCGTTCACGACGCCAACCGATTCCGCCGCCACGCCCCCATCGGCCAGCGCCAGCCCAATCACCCGCGCCGCGCCCGCCGCCGATGGCTGCGTAATGTGATGTGCATCCGCGCCCATGCCGAACCCAACGATCTCCGCCAGCACTGTCGCTCCGCGCGCCACCGCTCGCTCCAACGGCTCCAATACCAACATCGCCGCGCCTTCGCCCAATACCATTCCCGCGCGGTTCTTCGAAAACGGCCGGCACGTGTCCGGGCTCACCACGCGCAACGCTTCCCACGCCTTCATCGATCCATACGTAAACGGAGCTTCGCTGCCGCCCGCCAGCGCCACATCGGCAATGCCGTGCCGGACCAGCCAGAACGCCTGGCCGATCGCGTGATTGGCCGAACTGCAAGCCGTCGATACCGTCCACACCGGCCCCTGCCAGCCTAGCTCCAACGTCAGCGCGCTCGCACCGGCGTTTGCCATCAGCCGCGGAATCGTCAGCGGATGCACCCGCGGCGAACGGTCATAGTACAGCGAATGAAACCCCGCGTCCTCGCTCGCCTTTCCGCCGTAGCACGAACCCGTCACGATCGCCGCGCGCTGCTTCTCCTCGGCGCTCAGGTCCAACGCCGACTGCCCCATCGCCTCCCGCGCCGCCACAATCGCCAACTGTGCAAACCGGTCAAGCGGCACCAGTTGCTTTTCATCAAAATGCTTCGACGCGTCAAACGCCCGCGCCTGCGCACCATTGGAAAACCGGATTCCCGTCATGTCGATGCCGCCAATCGGCCCGATCCCGCTTCGCCCCGCCCGGCACGCCTCCCAAAATTCGCCGGCATTGCCGCCCAACGCCGATACACAGCCAATTCCTGTTACAACAACGCGCCGCGTCATGCCTTCGGCTGTTTCTCGCTGACCAGTTTCCAAACACCCTCGGCCAGTTCGCCAATATCTTTCACCAGCCGCGCCGACTCATCCGGGATATTAATGTCGAACTCGTTTTCCAACGCGAACAAGATGTTGATCCCATCCAACGAATCGATCTCAAGCTCCTGGAACGTCGCCGTCGCCGTGACTTTTTCCAATGGCAATTTCTGCGTTTCCGCAAGCGTCTTTAACACCCGCTCCATGATCTCCGGCGGAACTGTCGACTCACTCATCGTTCCAGCATGGCAGAAACCGCGCAAAACGTAAAATCCCGCGCCTGCAAAGTTTGCAGTACTTCGCCCGTCGCTGCCACCGTCGGCGTAATATCGGGGTTCGCCGCCAGTATCCTTCCATCATGCAAACAGAGGATATCCCCAGCCCGCGTTCCACGCAGCAACCGCCCCGCGATCTTATCCGCCGGCAGCTTCCAATCCAACCCGATCGACGTCCACATCACGCCCATCAAGTTGAACTCCCGCTGTACCTCGCCCAACCCGATCCACCGCACGCCGTATGGCGCTCGAAACAGCCGAGGGGCCTTCCCTGTCACGGTCTCGACGATCCTCTGCGTTCGGCCGATTTCGTCGCGCATTGCGGCCTTCGACGTAAAGTCCATTCGTAGATGCGACCACGTGTGATTCCCGATTTCGTGGCCAGCCCGCGCCGCCGCCTCCAGCACTCGCGGCAATCGTTCGGCATTTTGGCCACATACAAAAAACGTCGCCTTCGCGCCAAACCGATCGAGCAACTCCAACAACTCCGGCGTCCGCTCGCTCGGTCCATCGTCAAACGTCAATGCCACCCGCCGGCCACTCCGATCCCCATGCCAAACCGATGGCGCGAACACCTGCGACCCTTTCCCGCGTACCGCCCACGCCGCCGCCGCAACACCGGCAATCGCGCCCGCCCAAATCACGGCTTGTCGGCCCAGGCGATGCTGTGATCGGATGTCACGGCATACGTCTCCGGCGGTGAAATCAGCGTGAAGAACGACCACGGCCCCGGCTTCCACGGGTACCGTTCGATCACGCTCTCATCGATCGCCACGCCCAAACCCGGCGCGCGCGGCACAATCAAATCGCCGCGATCAATCTCCAGCGGCGTCGCCAGAATCTCGGCAGCCAGCGGCCACTCGTACATAAATTTCCGCCCCGGCTCGGTGTACACCGGACACTCCAGCCACTCCACCACTCTCTCCGGCCAGCACACGCCCACCTGCGCCGCCGCAATCAACTCCAGCGTCGTTCCCCAGCTATGAAACGCGAATCGCAAGCCAGCCTTTTCGATCTCTCCGAATAGTCGCCGCCCCATCGCGTACCCGCCCTGACAGACCACATCGGACTGCACGAAATCGGTGCACTCGTTGTGAATCAGGTCGAGGAATCCTTCTTCGGTGTGCTCGTGCTCGCCGGTCGCGATCGGTACGATGTCCTTGGCTCGCAACGCACGATATGCCGCATGATCCTCCGGCGGCAGCGGCTCTTCCAACCATGTGATGTCATACTCCGCCATCCCGCGCGCAGTCTGTTCCACCGTGGCGGGCGAATAGCTCCGATCGCCCATGCGCCACCACGAATGCGCATCGACCATCAACTGAAAATCCGGACCCGTCGCCGCTCGCATCTGCCGCACCGTTTCGACGTCCAGATCCGGCCCCAGCGCCGGCCGCATCTTGTACGCGCGGAATCCCATCTCTTTCGTTAACGCCGCTTCGCGCGCATACTCCTCCGGCGGCTGATACATCCCCGCGCTGCCATACAGCGCGATGCGGTCTCGCACGCGCCCGCCGACCAACTCCGATACCGGCGCGCCGTTGAACTTGCCCAGCAGATCGTAGAACGCCACTTCGACCGTTCCATACGTCTGATAGGTTTTCCGATCCCATTGCCCGGCCGCTTGAAACTGCACGCGTAGCGCGTCGGCGTCGAGAAGCGTCCGCCCTTCCGCCCACGGCGCGATCGTGTCGTTGATGATCCGCGCCGCCGCTTCGCTCCCCTCGCCCGGCCCGTACCCAATCAGCCCGTTGTCGGCCTCGACGCGTATCAGCATCGCATCGCGTTTGATGATGCGCCGCTCGCCGCCGAAGTAGCTGAGCTTTACCGGTTCCGGAAACACGTAGGAAAGCAGAAAACAACGTAACGATCGAATCCGCATGTTCATTCAGCATACTGCGATACGGTCAAGCCCGTTACAATGGCAGAATCAATGAAACGCAAAGCGGTGATCACCGCCGCCGGCCCCGGCCAGCGGCACCTTCTGCATCAAACCCTCGCCACTCCGGATAACCGCCGTCCCTCCATCGGCGATTTTCTGCTCGAGTTGCTCGGTGACAGCGTTGACGAAGCTGCCATCGTGGTTCCCGCCGGCGCCACCGCTCACTTCGAACAACTCTTCTCCAACGCCAAGATCGCCGTGCGGCTCATCGAACAAAGCGAGCCGCGAGGCTATGCCCACGCGCTCCTGCAAGCGCGCGATTTCGTCGGCGACAGCTCGTTCATCCACCTCGTCGGCGATCACTTCTATCTCGCCAATCAAGGCGACTCGCGTTCCTTAGTCGACGAGCTCGTTCAACTGCATGAAGCTGAAAAATGCAGCGTCAGCGCCGTCTCTCCCACACACGAAGCGCTGCTTCCTTACTTCGGCGCCGTCGGAGGCCCGGCGCTGCGCCCCAATGTTTTCCAAGTCGAAACCGTCATCGAAAAACCGACTCCCACCGAAGCCGAGCGCTCCCTTCACGCCGCCGGACTCCGCCAGGGCCACTATCTCTGTTTCTTCGGTATCCACGTCTTTACGCCCGGCTTGATGAGCGTCCTCGCTGATTCCACCGCGCCCTCTCTTTCCACCGCTCTGCAAACACTCGCTCGCCGGGAACGATATCTCGCTGCGATCATTCCCGGCCGCCGCTTCGACATCGGTTCCAAGTACGGTCTCCTGCAAGCCCAACTGGCTCTCGGTCTCCGCGGCGTCGACCGCGACGAAATTCTCACCATGATGCTGGAGCTCACCGCGCGATGAAACTGCTCGAGCGGATTACAAGCCCCGACCCATCGGTGCGGAACCTCTCGTTTGACTCCTGGGCCGATGGCCAGCCGGAAAACGAACTCCTGGCCGAAGCCGCCCGACTTGAATCCTTCCGCCGCGAATCGCAAAATCTATACGACCGTGTCCGCGCACTGATCTTCCTCGCCACGCTGCATCGATTCCAACTCGGCGCCGCAGCCACCGGCACGGCCTTGATCCCCTACGGCGCTGTCGAACACATTCGCGCGCGCCGCTTCGATCAGGCCGTCTCCGAATTACTGGCTCTCCAGCAACGCTACGGCGCCAGTCCCGCCCTCAGCAGCGCGCTCGCCGCCGCCTATCGCGGCCTCGCCTTCCAAACCCTCGCCGATCAAGTCCGCCGCAGCGTCCGCGAGTTCCCCGGCAATCGCTGGATGTTCCGCTCCGGTCACGTCTCCGACTACCCGCTCCGCCTCCATCCCGATCTCCTCGCCGGCGACTCTCGCCCCGTCCTCCATGAGACCACTCCAGTGCGCATGGATCTCACCCATAGCGCCTGGAGCGACATCTTCTTCCTCGCCATGGACTACCCCGAGGGGGCGCGCGTCATCAACATCTCCGTCGATCTCGCCGTCCGCGGTTCGGGCGCCTCTCCGCGCCCTCCCGTCGAAAGTTTCTTTCGGGTCATCGACGAGCCTGTCATTCGTCTCGTCAGTGTCGATCTCGGCGCCTCCGCCGATATCGCCAGTCTCGACGAACTCTTCGATTTCGCCCGCGACTACCTCGGACTTTTGAAAGCCGCCGTCATTGCGAGCGGCCTGATTCCGAGTGGACTGGAAGGCAGCGGCCAGCCGCTACCCGCGGTGTTGGAACGCCTTACCGGCCGGCCCGGACTCGGCATCGAAATCGTCAGTCAGGTCAACGACATTCCCAAGGGCAGCCGTTTCGCCGTCAGCACCAACCTGCTGGCCTGTCTGATCGCGGTCTGCATGCGCGCGACTCGCCAGATTCGCTCCCTCACCGGCCCGCTCGATGAAGAAGACCGGCGCATCGTCGCCGCCCGCGCCATCCTCGGTGAATGGCTCGGCGGAAGTGGCGGTGGCTGGCAGGACTCCGGTGGCGTGTGGCCCGGTGTGAAACTGATCGCCGCCGAAGCGGCCTCAGAGGGCGACCCCGAATTCGGCATCAGCCGCGGCCGCCTGCTCCCGCGCCATCGTTTGCTCGACGAAGTAACCCCCGAAGCCCGCCGGCGCCTCGAAGAATCGCTGGTCCTCGTCCACGGCGGTATGAGCCAGGACGTCGGCCCCATTCTTGAAATGTGCACCGAGCGCTACTTGCTCCGCTCCGGCCGCGAGTGGGAGGGGCGCAAGGAAGCTGTCGCGCTCCTCGATCAACTCGCCGCCGCCCTCCAGGCGGGCGACATTAAGCGTCTCGGCCAGTTGACGCAATCCAACTACGATGGCCCCATTCAAACCATCATTCCCTGGGCCGGCAATGCCTACACCGAACGCCTCATTGCTGCCTGCCGCGCCGAGTTCGGCGGCGAGTTCTGGGGCTTCTGGATGCTCGGCGGCATGAGCGGCGGCGGTATGGGATTCGTCTTTGATCCCGCCGCGAAACCGCGCGCGCTCGCTCGCATGCCGGAGATTCTCGCGAACGCCAAGCGGTCGATGGAGACCAGCTTCCCTTTCGCCGTCGAGCCCGTTGTTTACGACTTCTCCGTCAACGACCGCGGATCCTCCGCCGAACTCCGCACCGAGAGCGATGCCATTCTGAGCGTTCCGTACTACTTGCTCCGCGCGCCCGCCCTCTTACGCACCGAGCCCCGCTTACTTCCCGCCGCTCAGCGCGCCGAACTGATCCGGTTCGCCCGCGTCCATCGTGATCAAACCGATACGCTCTTCGATCGCATGATGCCCCGCGATGACTCCCCCGCGGCTGCTTCAGGGGCGAGTCTGCGGGACCTGCTGGACGAAAACGGATTCGACGCCGCCGCACACGAACTGCTGCGCGCCGAATACCGCGCTCGCCGCGTGGGCCTCGCGCAGAACCGCCTCCCCGCCTCCACGGTCATCGAGGATGTCCGCCGGGAACATGTCCGCCCCGCCGTCGACACCCACGAAACAATCGGCCGTCAAGCCTTGCGGAATGGCAAGCTCGCCATGGTAACCATGGCCGGAGGCGCGGGCAGCCGCTGGACCAAGGGCGCCGGCGTCGTCAAGGCCCTACATCCGTTTCACCGCTTTGACAGCCACTACTTCAGCTTCCTCGACATCCAGGCGAGGAAAGCCGCTGCGGCGGGCGTGGCGCACATCGTCAGCGCCAGCTATCTCACCGCGGGGCCAATCATGGCCTCTGGAGCCCGTGTGTCTCGCGGACGCAGCATTGGCCTGCGCATGATCCCAACCGTAGCCGACCTCCGTTATCTATGGGAGGTGATGCCCCAACAACAGCTCGACGCGCAAAAGCAAAAGGTACGCGAAAGCGGCCGCGCCAGTCTCTTGAACTGGGTTGTGCAAACGGGCGAAGCGAGCGACTATCTCGACAACCTGCCGTCGCAATGTGTCCATCCCGTCGGCCATTGGTATGAGCTGCCAAACCTGCTTCGCAACGGAACTCTGAAGCAACTCCTCGATGAGCGCCCCGCGCTTCAGTATCTGTTCCTCCACAACATCGATACGCTCGGCGCTGAAGTCTCCGCCGCAGCACTTGGCCAGCACATCGCCGGCGGCGCCGCGATGACGGTCGAAGTGATCGAACGCCAGTTTGAAGATCACGGCGGCGGCCTGGCGTTGGTGAACGGCCGCCCCCGGCTTGTCGAGGGCCTTTGCCTGCCAAATGAGGAGGTCGAGTTTTCGTTGAGTTACTACAACACTGGCAGCTACTGGATCACCATCGACGCGCTGCTCAACGCTTTCGGCCTGACTCGCGCCACACTCGGCGATGAAGCCGCCGTCCACGCTGCCGTGCGACGCATGGCCCACCGCATGCCCAGCTACATCACCATCAAGGAAGTGAAAAAGCGTTGGGGCCGGGGCCAAGAAGATATTTTCCCTGTCGCGCAGTTCGAGCGGTTGTGGGGTGACATGACGGCCCTTGAGGAACTTCCCTGCGCCTATGTCGAAGTGCCCCGCCGCCGGGGGCAACAGCTCAAGGACGTGTCTCAACTCGACGCCTGGGTCCGGGACGGCTCCGCCGCCGATATCGAACGGCTGCTCCGCACTGAGTGATCGATCCAGGGCAGTTTCAAATTCTTCCATGCTTGAGTTGAGCGGCCGGCCACGATATTTGCCGTCGGCCAAGTTCGCGGAACTCGAGGGACAACTCCACTTGCCCTCAGTCGAAATCGCTCGTCGCGCAAGTGATCGCGGTAAACGGACAGCCGTTCCGGCCATTCTGAAAATCGGCCAGGCGCGGTTGCGAAAACGGGATCTGGAATCGAAATCTTCCAGATTCCGGAGTTACCTCCGTTCGTCGCACGCAAAATCAATCATTTACGAACTGGCCCGCGAAGTGCAAAGGAAATAGCAGCCATTGTAACCAGTCTCGCGCTGGTCAGAGTTGTCTCCTTTCGAACGGCCCCCGTTGAAACATTTTCGGGGGCCTTTGTTTTTTTGCTATTGACACGGATTCGAACTGGCCTTAGGATTGGGCTATCACTGAGGAAGGAGGTGGTCCAGTCACATGGAAATAGGAAGTAGTTCTGGGCGCAGGGAGGTAGCCGACAGTTGAGTCGGACCTCTTATCGTTCAGGCTTCGTACAGTGCCGAGGCCGCCGTTCCCGTTGACCGGCCGCTTCCCTGCGCAACCTGAAAAGAATAAGCAATCACGCCCTCGATGGGGTTGGTCCCCTGTCGAGGGTGTTTGCTTTTTGCCTCTCGAGAAATCCCTTCCGCCACCCCGCGCGCGATCCGGCCCGGTTCCCCAAACACTAGATCGCGAATTGCCCCGCGGTTAGCGGCTCGTATGTTATCCTAGGTTCTGGAAACACAATGAAAGCCGGAATTCACCCCGCCTACCACGAAGTCAACGTAATCTGCGCCTGCGGCAGCCAGTTCAAGACCCGCTCGTCGCACAAAGGCGACATCCGCCTGGAAATTTGCGCGGCTTGCGACCCGTTCTTCACCGGTCGCCAAAAGCTGATCGACACTGAAGGCCGCGTCGACCGCTTCCAGAAGAAGCTCCTGAAGTCCGCCGCGATCAAGAAGTCGCGCGAAGCGGCGCCCGCTTCCGTCTAATCTTCGAATTCACGCAAAACGGCCCAGCTCGAAGCTGGGCCGTTTTGCGTTTCTCGATTCCGATTGTGCGGACTACCGTCCGGCACTGCCGGTTTTGCGTTTCGCGTCGCGTTCGGCGCGCCACTTTTCGTATTCGGCCTGTTGCGTCTCGCTCAACACCGCGCGGATCGCGTTGATCTGTTCGGTTTGAATCTGATCCATCTCGGGCCGGGTGCGTTCGCGAAAAGCGCGGTACTTTTCGCGCGTTCCGTCAAGCACGCCTTCCACCTTCGTCGCTTGCTCGGCGCTCAGCTTCAACCGCTCGGAGATCTCTTTCATGTAGGCGCGGCGATAATCTTCCGGGCCCTTGCGCGGTTGCACCGTGGTCGCATCCACCGACTTCACCGTGTAGAGCCGGTGGCCGAACGCGCCAACAGCCGCGCCCCCGCCGAAGACCAGCAGCAGGTATGCCGCGATCGTAAGGTTACTGCGCTGCATTACTCGCGGTCTCCATCGGGAGAGTACGACGCCGGATGGAGTTGGTCGAGAGCATCGTCGTCGTCGAGCGCTTCGACGTAGCTCGATACCGGCAACGACGAATTGATCGCGGTGTTGAGCACAACGCCGAACAGGAAGCAGATTGCGGCCGCCGCGGCGAGCACCCGGCGGCTCATTCGCGCCCATGCGAATACGCTCCGCCGGCGCGCTTCAATGCGCCGCCAAACGCCCGGCATGAAGTCCGCGCTGCCCTCGACTTCCGGACACGCGTCGCGGTAATCGCCCATCAGGCGATCAAAGCGTTCTTCCCGACTGTTTTCCAACGACATACCTTCTCCCATCATAGTAACTGAAATCTCAGGCTCCCGGGGACTCCCCGGATTCCTCGGATTTTGCAAACGCCTTTAACACACGCTGGCGCGCCCGGAATAGGCGAACCTTCAGCGCATTCTCATTTACGTGGTAGACGTCCTCGAGCTGTTTCAACGAGAGGCCTTCCACTTCCTTCAGCGTCAGAAGCACACGGTCTTCCTCACTGACAGAACCCAACAAGGACTGCACAAAATCGCGGATCTTGCTCTTTCGGATATCCTCGCGCTGCGCGAGCGTTCCGGCGTCGGCATCGGCCAGCATGACTTGCTGTTCACTCAAATCCGACATGCGCGCCTCGGGACGGCGCCGCTGCTTTCGCAAGTAGTCGTAGGCCGCGTTGACCGTCAAGCGGTACAACCAAGGCTCGAAGATCTCCGGCTCGCGGAGCTGATCGAGCGAATAATAAAGCCTTACGAACACTTCCTGTCCAACGTCCTCGACATCTTCCGGGCGGCCGATCAAACGCGAAATCGTACCTAGGATCCGCCGGCGGTATGCCTGCACGATCTGGTTGTACGCCTGATCATCGCCCTGTTTGGCCCTTTGAATCAGCTCGGCTTCAACCAGCATTGGAGTCCATTGCGCTCAACTTGGGCGTCGCCGGGGTTCCGCTGGAATTCCGTATCGCTGCTTTCACGCGGACCGTCATCTGCATAGGCGCGCCACCACTCTCTAAAGGTTACAGTACAGGGCCCTGAAAAAGATATCCAAAAGATTGAGGAATCAGCACCTTATACTGACAAAGTGACCGACGCTCAGATCCAGGACCGGCTGCGCAGCTACTTTCGCGACTCACCCGAAGAAGACGAGTTCGGTCCGCCTTGCCGCGATGCCGATCTCCGCGTCGTGCCACCGCCCTTGCGATGGTTCTACAAGCGCGCCGACGGCGCGTCGCTTTTCGGCGGCGATCTGCTGTTGTTTCCGGCCGCCGGCGTTGACGACGGAACGATCGAACGCGCCAGTGAACTGGCGCGCCAGGCCGATTGGCATGTTCCGAAAGAGGTCACGCTGTTTGCCAAAGAGGCCGGCGACGAAGTTGTGGGTGTGTGGACGCCGCAGTCGAAATTTCCGTCCCCGATTGTTCTCACGGGTCTTGTCTTCAAGCCCGCCGCACATGTGTTGCTGGCGACGTCATTCGAACGCTACCTCATGACGCGCATCGTGTGGGAGTATGCCGGCACCGAGTTTGCCGCCGACGCCTTCGACCTGTTCAAGGTGCCAAAAGAACTGCGCATCGACGACCTGGAATCGCTCGACGGTGAAGCCTGGTTCCAATGGGCGGACCCGGCGCTGCCCGCGCCGCCAGCGGATCCGTATCGCGATCCGCTGACGGCGGAGGAGTTGCGGCGCATATTGGTCTAAGCCGGTATTGCTTGCCCTTAGTCTTCACCTTGATTGAGACGGAGAAGTCGAAGTAGTATTCTCCCACCACCGTAGGATTCGTCTCGTTGGCGTAGTTAATCAGTTTGCCTTGAGCCCCGGAAGGCGAAATTACGGTCCACTCGGACTTAGACACGCGCGTAATAGAGACAGCCGTTCGGCTGCCCGGGATCGGCGTGAAGCTGTTTAGGCAGGAGCCGAAAGGCAACCTGTCTCCGAACACCAAAAAATGGCGGACACCATTCACACGGAACATCAATGCTGTGTAATCACTGATCACCGTAGTCTTCACTGGTATGTCCTGTACACTCTGCCACACATTGTTAGCATCGAGCTTCCAGGTTGCAAAGAGATGTGCGTTGAAGTCACGGATCGGGTCGAGGGGCAGCGGCGTTGCCCCGAGGGGCGCCGTCCCAGTGACGGGAGCGCTGAGGTCCAGCGTCATCGACCGTTGGCAGTTCGGCGTCGTAATTGACGGGCATGTCTTAACGAAGTGTTCATCCAGCACATAGGCGACTACTCCCTGGACTCCATCGCTATACAAGGCATTCCCGTCATGAAAAAGTCTTTGCACGCCGACCTTGGGGACGCGGACTTCCAGTGTCGTCGGAAGGCGGACGTTGTCGCTCGGCAGGCATTCCGCGGCGGAGTTGAACCCTGGAAGAACGAAGAGCATTGCGGAGAGTGCTCGACCGAGCACCCGGTGGAAACGGGTTCGCGTTAAGCCGGCGAGATCCGTGTGTAATAGGTATTGCATGGGGACCAGTATGCAAGTTCCCGGCTAGCGGGAGAAGTGTCAAGTTATTGCAAACAAGAGGATGTCGCGAGTTGACGCGATTTGCCGCCACCAGGTTGGCGGGCGGGTGGCTTGGTCCTACGCTACACTGATCCGTAAAATGAACGACCGCCTCGAGTCCTGGAAGGAAATCGCGACGTATCTGCAGCGGGACATTCGGACCGTTCAGCGCTGGGAGCAGACCGCGGGTTGCCGGTGCAGCGCATACCGGGTGGGAAGCGGGATCTGATCACGGCCCAAAAATCGGACCTTGACAGTTGGTGGCGGGAAAGCGCCGGGCGCTTGGAAATCGAAGAAGCGGCCGCGCAGGTTCCGGCAATCCAAAAATTCTGGCAAACAAAACATCTGTTCTGGGCGGCTGCGACGCTGGGTGGCGTCGCAGCGGGCGCGGGCTGGCTGTGAGCGCGCCGCGAACCGCCGCCGGACCCCGAGTTGGAAGCCGTGCCGCTCACCAGCTACCGCGGGCGTGAGTTGGAACCATCCTTCTCGCCCGACGGCAGCCACGTTGCGTTCTCTTGGAATGGCGATGCCGAAGACAATTTTGACATTTACATCAAAGTAGTCGGCGCGGATGCGCCCTTGCGCCTTACGTCGCATCCTGGAGTCGACATCAATCCGGCGTGGTCGCCGGACGGACGCAGCATCGCGTTTCTCCGCGAGATGACGCCGGGAAGGGCAGAGCTTCTGTTGGTACCGGCGCTGGGCGGTCCCGAACGGAAAATTGCCGAAGTCGACACGCTGGGCCGGTCTCGGTTCCCGTTATTTGCCTGGGCGCCGGATGGGCGGAATCTCGTTGTTGTGCATCGATCGATCGCAACGGAGCCTTACGCATTGTTCTCGATTCCGGCCGTGGGCGGGACTCCGCGGCGCGTCACCGCTCCACCGCCAGGCGGGCGAGGGGACAGCGGTGTCGCGATCTCCCCCGACGGTCACACGCTCGCCTTTAGCCGTGTGACGGGAGGGCCGGAACGGGGCGACTTGCATTTGCTTCCCGTGTCGGACGATCTGAGTGCGAACGGCTCGGCGCGGCAGATCACCTTTTGGAATCGCACGACAATCGCCCCGGCATGGACACCCGATGGACGCGAACTGGTGGTCGGTTCCGCGGGTGCGGGGCCAGGCAGGCTATGGCGAGTGCCGGTGTCGAATCCCGCAAAGGCGCGAGCCATCGAAACGCTGGGGGACGACGCATCGCAACCGGCGATTTCGCAACCTCGGCGCGGCGCGCCGTCGTTGGTTTTTGTACGAAGGCATTCCGATAGCAACATTTGGCGTATCGACGTGCGCGACGGATCCAAAACCGAACTCATCGCGTCCACTCGAAACGATGGTGGAGCGCAGTTTTCGCCCGACGGGTCGAAGATTGCTTTTGTGTCGGATCGTACCGGGCGGCCGGAAATCTATGTTGCGAACTCCGACGGATCCGGCGTCACTCAACTTGGGTCGATGGGAGATCTGCAGCCTGGTTCGGTCCGATGGTCGCCGGATGCGAAACACCTGGTATTCGATTGCAGTTCGAACGACCATCGTGACGTCTGTGTCGTGGACTTGGCTCGAGGATCGGCCCGCCGGATCTTCGATGGGCGGACCTACGCTTCGGCGCCCTCCTATTCCCGGGACGGGCAATGGATCTACTTCGGATCGAATCGCAGCGGCTTGCCCCAGGTTTGGAAGATGCCGGCGACGGGCGGGGAGGCGGTTCCGGTTACGCGGTAAGGCGGCTGGGCCTCGCAGGAATCTACGGACGGCCGCACGCTGTACTACTTAAAGGACGCCGGAATTCATCCGGCGCTTTGGAGCGTGCCGGTCGCCGGGGGCCAGGAGCGGCAAGTGCTGGATTCGGTGCGTGCGCGTGCGTTTGCCGTCACCGCCCGAGGAATCTATTTCATCCCGAGGGTTGCCGCGGACGGCAAGGGCGCGCTGCGGTTTTACGACTTCGCAAAGCGGACCAGCGCCGTCATCGCGGAGTTGGACAGGCCGACCGGCATGGGGCTTTCACTTTCAGCCGATGGCGTGCTGCTCTACACGCAGGTCGACCGCGAGGGGAGCGACTTGCAGTTGACGCCGGATTTCCGTTGATCGCGCCGCGCTTCGCTACAATCCCGTAATGACCTGTGAATCGATCACCGCCGCGCAGGCCGCAAGTCTGGTCAAATCCGGCATGTGGCTGGACTACGGTGTGGGATTGTGTCAGCCGGATGCGTTTGATCGCGCCCTGGCCGCGCGCAAGGAAGATCTCGAAAACGTCAAGATCCGCACGTGCTTGAGCATGCGCCCACGCGCGGTCATCGAGGAAGATCCCGACGGGAATCACTTCCACATCTTCAGCTGGCATTTCTCCGGCTACGAACGTAAGCAGCACGACGCCGGGCGGTGCAACTATACGCCGCTGAACCTGGGTGAGGTTCCCGATTACTACCGGCGTTTTCTCGATCCCGTGGACATCGTGGTCCTCCAAACCACGCCGGTGGACGACGGCGGCTACTTCAACTTCGGCCCCACCAACGTTTGGCACCGCGCGGTGATCGAGCGCGCCAGGATCGTCATCGTCGAGCCGAACCCGCACATCCCGTATGTCTTCGGCGTCGACAACGGCGTGCACATGAGCGAAGTCGACTACGTCATCGAGGGCGACCAACATCCGTGTCCGGTGCTGCCCAATCCCGAGCCGAGCGAGATCGACCGCGCGGTGGCGCGGCGCATCGCCGCCGAGGTGCCCGACGGCGCCTGCTTGCAGATCGGTATCGGCGGAATGCCGAACGCCGTGTGTTCGTTGCTCTTGGAATCGGGTGTGAAGGATCTTGGCGTGCACACCGAGATGCTGACCGAGGGCATCGCGCTGCTGTTCCGCTCCGGTCGGGTGAGCGGTTCGCAAAAGGCGTTGGATCGCGGCAAAGTGGTGTACACGTTCGCGCTTGGCTCGCAGGCGCTGTACGCGACGGCCAACCGGAATCCCGATTTTTCCTGCCGCCCGGTCGATTACACCAACTCGCCGCAAATCATCATGCAAAACGAGCGCGTCGTTTCGATCAACAACACCACGCAGATGGATTTGCAGGGACAGGCGGCGTCGGAATCGGACGGGCACCGCCACATTAGCGGCACCGGCGGACAGTTGCAGTTCGTGCGCGGCGCCTATGCCTC
>Ga0169931_10009075_pt1 | contig 14413 bp, 15 predicted proteins | sample Kivu_15m_20L_FD_129675 | JGI IMG/M metagenome (GOLD analysis project Ga0169931, IMG submission 129675) | Freshwater microbial communities from Lake Kivu, Western Province, Rwanda to study Microbial Dark Matter (Phase II) - Kivu_15m_20L... | ecosystem: Environmental > Aquatic > Freshwater > Lake...
CTTTAGAACAAGCATCTATTAGTATCGTTATATCTATTAGGATTCTACTTATTCGTTTTGTAAGGTCGCGAAAGGATCGCTGAAGGCCCGATTGCAAGTTCGAATTCGTCTTAGTTTCAACGATAAGGTTTGAGGTTTGATGATTTGATGAAGTGTAGGCGTTTTTACGTTTTTACTGTAGGACCTACTATAGCCTGTAGCAGTTGTGCATCTATTTGTACGGTACATTTGTACAGCACCTAGCACAATTTAGCACGACCTGTACTCACCGTTTTTGTCGGTTTTTCGGGAACGCCATATGTTCATTAAAAGAATGACACGTACAAATGATACATCAGTTTTAGATATTAGATATTAGTAATTCGTTCACTAGTACACTCTTTTGCATTTAGCTCATCAATCGATGACTGTTCTTAAAGAAGTCAAATAGCCTTCAATTTTATCTTTAGTCCGTCGTTCGAAAGAAAGCAGAATCAAAAAAGAAATCGTAAAGACCACGAGAACTTTGTACCCAAGAGGATTTATGATATCAAAAGCATTTTTCGTATCGGTATCGCTAACATCTAAAAAATTTGTTTTCGTAAAACATCGCTCATCCAAAAGTAGGGCCATATAACAGCTTGTCGACATCAGAAGAAGTGCTAGACGAAGAGAAAAACGTTCCCACCTTTTTAGTGATTCCCATTTTGATAATACGGTGTATGCATCCTTTGTGCTCTCAGATTCTTGATCCAACCGTTCAACTTCAGAATCGACGGAGAGAGCTTCTATTTCGTCTATCCTTTGCTTCATTTCCCTTTCAAGATACACGCCGAATAATGCTAGACTACCAACTTGGAGTATAGCACTTGCAAGAACCATAAGAGCACCCATCGAGCTGGCCCATGGATATGAGAGTTTCCCATCATTATCCTGAAGAGTCGACATGTATGCAAATGCACCTATTAAGTTGGATGGTACGATCAGCAAGATATTGGGAAACGTTGCAATCATGGCTTCGACCACTGGGATGCGAAGCATTCCACATAAGACAGCCAGCGGCCAATCAGGGGAACCAGTCATTATGCAAACCTTGGAAAATGAGTAACCGGGAGTGGACAATATAACCCGCATGGCCTTTACAAAAGGAGAGTTAATGCCAACTAATTGACGTATTTCGGCATTCCTAGAAAACCTTCTTCCAACTCCTAATTGCAGTATACACCAAGCGACGTATCTACAAAGCATCGAAACAAAAGCGCAGAAAAAACCACATCCAGTTATCCCCAGTTGATCATAACCTGCCGCAAATATAAGAATCCCAGTAGTGATAAAGACTGGGGCCTGCATGTCGAGATTATAAATTTTTGTAAGCGACATACAATCGATACTTGCTGGAGGATACTTATGGAAGATAAATTTCAAGACATACCGACGGGATGGGAGGCGCCAGAAAAAGACATATGGATATCATGGATAAGACCATCACAACAAGCCCTAACGGCATCGACTGCGTTATTTGAATCAGCCTTTGGGGATTATCATAAACGTTCCTTAAATACGAATTCTATTTTTATGTATAATCGGAAAAATCACGAAATAGGCTCACCATATTAAACTTGCGACGACGTATTTTTGGATGATAACATTCATAGTCATGTAGAGAATTCCCCAGTAGATGGCGAATCGATAGACCCTAGACGTATCTTTCCATGAGCATAATTTGTCTATTTGTAATTGAACACGAATTGTAAGCACACTATCGTCGTCATCATTGTATTTTTCGACAAAAGGGAATAAGCCACTCCTACGGACACATTCGTTAGCGAATGAGATGAGAAAGTAGAAAAGAATAATCGGAAGAAGAGTAAGAAGGGCCAGGCCTTTTACTGCATCAGTGTAGGGTTGATATTTTTCTAGGTACTCATGTATATTAGATACAGGTGATTCTCGTATAAAGTCACGAATAGGAGTAGTGTTGGATAACATATAATCATTGTCTTCCGAGAGGACTGAGAAAATAACAATCGCTACAGCAATCATAGATGACACGGTGAAATCTAAAAATGCTCGAACTAATCCTTTTCCTGCGCCAGCTAAGTTGGCGGTTGTTGCGATAACAAAGACCAGTATTATGTACATCTTGGTCGCCAATATGACCGCATCATTAAGATCCATTGAATGTAGATTGTTGTTTTGATCAGAAGAATACAGTATTCTCTGATACGGCTTGCATGCGAGGACGAAGACAAAACTCAGTAAGCCCATACTCAAGGCAAGTAAAGGAGCGTTGCTCCATACGAGAAACGCGTCGAAGCATTGGTCATACAGTCGAACACAATAGAAGTCGCACCCTGAGTCGAATTCAATATAGCTTAAGGTGTCGGCACCAAAGCCACCCTTAAAGAAAGACTTGCCATCATTCGCCATTTCCTTGACTTGGAAGCATGGTTCACTTTGACCCGTAAGTTTGAAAAGCGTGCTATTTCGACAGTAAGGTAAATCCTGAAAGTTTGCAGGACAACCCAACTCCTGAGAGTATCTAATTTTCGATGCTGTTCCCCAAAGATTTTCTTGAGCCTCTAAATTCCAACTATAGCCTAAAACAACCCACATCATCCAAGAAACCAAACCTAAAACACTACCAATATTCAACGGTTGAGCGTAAGCAAGGAAAAAGGTTTTTACAGAAACACTCGAATAAAAAGCCTCTTTAATGCCCAACATATAAAGTGGATATAAAATGATGAAGAGGCACAGGGGCCCGATAGGATAACTTGTTTGTTTGAAGAATGCTATAGCTATGATTCCCACGTAAATCAACGCAAATGCAAGATATTGGCATAGTTTACTTTTCCAATAAGTGACATCAAATACGTAGAATATTAATATAAGTACGGCAATGGCGACCCCAGCACGCCGTGTTTTGTCCATGTATTGTTTAGATATGGACATGGTGAGTCTCCCATAACCCTCCGCCTATCAGGACAAAGCAAGGAAATGAAAAACGTAAATATATGGAGAAAAATAATATAGTATCAAGCTCCCTCGGACTTACACTAAATATTGCAACAAAAACAATGAAACTATTATCCAAATGACGAAGTGTCAATGAGTGTTATGAATATGAATGTAGCTTCGGCTGAAAAACGAAAGTATGGGAAAGACGTACGGAAAAATGCAAATCACAAGCCTCAAAAAGAATCTAGATAATACCGAGCATGCCTCGTTACTCAGTGGACATTTCATGGCCTGTTCCTTCATCCCTAGTGCTTCGTACTTCTCCATTTCTAGTAATGTGAAATGATGATTAATACCCAAATCGCTTCGTGTCCTAGTAACATCGAACTTGTCTTCATCCTGGGGTAGCCTTTCATGGAAATGATCACTCATATCCGTTTGTGGATCCTCGAAGGGATGCTGAAGCTCAATCATAGATTTAATGTCAACCAACAGATTCTCCTGGTGTATTATTTGTTTGTCCTCCATCCGAGATGACAATGCTTCAGACTCCAGCATGACATAGTCACTAAGTATTCTATTTTCATCGTTGGTATCCGGGTCGATTGAATCTAAGGGTGATGTCATGATGTAGCGTGTGCATAAAGTAGTTTGGGCCAAACATAAGACGGCAACGCGACCAAAGAAACGGTACTTGTTTTTTTGTTTTCTGAATGCTGAATATGCATATTAAGCAAGCTCCAGACTCCAGACCTGTACTGTACTGTACCGCGATAGTAAAGGCTGCGATAGATTTTTAAACGAGCGCCTTGAAATCTTGAAATGATGTTCACATGTAAAAAATAGCCAGTAGACATAAAAATAGTAAGCATGACCATTTTGCACGATCTCATTTATAGCATTACAGTGCATACTTAACATGCACTATAAATATGTATTGGATTGAACAATCATTTTACTTGTTCATAATCATGAATACAATTAAATAGTATGCTTCATGATTTTGAGAACCATAAAACCTCGTTTAATGAGCATGGAATTCAATCGTAACAGCCTTTTCTTGACCAAGTAACGCTTCCTGCTTTTTGATTATATAAACAGCTGGGCCAAGATTTTGCGAGTGGGAGGAGTCTTCATCATGGTTTTCAAATTCGCCTTGCTCATTTCGATTCACTGCAGATTCTGGTTTTGAATGAGTCGTCTTTTCACCTAGAATATCTGAAAGCTCTTCCTCTTGAGTTTGTTTAGGTATTACCTCTTCATCCTCAAAATCCTCTCCAACTTCATAACCCTCATCTTCGTCATCGTAGTCATCTTCTTGTTCATCATCGGATTCCTGCTCTACTTCACCATCGTCTTCGTCATCTGAAGCCTCACCTATATCTACACTCTCGTTAAAGTTGCCATGTATTTCAATCACCCAAGATACTGTATCATCCTTTAGCATCTGGAGTCCTGGAAGTATTACTTCATTCAGCAGAATCATACCCGAAGGTACACTAGGATTAAAATGGGATACGAGGAAAAAGGATCCTTTTACATGAATCATGGCATGAGATAGTGAAACATGAGTAGGCGAAATCAATACGACAGGTACTAATATTTTGTCTCGTAGAAAAGGAACATTCATACCATGATACATTAAGAGTCGAGCAGCCTCATGTACAATCCTTATACATTCCTTACGTCCATGTTCCTCTTTGGATATTTGAGCATCGATGGTACCCTTATCTATAATTAATGAAAAGATTTGATCATGATAGGGTAATTCACTTGCGGAGTGTACTTGAAATTCTACTTGAGCATATGCTACAAGAGGATTTCGTTTCTTGTTCCATTTCTCATCATAGTTTTGTTGTTCTCTACTCGTGTAATTTTCCTTTAAGTGCTTGATGAGTGTATCACTATAATCGGAACAAATTACCTGATACATGGGAAGATTTGAATGACATGAAGGATGTACATCATTCGTCCAATAAGTATTAATGTCTTGACATAATTTCACACCCAAAGGTACGTCACCGCATCCAATTTCAATAATTTTCTTCTCCATAACGTGTGTCTTAGAGGAGATTGTTCTCTCATCATGACTTTGGTCCATGTAAGAATTTTTCATCTCCTTACCTTCATTCCTTTCTGAGGCTTCATCTTTACACGTTTGTTGCTGTTGTTTACAATTGTTACTCTTTGTTTCATCGGATATGTCATGATCAGATATGGTAGTATCAATAATTAATGGAAGAAGTAGCGGTTTCAGTTCATCATAACTAAAGTACCATGAATGCTTTGGTTCAACAAGTAAGTCCTCATCGATTTCTTCCTTATCGTTCTCGGGATCTATCTTTTCATTGACGGGTTGACAGTTATTAGAGTACAGAGAGTCATATCTCGATTCCCAATACGACCGATTTCCGTAAGCAGGGAGTTTGTCCTTGATTTCAGTAGAATCATCAGCATCATCATTACGTAATTCAACCTTGCGTCTTTTCATATCTCCCTAGAGGTATAAGATCACATTACTGTGGCACACCACACAACCACACGCTGTGAAGTGAAAGATTTTAGTTTCATGCATGACTGAGCAGTAGAGTACCAATAAATACAAGCACGAATAATATCAACTTCAATCGTGCTTATCTAATAACGCTTACACTTCTCATCCGATAAGGTTCCGATCTAATCACAGATATCGATCGGCTTCCTTCGTAAATAGATATATAATAAAGGAGGTCAAGGACTTATTCTTTCCTCTGAGTGTGTCTCGTACATATCATCAAAATCATGACTATATCCGTAGAGGGGAAAAGTCATTCCTTAACAATGAATGAAGACGCTGATGGTCTTCAACCCACGGAGAATCATGAATCTAGCGTGATTTCTGGAACGGCTCGACCACAACGACGAAAAAAACAGTGCGTTGTTTTTTAAACAAGATTATTTACATATCCAATCGGAGATAAAAGAAATTTCTCACTAGCTGTAATGGATATTTTATATTTTTAGGTATGCTGTATCTACTCAATGGGAACGTCAACAAATAGATGAACAACAAGGACATTCTTCGAATCCACTGTGTACAGGAAAATCTGAGGATTGTTACAGATGTTGTTGTTTTGCTCGAAGAGTTGGAAATATGTTTTTCCTTTGGGAAAGACGAGATGGATCACCCATCATCGTAGCTGGACCTTGTTGGCCTTTTTGTGTTTTCTTTACTCTACCGTTAATTTTAATCCTTAGTGGATTAGTTGCTTACTTTACTTTCTTTGCCGATTTTGATGGTATGAGACGGTTGGTACGTACTTTTTATCTTATCGTGTTAATAGTAGCATTTTACTTTTTGAAAAATCACCACAATTCCTTTTTAATTCTCATTATCAAAATAAATAACTCTTCGGATAGCCAAGTTGGGTTGCTGCTATATATCTTGCCTTGGTCGGAATAACTCTTTGGACTTTATTCCTCGTCAGTTGTCGTGATCCTGGATTATTAGAGCGTGTTGTAGATGAAGAAGCTGGTCAAAGTGGATGGTTCTGGAATGAACAAGTAGGAAGTTATCGTCCACCAGGTTCCTTGTACTGCCGTGAGTGCAAGGTTCTCATCAAGGATTTCGATCATCTTTGTCCTTGGACGGGAACTGGCATTGGTGGTGGTAACATGTGCTATTTTAAGATGTTCGTCGTGATGGTGAATCTTTTATGTTATGTCAGTATAGGGCTATCAGCCTATTTACTCTTGAGCCAAGTTTAGAAAAGCATATGAAAATCTCAGTAGTATACTTGTCTCCATTTCAGTTTCATCTATTGTCGATGTTGTATACTAGTAAATAAGAAGCAGAGAAATAAACACACATATAATTTTGAGTGTAAGGTCGAGCCATTGTAAATACAATAGTATTCAATTTTTGTAACAAAACATTATGGTGATGTACTGGGACAAGTGGAACATGGGTTATTATTTCTATGGTACATTGATTAATAAGCTAGAATCGGAGAAATAAAAGACATGTAATTTTGAATGGTAGGCCAAGTCATCGTAAATACTATTCTTTTTTCGTAACGGAACACTAGGGTATTATAATATGACAAGTGGTACATATGTTACTAGTGTTATGGAACTACCTGAACGTTGTCCAGCATCAAATGCAATAGCTCAAACTTGCTGAATGCTACAATCCAGTACGTATTCATTCTTTTTCAGTAGTATTTGCCTCCAACATAGCCATCCAAGTTGACATTTGTTCATGGAACATTCGTATTTGTGACATGGCTGAATGTTTCATCTCCTCATCTAACTCCATAAGCATAGAAGGATCATTGAGGCTAATAACTTTTCCATCACCAATATTTATATCGAAGACCGCAGCTTTGTCACCCTTTCTCTTTTTCAAAACTGTGGCAACAAAACCTGGTTCGTTTTCAGAAGGATCTAATGGAGATCCATTGACCGAGCTACATGAACAGATAAAAATAAGGAAGAAGAATGATTCCAAATTCATAAGCAGCGACTTCGTTAATTTTTGATTCATGAGACAAATTGAAAATTATCACATACACTAGCAAAACTCACAATATTGATTCTCCTTTCCGCGCTGTTCGTAGGATCGTAGCAGGTGTTCTCATAACTTTCCAGTTGGAGACATTTCTAGCAGGTGTTTCCATCTCCATTCGTCCTTGATTTTCAGGCCGATGGTTATCGTTTTTGTTGATACTCGTTACACAGGCATATTGAGAACTACGTTGGACAGTTGCAGCACTAGTAGAACCGTCTACTTGGCAGAAACCTTTAACCATCTGGATGAGGCTTTCACCATTGAGATATTTTTCATTGAAGTCTCTTACTGTCATATTTCGTATATTTCTTTCTAGTTTCAATGTTCTGAGAAAGTATATCTCTTGTAGTTCTTTATTGGCTTGGAATTCGAGTAAGGATAGATTCGATTGCATTTGCTTGACTTCTTTTTCCAAGTCCTCTAAAAGTAACTCGACTGACTCCTTACTGGTACCATCAAAGTTGGAAGGTATCTTGAAGTTTTTCCCTTCCGGTAGAATGGTTGACATCATGTTACTACTTAGGGATGTAAAGTTTGAAGGCTCCGACTCGCTGAGAACTCCCAAGATATTTCTCTTAGCAGCAGCCTTACGACAACTTCTTGTTCTAGCGGGCATTTCTGGAACTTCTTCAGATGATGAATTAGTGTAACTTCCTTCTTATTTAGCTTCGAACAATGCAGACAGTTAGTGAAATGCTAAATGAAACAAGGCTCTTGCTTCACTTGAAAAATATACTGCTTCGGACGGCAAAACGCAAAACCGACAATCCATTTTTCAAACGGTTAGTTTTACAGTAGGCTGTACAAGTAGGAAGTAGGGCAATAATTGCTGTACGTATGTGCATTCAACTAGTACTACCATAACCCTTGACGTCGCCTATGGCGGCGATTAACAATCATCGCCTGCTGCCTTCTGTCGGTGAATGTACATACAACATCGATTGGCATAATCAATCGGCTTCAATCAAAATACCTCAAACTTGTTAACAGGATGGGCAAAAAAAGCAAGAGAGGGAAAGTAACCAATAAACCACGTCATGGAGCTGCCAAACGACGACGATCTTCTGGATCGAAAGGAGTCAATAGCAATATTGAGGCTGATGCAGCCAAGGCAATATCAGAAGTAGCATTTGCTGCAAGCGACGAGGAGAGAGAAGAAGAACCTGCGACTAATGATAATGACCTTATGAAGTTGGATCTTCCAGAAGGGCTTACTGCATCACTGGAATTATTCACTCCAGAACAGAGGGTCTTAGCTGAAACTCTTTGCTTAAACAATCAATTGCATTTGTTCGAAAAGTGGAGTGTAACCTTGACGGAGGAGGAAAATAAAAAGAAGCAAGAATTCATGAATCAGCTGGAAAGATTGGATCACGCGTATCCAGATGGTGGATTACTCGGATATATTCGTAATGCGAAAATACTTCTTGAAAAATCAAAGCAGGGACTTAACCCTCTAGATGGATGGACACCTTCTGTGCCTCAGGGGCAATATTTTCAATTGGGATCTCCAGAATACTCTGAATATGAAACTCAAGGTCTGACAGAGTTGGGAAAATGCGGCTTCGTTCTAGTGGCAGGTGGGTTGGGTGAAAGGCTAGGCTATAGTGGAATCAAGGTTGCATTACCGGTCGAACTTGCGACTGGAATTACGTACCTACAATATTACATTGAAACAATTTTAGCCATTCAGTCCAGATATGCAGAGAAGGGTATCAAACTTCCCCTTTGTATCATGGTGTCTAATGATACCAAAAAGGGTACACTGCATTTACTTAAAGAAAATAATAATTTCGGTATGGACGATGACCAAATTACTATTGTTCAGCAAGGTGAGGGTGTCCCCGCACTTTTGGATAATGAGGCACGTATTGCTTTGGATCCAGAAGACATGTACAAAGTTGAAACCAAACCGCACGGGCATGGTGACATTCACGCACTCATATATGCAAACCAAGTAGCAAGGAAATGGCGTAACCTAGGCTTAGATTGGGTGGCATTTTTCCAAGATACAAATGGTCTTGCCTTTCAAACACTCCCGCTTGCACTAGCAGTCAGTAAGACATTGGGTCTTGTTATGAATTCGCTAGCCGTTCCAAGAAAGGCAAAGCAAGCGATAGGTGGAATCGCCAAACTTTCGAACGGAAGTGGAGAAGAAAGGTACGATAAGAAACTGTTTGCATCATTGGAACATGTGTGCTATGAAAATACTGTGTTTATAGAAAAAGTAGATAGAGACAGCTGATTATTATTATGAATGATTGATCACCGCATATTTGAGCATTCAAGTTTGTTGTTCTGTGGTTTTATCCATAAATGTCGCGGCATTCACCTTATTTGTCTGTTTTTTTTTTATTACCACAAGGACTATCAACGTGGAATATAATCAACTAGATCCGCTTCTTCGGTCTTCGGGATTTCCAGACGGGGATGTGAACGATCCAGCCACTGGGTTCTCGCCGTTTCCCGGGAATATCAACCAGCTATTTTTCCATTTAGAGGAGTATTCAAATGCTTTGGATCGAACCAAAGGACATATGCCCGAGTTTGTTAATCCCAAATACGCCGATACAGCTAAAATTGTCTTCAAGAAGCCTACTCGTTTGGAGTGTATGATGCAAGACTTTCCAACTGTGCTTGAGTGCGAGGACTCCAAAAAGGTCGGTTTTACAAGTATCGCTGCGGAATTGTGCTTTTCTCCCGTGAAAAACGCCACTTCAGATGGAGTTCTATTACAGCAAAATGGTACACATCCTGGTGTTGCCGCAACAGGAGAGGCGGATCAATATTCGTCGGCACGAAAAATCCTGTCTTCGATCGGATGTAATATCGCTGAAGCCAGTCCTGCATCATTTAATGGTATATCTATTATCCCAGGCCCAGAAATCGTGTTCGCTCCAAGTTTCGCAATTTTCCCGGCTGAATGTAAAATCAAATTTCCGAACCCATCAAACGTAAGAATCTCTAGCCGATCTTCTTTGGTGATTCGTGGAAGTGGAGTTATCATCGAAAGTTTGGATCTTGATGGAGCTCTTGTGATTGAATGTGAAGAGGGGGCATCAGGGGTCATTCGTAATTTGATCGTCAAGAATGCTGGATGGGTCAAAGTTGCATGTGATACCAATGAATGTAATGAAGTCATCCGCATGCGCGGATTTAACATACAGAAAAACGAAACGGAAACTATTGTGCTTAAGAATGATAGTGAAGTAGAAGGTGTCCCCAGCGTCGATTTATCTGCCCCTGCGAATTCAGCGAATAACCAAAAGAATTGCTGTGTAATTAGTTAAGTTCTAAATCTTCGACCTGATTAAAGAATTCGTAAATTAGAAGTAGTTCATTCCTCTCTGTCTGGCGATCGCTTCCACTATGAATATGACCGAATGAGATATGATGATAACTGGTATTACATGCCATCTTACAATTCTACAGAATGACATGGGAGACACACTTTCTAGATCGTTAAATGATACCATAAGTAACCGATATTCCCTATTCAATTCTATGCCGTAGAATTTACCGGCTTATCATCCTTATTCATTTCTGAGGCCAGCTGATCAATAGCTTGAAACTGCCTTGTCCATTTCGTGTTGTATAGGAACTGCCGTAAGTCAAACCGATTATCATCGGGTGAATACCCTTCAGCATGATACGATGGAGTAATTGTACACATTTTATGGCGATTGATAGCATAATAATAAAAGAATCGTTTAACTTTCTCTGCCACAATATGTGGTGAAAGATGACACCATATTTCGACGAGCTTCCGAAACCTGACGAAAGAGAAGAGATTTAGCGAGTGAGATTCAATTTAATTACCATGGAAAAGATTTTTTTCAACTTACATGCTGACAGGCCCGCATCTTGAGAGTTTACGTAACCGGCCAAAATATCCAAGTTCTTCATAAGTCATACCCATATCATCCTCATCAGACTGAGAATGATCCCCATCGTTAGCACCGCCTTGGATAGGGACAAGTTCAGCTGTAGGCTGTGCATTTGCTATGTCGTTTAGCACCCCGTAGTTGTACTTCTGAGAGGCCCAGATTAACATTCGTTTCAGGTCTAGTTTAGAAATAGCACCAATCGGATTCAGATCAGCAGATGAGCAATCATATTTCGTCATGTACCCTCTCAAACCCTCATCGACATTCGCACTCCCTAGCACAAGTAGGAATCCACTTTTCCCCCGGACCCATGGTAGTAATTGGGCAAAAAGATATGAAGTAACCATGCGACTTCTAGCTTGGATATTTTGCAGTGCCAGATCTTCAGAGTTGCTCCCTCCAAGAGATCGAAACAAGGGTTTCATGCCGGTAGTTACGGTAAATACATTCACAACGGCGGATACAATCTGATCAATCCTAATGTGAAGATGACAAGAACCGATTACTTCCGCCAAAAGCTGCGCTCTTACATTCGTAGCTTGAGAAGAATTGCTTGTCGCCATGTATGCTGTGTGAAAAATAATGTTCGCCATGTCTCGTGGACTTTCTGGTATCCATAATGGATCCTCGTTCTGTTTTTGACATACCCTTCGACATTCAGAGGCCACTTTTCCAGTTGGATCCTCGTTGCAAGCCTTTGTTACTAGCTGACATAACGCTCCAACTATGGTAGCTACGGCAGATGAGTCCGCACCACCGGATAGAGGTAAAAAGAATCCAGTTGCATTGGATCGTCTCAAGTAATCCCAGAGCCAACAGGCTGGCCCAAGACAGCATTCCTCTTCAATACTATGTATTCGTAATTGGATCGGCTTCGACAGTGTATGCGATACTCCATGAATACTTCCTAGGGAAAGATGCTTGCAATAAATAAGATGTGCTTGACGAAACACGCTGTATTGAGATGATTGTATTCCGAAACTTGGTATGCTTGCACGATAGCTTCGGACATCATCCAAATCAACGGTTGCAAAAATAGTTTCAACATCGTCAACATCAAATTGCTTCGCCTGTGCTAGAACTTTACCATTACAAACAATCATAGCACATCCATCGAAGTAAAGTCTACCTCCATCACAGCCTCTTTGATTGGCATATAGATATACACCACCACATTTCTTGGTCGCGTTGATAATCAATTCTAATCGCGTTTCGAGTTTTCTCAACTCATGATGACTACCACTACCATTGCCGATAATCTCTACACCACTTAAGGCCATATCAATATGTGCTGCTTGTGGTGTCCACAATTCTTCACAGCTTTCGCACCCCACCGTGATTCCATCGGCGAATTGTAAGAACCGCGTCCCGAAGGGGGCCGTCGACTGCCCATACTTATCCTGCCAGAACTTGGGCAACAGAAAAGTCTCCTCGTGAATAGATATACCATTTTGTGAGGACGGTGCCTTGTATGCAGTAAAATATCGACTTTCTCTATAATTCCCAGAATCTGCAAGAGCAGTCTTGGGTCTTATCATCAATATTTGCTTATCGAGAATCAGTACCCGGGCATTATATCTAACACCCCCATGTAATACAGGCATACCAAAATCACAGAGTAATCCATGGGATGCTGCTCCACAATCCACTAGTTCTGATAAGCTTTCCCAACAATGTTGAAAGGTATCAACCTCCAGAAAATGATCCTCGGCACCATACCCACAAATCTCCAGTTCGGGTCCTAACCGATACGATGCTCCAGCTTCTCTAGCCTCGACACAAGATTGAAGAATTCGTTCGACATTCCCTGTGAAGTCTAGTGCCCACTGGTTTAAATTACATGTGGCGACTGTTATTATATTTCCTCTCATCGTTACCATGACGACGAAAGGATGTCAATAATTCAATAGAAAACTGTACGACACACAATTTACCACAGATCACACTTATCATTCGTGCATACTTAGATGCACCTGCATACAACCACCAACACCAACCATCCTGTTGGTGGTGTACACAAACAACAAACAACACACACTCTGTCGCAGTGCCTTCAGCAGCAACCTATACCGCAGGCACAGTTTCGATTCAATAGTCACTTCTAGATAATCAATTATATTTCTATACTAATTTGTCTCTCTACACACCATGCCGCAACATGAGCATATGGAAAGACATGCCAAGCTTCATGGAAAGAGGTTTGATCATGAAGAACGAGTAAGAAAACGGGAGGCGCGTCTTGTACATAAACGATCGGAATTTGCCCAAAAGGTACATGGGTTACGAGCCAAACTATATCATGAACGACGATATAAAGAAAAGGCAGTCATGCGCAAAACAATAGCACAACAAAATGAAAGAGGGAATAAACATGCAAATGATGAAGCTGTAGCAGAAGGGGCTGTACCTGCCTATTTACTCGATCGTGAGGGAGTGAGTCGAGCCAAGGTTCTTTCCAATACCATTAAACAAAAAAGAAAAGAAAAGGCGGGTAAATGGGATGTGCCTATACCAAAAGTAAAACCGGTGGCGGATGATGAAATGTTTAAAGTCATGAGAACTGGAAGTAAAAAGAACAAGGCATGGAAACGTGTTGTGACTAAATGTACCTTTGTTGGTGAAAATTTTACAAGAAAGGCACCGAAATTCGAACGGTTTATCCGACCCACGGGTTTACGTATGAAAAAAGCAAATGTAACACATCCAGAACTGAAAACTACATTTCAATTGGATATTCTTGGAGTTAAGAAGAATCCCTCATCAAGTTTGTATACCAATCTGGGTGTATTGACTAAGGGAACAGTTGTAGAGGTTAATGTCAGTGAATTAGGACTTGTAACTACCAGTGGTAAGGTAGCATGGGGAAAGATGGCTCAAGTGACCAACAATCCTGAATTAGATGGTTGTGTAAATGCTGTTTTATTAGTGTAATAAATAGAGTTTCCAACATGGATTGGAATTCAACAATTATAAAGTAGAGATGCTTGTCAAGATGTATTATTGAATAATATAAATACATGAATCTATCACAAGGCTA
>Ga0169931_10009076_pt1 | contig 14413 bp, 11 predicted proteins | sample Kivu_15m_20L_FD_129675 | JGI IMG/M metagenome (GOLD analysis project Ga0169931, IMG submission 129675) | Freshwater microbial communities from Lake Kivu, Western Province, Rwanda to study Microbial Dark Matter (Phase II) - Kivu_15m_20L... | ecosystem: Environmental > Aquatic > Freshwater > Lake...
TTTTAAGTAGTTTTCATTAATAGCAATAGACAAACATCTAGTCTTTATATTCATTTATACATTAGGATTGTTATTTAGATTTGTTTAGCAAGGTCCTGGACGGATTGCTAGTTCAGTTTCTAATTAAAATCGACGGTATTTTTCTCATCTTCATTTGTTGATGATTTTTTTGTATCATGAAGAGTATCATGCCAACATTCATCCCGACGATGAATATCCAATGAAGGTATTTATTTATTGGTATGATGATATGTTTTTGGTTGAAAATATTTTAGCGTTTTGAAAAAAAAACGTCTTTGTACGTGAGAGTACAACCCCCTTATTTCAATTTAATGAAGGATTAACTATTAAATAAATAAGTGGACTTGCTGTATCATGTACTTATGGATAGCCTATTAAGCCTACCATGAGAATAAAATTTGGATAGAAATCATTTGATATCTATTGTTTACAATTAAAAAAAAACGTTGTATAGGAGCACAATAGAGATTTGCAATAAAGGGGCTGATGACTATCTATGTAGTGTGACAGATTGAGTGATTTAAATTTAATTATATTAAAATAACTACACTTTCTACCTTGGGCAATAAACAACTTTCGTTAAAAGGGGTCACTCATTCAACGAGATCTTTTGCTAACGAAATAACAAAACAAAAGTTTGCGAGTCTTGCTTGTTTTGTGAGCCATGGAACATTGAATGACATCATACCTGTGTATTATAATAACAGTCACCTAAATACGTGTAGAAAATCTCGACACGTCATCTCATGAAAATCTTTCAACCCGTATCGCTTGACACGAAAAAGATCACATTAAAATTCGTTCTGAAGTGACAAACGATGACATCACTTATGACCGATAACCTTCATCACTAATAGCTGAGAGCTACAAGAAATACTCTCTTGTATATCATGCACCTTCACATCAACATGCTTTCTGGAGACCCTCATCATTTAAAGAAACGTCCCCGTGAGGTATTAGCAGATGAGGGTACTTTCCATGATGATTATGTGGATACTACTTCAACTGCTTCATTGATCAAGATACACAAAGCAGAAAAGAATAGACCCAGATTCATATCGACTCTTACCATTTCATCGTGTGCTCCATTAAGACATTTCATCCCATTGCCAATATCATCTCAAGAAATTACTGAACATTACGATATTGCAATACCTCCAAAAGTATTAGGAAAAGGAGCTACCTCCGTCGTTATTGCTGCCAAAAATCGAACTACTGGCCGTGATGTTGCTGTGAAAGCCTTGTTGAAAGCTGATGTTTTCCGTCGTTTAAGTAGAAAACACACTTTTGATGAATATGAAATACTCAAGTCTTTCAACGATAGCCATCCATCTATCATTCACATGATCGATGCATTTGAAACAGAAAATGATCTATACCTTGTTATGGAATACTGTGAGGGAGACCTCTTTGAACTGATGCATAAGAAAAATGACCCAGGTAGTTCAAAGTCCCTATTACTATCTGAGCCGCAAGTGGCGATTATTACATCTCAGTTACTCTCTGCGGTTGACTTCTTACACAAAAGAGGAATTGTTCATGGAGATATCAGGCCTGAAAATATTTTGCTTTCTAATACTGACAAGGAAAACTTGAAGATAAAACTTGCAGACTTTGGCATGGCCAAGAAATTTTCAACAGATTATGCTACTGATTCATTCATGATGTCGAAAGATATGTACTCTGTTGGGCTATGTCTACTTTTTATGTTAGTGCTGTATTCACCTTCGTTGGCACAAGAAACTAATGCTAGTGCACATTCAAAAATGTCTTTGGAAGCTTATTCCAAGATACCCTCAACACATGAGCTGTTGAAGTCCGTAACTGCACATTGTAGTGATGCTGCAGTTGATCTTTTAGGTAACTTATTACATCCCAATGCGGAAAATCGAATATCTGTTGCTGATGCATTGAATCATACATGGTTAACATCAAAAGTATAATGTTGGTTTACGTAACTCATATCTAATAATTACGTTTTATTTCATGCCATTTACTAAACCTGTAAACGATACGATGGAAATTTCTTTACCGTTATATGGAGTGACAGCAGTATAGTAGGTACAGTCCCCTTGACATTAATCATCAAATCTTTTATGGTGAGATAGGTTCCATCCAAGTTGAATACAAGTGTGTTAAAGAAATTTGTAAGAATATAAGCTATCTCCGTCTCCGGATGGATTTCTTGAGTCGTGGCTACTGCGGGCTCCACAACCACATGCACTCGACTTTGACTCTGATTGATAAGTCCGCCTCTTTGAAGCCGACATTGCCATCTTTTTCCCAGGCAAAAAATATAAAATATAATGTACCCCCCCAGAGTCAGCCCATCTAGAGATGGTGACACTATTTGAACACCGTCCTTTTGGAAGATGATTGAATTTCCTTCAGAGACTGGGGGTGGTTTTAATAATGGATGTGTAATAAAGTTACCAAAATCATGCGCATTAAATGCAACCATGGCATCTCCTTTAGCTGGTTCAATAAGAACGAGTTTACGTCTCGCAACGATGGCAGAAACATCTAAATAACATATAGAAACACTGGCCTCAATGGCACGGCAGGTAAGTCCCAAAGGACTTGCCCATCGTTTTCCTTTCACAGTGATCGGACCTACTCGACCTTGTAGCAATAATTTTGACGAAGAAGCAGTAACATCACAAACTACAGATGAACTTTCAGCCAGTCGAAGCTTTAAAGCAGCTACCGCTAGTTGAGAAATCACAGTAGAAGTTACACCGAATCCTTGATTATTATCATCATTATTCATTCGGATTATACAATCAGAGACAAGTCTGGATGGTTGGTGAAACCGAAGTACGTGTGGATGTATAAACGCATGAATAGGATGTATGAGAAATGTATGACATAAAATTATGCGTCCAATTATGCTGACAATTGATAGACGCCGAAACATTGTGTCATACAGATATGCATTCTTCGAAACCGCCTCCCTCATCATTTTCGAATTTCAAGATGGGTATCTTATCTGAAGATCATGCCAAAGCATCCGAAATACGATGTCGATTGAAACATCGACCAATGGTTGACTTGATTACTAATGGTCTCACAGAGGGGAAAACTGTGAAGTTTACTATTGTACCGCGGTAGCCCGGTAGCGGCAATAGTCCTCAGTCCTATATTAGTCATGCACAAAAAAGTTGATCACGTATGTGCGTTAATAGCAGTGTGTGGTAACGATGTCAAGTACGCAGAATCGCAGATCCATCCAACAATCAAAAAATATCCAGGATGAAAAATCCTTCTGTACTGTACGGCGGCCGAGCGATTTGATCCTTTCATACTTTTGATTCTAGTCCAACGTTAATAGTGCAGTGGCTGTATTAGCAACAACGTTTCTAGATTTACATTAAAAATGCGCATTGCTTCAACAATTCATTTACTTGGGAAGAGATTCCCAACGACCATTAACTCTCAATATGCCATGACTCGTTTGAGTGTTATGAGATTGATGAGTACTGCGCCGACTGTGAAGGTAAATTCAATGCTACCATAAATTATATATGGAGATATCGTTTGAAAACAGAACCTTATAGGATACACTACTCTAAACATGTTTTATAGCCAGTGAGTCCAGAATTTTCGTCCGGTCCATGCAAGAAACGTCCAGGTTATGATCTGAAGAATCTAGATTTGCGAATCTTGGGAAGATCTCATCGTTCCAAACTGGGAAAACAACGATTAGCCCTGGCCATATCAGAAACGAAAGCTATACTTGGTATCCCTGCTGATTACCATGTTGGAATCGTACCGGCTTCCGACACCGGTGCATATGAAATGGCCATGTGGAGTATGCTAGGCGCTCGTGACATTGACATCTGTTACTGGGAATCCTTTGGTAAGGGATGGTTCCAAGATGCAGTAAATCATTTAAAACTTCGAGATAGTGTTAAAGTTAATGAAGTCAGTGCTGGATATGGGGAACTTCCAGATCTTTCCAAGGTGAATGCTAAAAATGACATACTCTTTACATTTAATGGAACCACATCTGGTGTTCGGGTTCCAGAGGGATGTGCGTTCATCGCCGATGATCGCGAGGGATTAACCTTTTGCGATGCCACCTCCGCCTGTTTTGCTATGGATATGCCCTGGTCGAAATTGGATGTAACCACGTATTCGTGGCAAAAAGTTCTGGGTGGAGAGGGAGGACATGGTGTCTTAATTCTTTCTCCTCGTGCTGTCGCTCGCCTGGAGAGTTATGTCCCTCCCAACCGTCCTCTTCCTAAAATTTTTCGTATGGTAAAAAAAGGAAAGCTTGAAGAGGGCATTTTTAAAGGAGAAACAATCAATACGCCCTCCATGATTTGTGTTGAGGACTATATCGATAGTCTCAATTGGGCCAAGTCGGTAGGTGGTGTTCCTGGATTGATTCAAAGAAGTAAGGATAACTTGAATGCAATCGAAGACTTTGTTTCCAGCAACAGTTCCTGGATTGGTTTCTTGGCCAAGGACAAAGCGACACGTTCATCGACCTCTGTATGTCTTACTCTAGCTCTCACTGCGGATCAAATCAAAGCATTTGTTGCATTACTTGAAAAGGAAAAGGTAGCTTATGACATAGGTGGATATCGTGACGCTCCACCCTCTATTCGAATCTGGTGTGGATCAACGGTAGAAACTTCAGATGTTAAAGCATTGATGCCATGGATAAAATGGGCTTACGAAGAAGTGAAAAGCAAATAGTTTGTAACATACGCTTACATAAATAAGACAAAGTGGGAAAGTAACAAATACAGGATATAACACAGCGCACTAAATTGTAATGGGTAATCTTTAATTAGACATAATAGGCATTTTTTTGTAGCAAAAGCATTGTTTATTCCATTCGGATTAGGCGAAAATTCTCTTGCTGGCATCAGCGTACAAAATATCATCCAAGAGAACTTGGAAATCAACTGCGTCTATCGTCTTGAGTTCAGCAACAGTGCATTTACCACGATTTTCTCCCTCGATGGCATATTTCTCAAATATGCGAATGGCTGAATTCATACGAGCACGGTCCATGGCGTTACGTACAGTACGGGCATTGGAGAAGTAAGGGAGTTCCATACGCTTTTCGATGTATTGATGGAACACGGGAAAAGCTCGACTAGAAATATCATACTCAAGATCACGTGCCATAACACTTGCAATCTGAACAAGCTCATCGGCACTGTAGTTGGGAAAGTCAATGTGGTTACCGATACGAGACGACATACCAGGGATGTAGGAGAAGAACTTGTCCATACGATCTTTGTATCCGGCAACGGTGACAACCAAGTCATCCTTGTTATTCTCCATAACATTGAGGAGGATTTCAATTGATTCCTGCCCATAATCACGATCATTTGCGGCGTTGTACAAGTAGTAAGCCTCATCCACAAGAAGAACACCGCCCATAGCCTTCTTTATCATCTCTTTGGTCTTGGGAGCAGTATGACCGACATACTGTCCTACAAGATCGTCACGCGTAGCAAGGACCACATGGCCTCGACGAGCATAGCCCATCTTAGCAAGAATTTGACCCATACGAACAGCGACAGTGGTCTTTCCAGTACCAGGAGCTCCCGTGAATGACATGTGGAGTGATGGAACCGAGGTTTCGAAACCCAATTTACGACGCATCTTGTCAAGCACAAGAAGTGCTGCGATTTCCTTGACACGCTGTTTCACGGGGATCAAACCTACAAGATCATTATCAAGTTTATCCAGCTGATCCTGAACTCCCTCCTTGAACATGAACTCATCGACTGATGAATATTCAGAAAAACAGGTGGGTAAGAATAATGAAACGGGATCTATAAGAGCTCTTATCCGTACACCTAGAACCATGACACTTACCGGTACCTGCAGCAACGTTGTCAGGCATTTCCTGCATCCAACGAATCTTAGCTAATCTCTCCTCACGCTTCAATTCAGCGGCTTTCTCTCTAGCTGCGACCTCCTCTTGTAGCTTACGTCTTTCAATGTCAGCTGAATTCAATGCATCCTTGAGTCTAACGCTTTTAAAATTAGGATCCGTTCCTTCGTTGAATTGAAGAGAGGGCCCGCTGAAGGGGGAGTTGAAAAGAGCAGTGGAAACCTGATAAGGTCGTTGTGACACATCATAGACATTAGACGGTTATCTCATCATTATGTACATGCATAGAAGAAAAGAACATACCTTCTTCTCAACAGCCATCGGGGTGAAGGCAGTCGTTGAAACGACACACAATGCAGCAAATGCAGATGTCAACTTCATCTTACAAAATGTCAGGGTCGATCGATGATATTATTACAATAGTAGCGAATGTTGATAACTTCAACGAAAACAGTCGCGCTGCCAGGCTGTATCCGGCTCTGAGAAGAGCAATCAACAATCAACAGCAGTGCAAGGGAGGAGGGAGAGGGGGAAGAAGGGGGAGTCACAAAATCCTATTACGTCATCCAGTGCCCTGACGTATGTAAAAGTACCCCTACAGTACAGTTGATGTGCGTAAAAGACCTACGCTTGTACGCCGTCAGCACTGGAGGCTCTAATTGAGCACGACCCAGCATCATCGTTATCAAAAGAATCAACACCAAAATACTTTCATTACCGTAGTATAAGGTCTTGATTGTTGACAGCCTGACAGCCAGCCTTCCATCATGGGATGCATTCCTTCCAAGGATAGTAATCAGATAATATCAGAAAATCAAAGTTCCGAGGCCAAAGGAAAGGAGAGCTATTCTGGTAACAAGAGACCTGTTTCAAAGTCCGAGACTCAACAATCAAATCTCCTACATACCGAACATTCTCATGTCTCTGTAACTTATCAAATTCTTCCTCCGGGTGCACAATCTCATCGAGTTCGTAATGTTTATGACGGTGATACACTCACCTTGAAGAATGGTGATAGAGTACGGTTTATTGGTGTGGATTGTCCAGAGTTGAAAGAAAAACATCCGTTAGCTGTGGAAGCTAAAAAGTATACTAAAGATTTATGCCACGACAAGGAGATATGGATATCGTTTCCATCCAACGTCAAGCAGAAGGATAATTATGGCAGACTGTTAGCATTAGTGTTCGCATCCATGGGAAAGGATGGATATATTTGCGTTAATGAAGGACTTATATACAATGGTTACGCGTCGGTATATTCCGTTGAAAAGATTAAAGATAGTGATGGGTACTTCCAGAAACTCTTAACTCTACAAAGAAAGGCTCGTGGAAATGGTCTGGGAATATGGAGTGGTTTTAAGAATTATCATGTTTGGGTGACAAAAGCTGGTACTGCTTATCATATTTACAACAAAGACGAAAAACGAAAATGTGAACATTTGAGAAAATCGAAAGCCTTGATTAAAACCACTGCACTCGAAGCCATGGATGAAGGGTATCATCCTTGCCGTTCCTGTATTGAGGGACTTGTGCCTCAATAGTTTATGGTTTTTCTTTTCCAGGACAACATTCGAACGAACTTGTGTCCCTTTTAAATGAGATGTGTAATATCTTCGTCTGACGAAAACATTATTTACCCAAATCATTAATGTGAATAATCTTGTTACACAGATTTGTCACAATTGTAAATTAAAGTTAAATTCAATGCCATGGCTATACTGTTTCTTTTCTGCGAAAGAGCCTACTAGAGATTTGACATAAACTATGGCTTCACTAGGCTTTCATACAGCTTAAGTTAACTTATTTATTTATGGAAGTACATATGGGAGGGGCAAATAGTACATGACTCCCAATTCATCTGAAAGCTCATCCTTATAAAACAGAAAAAAAATCTTTCGTTTTCATGATGTGAATGGTATTTTACTCAGTCGTGTGTCGTTTGGCGACATGACAATTCAGTACGTATGTAGAGCAGATGTAGAGAGCAAGCGGGAGAGAGGACAGGGAGTTCCACGTTCCACCTTCGCCAATAATTAATTTGGTTTGTTTTTATATTTCACAAGATCTTAGAATTAGAAACCAAAACATTGCTCAACTGGCATGACTTGTTACTGAGACCTAGTATTGATTGAAAATATAATCATGGTTCGACGCAGCTGCTTAATCCTTCTCCTGTCTTTCTTCTCGGGGTGGGAGTCATCGAGAGCATTGGATATCGGTGTAGCTATAAAGAATCTTGTGAAAAGTCCAGACATCAAAAATGATGATGCTTCTACTGGTACAATTATATCCTCAGTAGTTGAAAGTGATAAGAAAGCTCACCCGCCCAACCCCGTGACTTGTGACGAACTTTTAGCGCAAGCAGTGGTACGCTCCAATGAACAAAAATTGGTTGCACTCCATGAACGTGATACAGCTTTATTATCAGCAGCAAATGCGACTTTAACTTCTAATGAGTACATGAAGAAACTGGAAGAGTGTGAACAAATCATGATGCAGGCAGAGGAAAAAATGAGAATCTTAGAGGGAAAATACCGTCAACTTCAAATCGATTCAGAACAAAAGATTGAACATCAACAACTCCAGGCAGAACGATTACTTAATAGTACCATTGAAAAATCTCAGTCTGATATTATAATTTTGAAGAACCAGACAGCATCTGAAATTGAAAAAATTACCAGTGAATACACCCAGAGATTGGAAGCAGTTCAGCACGAGACCAATGATAACGTTTCTCGTACCCGAATTGATGCTGAGAGACGAATTACCCTAATACAACAGGACTATGATAATTTGTTGGCGAACTTAACGGAAACATATTCAAATGAGAAACAAAGGATAGAGCAAGGAAGCAGTGATGCTATAAACAAAATTCAATTAGAAATGGAACGACTCAAACTAGAGACAGAGAATCAGTTATCAGCATGCCAAATGCAATCCCAGGAAAGGGAAGACCAATTGCTTCAGGCTAATAATAGGATGAAAGTAACGTTAGAACAAAGAGCCAAAAAGACCCAGCTTATACTGAGAGCACATCTAAATCGAGTTCAAGTAAACGCAGAACGAGCATTTTCTCAGCTGAAGGAAGATGCGGACGGGAAAATTGTTGCAACTCAAAAAGTAGCAGAAGAGGAAATACAACAAATCACATCAGATATGGAGTCACGACTTGCACTTTTACAAAAGAACTTAGATGATGAGAAAGCTCTTGTTTCAAAACTCATTGTAACCAAGAAATCACTCGAAGATGATTTATCCAAAGCCGATGAACAATTAGAGGAAATGAGCCTAGCACTAAATAAGAATTCAAATGAAATAGGCATACTTGAGAGTAAACTCCATGAGATTTCGGCGAAAAATTCTTTATTCATGCTCCGGATACACTCGTTAGAATCTTCTCTTCTGGAAAAGGAGAACGTCATTCAAATATGGGAATCGAAACCAAAGACATATGTAAATGTGAGTTTGGTAAAGGAAGATATCAGTATGGCTATGAATGGCTTCATCATATGGAGCGAAAAATCGATGATTCAGTTCTATCATTTATTACAAAGTGAAATGAAATATTTAATAACAAACGCACCAAGTATGGCTTCAAGGCTGATATCATCAATGAAGTATTACATTCAGCAGTGTTGTATTAAAACGACTATTTATTATCAAAAGGTAATAGATAAGTTACTTCAATGGTACACGCGTTTGAGTCGATCACAATATCTTAACGTTTTAGATGGAAACGTTGCTACTGAGATCAAGCGTAAAAGTAAAGAAACCTGGACGATGATATTTGGCAAGGTTGCACCAGTAATTGCTAGGATAAACGAAACAGTCAAGCCATTACTGAATAGAGCAGCTATTTTTTATGAATCAAAGATCAGTCCTGCTGCTGATTTTACCTACCATCAGTTTCAAGAGTTGTTCTATAAATATGCCATACCAGGAATAAGAAAGTCTCATGAAACGCTTGTGAGATACGGGACCGTATCAAGAAAAACATATCACAAAGGTCGGAATATCTGTACTCAAAAGCTCATCAAAGGAACTAATATTGCCATTGATTATCTCATGCCTCTCGATCGTTTGAAGGGAAGTACCAAGATTACATCGGTGACACTAAATAGTCTGGAAGATATTCGAGATCATGCATCCTTTTATATTGATGCTTCCACGGTGTTAATCGCGGTACTAATCATTCTTCGGTGTAGATTTTTGATCTTCGGATTAATTAAGACAGTCTTCCGGATTCTGTGGTTTATTTTTCCTTTACGATTTTTGTTCACATCACGAGAGTATTCTAGAGATAGAGCAGATAAACACAATGCCGAACTTAATGGTCATTCAAAACATAAGCGTACAATAAATTAAGCAATATAAATTAAACAGCGTAATATATATGCTATTAAAACTAGTGTAGTTTTACTTTACGATCTTTATGTGCAAACATTAAGGATGCTTGTACGATGGAAGCAGTAAAGAAGCATGCGCTAACGATTGCGAATACTTGGGACGATGGAAGGATATCTGTAGCGTATGTTCCACCTACAACAACGGCATTGAGTGGAAGACGGAATATGTTCAGAATACCACCTTGTAAGCCATCCGGAACATATTTGGATCTTAATGTACCAGCTACGGGATTGAAGAGTCCGACACATAATTCCATTACAACAAAACTAGCAAGAACTAATTCAAACTTGTATGAAATATCATATTTGGATGCGAGGCATAACGATGATACCCCCATGCTGATTGCAGCAAGGGAATAAACAAAGGATGCGGTAAGCTCGGATGATTTGGATTCAGAGACAACAAACTTAGTAATAAAGTCATGAAGGATAGGAAATAAGATACCACCCATGGTTATCGCCATCATAAGCGATGAGAAGACACAACCAGTAGGGACTATACCATCCGGGGCAAGATTTAAAAGAGTTGGAACCCACATGAAGACGAAGGTGTACATAGCTCCTTCAGACATTGCCTGAGTAAGACCTATACGCCAAATTCTAGAGTCTGTAAACGTTGCCTTCCATCCCTCTTTAAATTGAGTGTACAAGGACGATTGATTATCCTCACTAACTTCACCATAATTTTCTTCCCAGGGCAAAATTAAAATCAAAGCGACAACAGTAAGAAAAATAGCCCCCTGAAATGGTCCAATATGACCTAGTTTATCCTCTAAAATTTGAGCAACGATTCCTGCCAAAACAGCCATGGTTCCATTTCCAATGGAAGCCTAGAGATCAAAAGTAAAAAAAAATTATATCATAAAATGTGTGGTCAGATTTCATCCTTAGATACATGATTCCGTCTTACCTCTGCATATGTTCTCTGTAACCAATTTTCAGGAAATCCTTGTCGTCTATGTTCCGTGGTCATCCATGATTCAAAAGCTGAGAATAGTAAATTGGTACTAACTCCTCCAAGGATACGACCAATAATAAGTATGGTAAAATTATCATAGTGCTCCAAAAGATTGATCACAATTTCTAAAATACAATATAGAATACAGCTACGTTTGCGTCCAAATTTGTCAACGACACTACCTAAAACAGGTGCAAAGATGGCGCCGGAAAGAAATCCCGTAAGAAAGAGAGCTGAAATATTTACATTGTAAGACAAATATAATGTATACATATGAGTTCCTTGCATCCAATCAGCAAATTGAATGATAAGATAAACAAAGATATATCGATGTCTAAATTTGTTGAAATCCGAATGAAGTTTATGTATGTCCGTGGTTGTGGCTGACGATGCTTTGGTGGTGCTGCCATGCCCATTGCTTAGTGGATTTTTTTCTTCCTTCTCGTCTTGGGGTGTAAAGAACAGTGATAAGAGATAGGTAACCATTAAAATGCCTGACATGAGTATGAGTAATCTTAAGGCCCATGCTGGCCATTCAGGAATCATATCTTGGATCAGCGAGAGTACTGTGGAAGTTGCCATTGGGTGACTTGTTCTTGATCGTTTTGAACTTGTAGCAGTCGGAATCAGCAAACAGAATACAACCTCAAGAGTGTAGTACTATCGTGAAAGGGGTTAAAGGGAATTTATCTTGACGTCAGTTAGTGATGAAGTCTGGATGATGGATGATGTGATCTTATTGACACTGGTCCTCGGTTATGTTACGAGTGGCGAGTGCAACTTGCCTCCTATGTACTGGCGAATTTTGACTACCTGTAACGGTTTTGTTGGCGTAGATACTACTTACGTTCCGTACGAGTACTGTACCAATACTTAGTACTGTAAAAGAACATACTGTACGTAGATTTCGTAGATTTTATTAACCAATCAAAAGGAGAAACCCGGCAAGAATCTTTCAAAATAATGCAAGGATTGACATTTCCTTTATTTCTCGTCTTTTCGTTGCACAACTAAGTATTGACATCGCTCTTATCTCCTTAGAGGCAACTCTATAATCTTTGAGTTAAAGAGGATAAGAAAATGTCCGAGAAAGTTTCGACATCTACGATTGTAAATGGGGAACCCCTATGGGAACTCGATCAAGAAACATTAGAATCTGGTGCTTGTGGGTAAGTTGTAGAAATCATTAAGACACTTTCTTTCAAGGATACTGAACAAAAATCATGGATACTGCAATTAATACTTGTATCAACAACTTTGCTTGCTCAATCTATCCTCTAGTTTCACTGCCGAGCAAATTTTCGTTAAAAATCCAGCTTGTGTAGCTTATACCTATGATGACCTAATCATGATGCCAAATCATATTCATTTTGGATTAAACGAAGTAGATCTTACGAGTAACTTGACAAGAAACATTCGCCTAGCTGTACCATTTGTTTCTTCTCCTATGGATACTGTAACAGAGGCCAAAATGGCTATCCATATGGCATTACTCGGTGGAATTGGTATTATACATTCCAATCTTTCCGTGGAAGAACAAGCCAATGAAGTATTCAAGGTGAAAAAATTCAAAAATGGCTTTATTACAGATCCAGTTTGTCTTTCTCCAGATAACACTGTGGAGGATGCTCTCAATATTAAAAAAACACATGGGTATTCGGGATTTCCCATCACAGAGGATGGGAAGATGGGTTCCAAGTTAGTTGGTATTATTTCGAGTAGAGATACGGCATTTGTGGAGAAATTGTCAACCAAAATTTCAGAATTTATGACTCCAAGATCTCAGTTGTCTGTGGCACGAGATGGAGTAAAACTTGCACAAGCCAATGAAATTTTAAAAGCATCCAAGAAGGGAAAATTACCCGTTGTCAATGATCGGGATGAACTTGTAGCATTGATTTCAAGAACAGACTTACTAAAAAATCGTGATTATCCACTAGCCTCAAAAGATAAGAATAAACAATTGCTTGTGGGAGCTGCGATAGGGACACGTCCTGATGATAAAATTCGTGCAGCTGCCCTAGTCAAGGCAGGTGTAGATGTGATTATTATTGACTCGTCACAGGGAGATTCAATCTACCAACTAGAAATGCTTCAACATTTAAAAACATCCCATCCCCATGTTGATGTTATTGCGGGAAATGTCGTCACTCCACTGCAAGCTTTGCACTTGATTCAGGCTGGGGCTGATGGATTAAGAGTCGGTATGGGTATAGGATCGATTTGTACGACACAGGAAGTTTGTGCAGTAGGCCGAGCTCAAGCTTCCGCTGTTTATCATGTGGCCAAATTTGCAAGAAAGTATGGTGTTCCTATCGTGGCCGACGGAGGAATCAAATCAACTGGACATATTGTAAAGGCATTGTGTTTCGGAGCGAGTTGTGTCATGATGGGCTCAATGTTGGCTGGGACAGATGAATCTCCAGGAGAATACTTTTATCAAGATGGTGTACGTTTAAAGCGTTATCGAGGTATGGGATCCATTGAAGCCATGAGTAAGGGTAGTGAAAAACGATATATATGGGAGGATAATCGAACTGCGGCGGTTATAAAGGTTGCCCAAGGAGTTAGTGGTGCTGTTCAAGATAAAGGTACTATGTTGAGATACATGCCTTACCTGATTCAAGGTGTTTGCCATGGTATGCAGGATGCCGGTGTGAAGACAATGGATGAGGTATGGAATAAATTATATCAGGGTGAACTTCGGTTCGAAATTCGCTCTCCAGCTGCTCAGAAAGGTAAGTCCTATGCTTCGTAAATACAATGTTCTGGAAAGAAATGTCTTACGAATGTACGCCATTCTTCAATTTTCTAGAGGGCGGCGTTCATGGTCTTCATAGCTACGAGAAAAGGTTGTTCTGAGATAAAATACTGAAATGACTGAATACCTATCAAAGATTATAACAATATGTGTAAATGTTTAATATGTTAACGTAAAAACTGAACCTAAAGCCACAATGTAAATATGCATCGTTCACACAATTATCACGAGAACTCATTAACCCCCCTTCCATCTATGGTAGTGTATTTGTTGGACCATTTTAATTCTTCGAGTTACTTAAGATACTAACTAAACTACGATCTTATTTTACATGGAGATGTCTACATGTAAGCAGAAAGCGCAAACCGAACAGCCGGTTTACTAATAAAACTAAACATAAACTAAAA
>Ga0169931_10009077_pt1 | contig 14412 bp, 9 predicted proteins | sample Kivu_15m_20L_FD_129675 | JGI IMG/M metagenome (GOLD analysis project Ga0169931, IMG submission 129675) | Freshwater microbial communities from Lake Kivu, Western Province, Rwanda to study Microbial Dark Matter (Phase II) - Kivu_15m_20L... | ecosystem: Environmental > Aquatic > Freshwater > Lake ...
CAACGCGAACACGACGCTGCTGCTCGAGCAGCTCGCCACGGACCTCGCGCAGACCCGCGCGACGCTCGAGATGGTGCAGGCGCAGGCCGCGGAGAACACCCACTGCGTGCAGGCGCTGCGCGTTGAGCTCGCGAACTCGCACACGGGCACCGACCACTCCGGCCCGTCGACGGAGGCGCTGTTCCAGCTCGCCTCGGGCCTCGACAAGCTCGGCGCCCGCATCGACCAGAAGCTCAAGGTGCACCACTCGTCGCTGCACGACAGCCTCGAGGAGCTCGGCGCGACGCTCGCGCACACGCGCCGCACGCTCGAGGAGCGCATGGCGACGCTCGAGACGAGCGGCACGATCGGAGTCCATGCGACCGGGATCAACACGACGGGCGCGACGTGCATGACGGGCGGCACCACGCCCGCTGCGACCCTCGCCGCGACCAACGACGGCAGCACGCTCGAGCTCGCCGACAACGGCTGGAATCCGAGCGAGTGGAACACGCCGCAGGTCGAAGGCACCGCGGCGAGCGGCGCGATCGGTGAGCTCGAAACCTGGGGCGAGAGCGAGGTCGGCGGGCCGATCGGCTCGCTCGGGCTGCTCGACAGCTTCGAGGACACCCACGTGGCGCCGGCGCTGCCGCAGTTCGAGTCGACGACGTGCGACACGCAGCGCGACGCGACGCTCGACTTCGACGCGCTCGATGCGAACAGCGACGAGCTCGCCCGCGAGCTCGACCGCGCCTCGCGCGCCGGTCAGCAGCTCGAGGACACGAAAAGCGCGACGACCACCGACGTCGACGTGAACTCGGTCCCGGGCGTCGCGGACCTCGCCAACAAGCTGCAAACGCTGCAGTCCCTGCTGGCCGACCCCGCGCTGCAGGCGCTGCTCGGACAGGGCAAGACGCGCTAGCGCGAGAGCCCGAGAAGGAACGGCGCGGGGGAGGTCGACTGCGAAGTCGACCTCCCCCGCGCGCTGCTCTTGCGGGCCGGAGCCCCGACGGCTCACTGGCCGGCCGGAGCCTCGCCCTCGCCTTGCACGAGCTTCTTCAGGCTCGCGAAGGGGTTGTTGATGGCCTTCTTGGCGCCGAGCGCCCGCAGTTCCTGCGGCGAGAGCCCCTCTTCGCGCTCGCCACCGGCGCCGCGATCGCCGTCCTTGAACGGCGGGCGACCGCCGCCCGGACGACCACCACCGCCACCGCCGCCGCCCCCACCGGGACCGCCGCGCGGACCGCCCTTGCCGCCGAAGCCACGGCGACCGCCGCCGCCCGTGCCGGCGAGGCCGTCGCGACGGGTCGTCGCGGCGCGCACCGGTGCCTTGGGTTCGTCGCGCTCGAAGCGCCGGCCGCCGCCTTCGCGACGGTCGCCGCGATCCCCGCGCGGACCGCGCTCGCCACGCTCGCCGCGGGGCGGACGCTCGCCGCGTTCCTCGCGCCGCGGCGGGCGCTCGGGATCGGGCACGTTCTTGAGGCTCAGCGCCACGCGCGCCGACTGGCCGTCGACGATGCGCAGCCGCACGCAGTCGCCGATGCTGACGAGCTCGCGCGCATCGCGCACGTAGCGGTCGGAGATCTCGCTGACGTGGACCATGCCGTCCTGCTCGAGGCCGATGTCGACGAACGCGCCGAAGCTCGCCACGTTCGAGATCACGCCTTCGATCACGCGATCCTTCGACAGCGTGACGCGGTCGGTGTCGTGCGAGAGGAAGCGCGGCAGGTGCAGCGGGACACGCGGGTCGCGGCCGGGGTGCCACAGCTCGCGCATCAGGTCGCGCCAGACGTGGTCATCGACGCCGAAGTCCACGCGGCGCAGGCCCTTGGTGACGCCCGGGCGGCCGAGGCTCTCGGCAGCCGAGCCGCCGGAGCTCTCGAGCACGCGGCGCGCGATGTCGTACTGCTCGGGGTGCAGGCTGGTGCGGTCGAGCGGCTCGCTGCCGCCGGCGATGCGCAGGCTGGCGGAGCAGTTCGTCCACTGGGCCTCGCTGAGCAGGCCTTCGCTGCGCAGGTCGTCGCGGCTGGAGAACGACGACTGGGTCCGGCGCTCGACGAGCTTCTTCGCCATGGCCTCGTCGAGGCCCGGCATGTGGCGCAGGATCGAGAGCGGGGCGCGGTTCACGTCGCAGCCGACGAGCGCCACGCAGCTCTCGACGGTCTCGTCGAGAGTGCGGCGCAGGTTGGCCTTGCTGACGAGGCCCTGCTCGGCGCCGAGCCCGAGGTGCTTGGGGTCGATCTTCAGGATTTCCGCGAGCGGATCCTGCAGGCGACGGCCGAGGGAGATCGCCGCGCGCTGGGGCACGGCGAGCTCGGCGAACTCCGCGCGCGCCGCGTCCGAGTTCGTGTAGCTCGAGAGGCCGGCGTCGTTGACGAGCATGACCGGGGTGCGGTCGTCGAGCGTGCGCAGCGCGGCGCGCAGCTTGGCGAGCGCGTTGCGGGCGGGCTTGGAGTGACCGACCGCGATCGCGATCGGGCGCGGCTCGCCGGCGGCTTCCGCCGCGGCCTTGAGCTCCGCGCCGAGCGCCGCGTCGTCCTTCTCGCCGAGCTCGATCTTGGCCGGAGTGCCGCGCACGGCGCCCTGCTCGTCGAGGAACGCGATCGTCCAGTCGCCCTTGGCGCCGACGTCGACGCCGCACACGGCCTTGCGGCCGAGCGGCGAGGCGAGCAGCACCTGCCGCAGGTGCTGGGCGAGGAAGCGCAGCGCCTCCTCGTCCGCGCGCTCCTTGAGCTCGAGCCGCACGTCGGCCTCGATCAGGGGCAGCAGGCGGTGCTCGAGGGTCTGGAGCGCGACGCTTTCGAGCACGCTCCGGAACTCGGGCTTGAGGTGCGCGCCGAGGGCGGCACGGACCTTCGGGAGGGCGATGTGGCGCTCGAGGCTGATCGCCATGGTGACCGCGCGCTCCTTCTGGGCTTGGCGGATCGCGATCAGCTTGTGGCCCTGCAGCTGGCGCAGGGGCGCGCGCAGCTTGGCGATCGGGCGGTGGCGGCCGAGGCGGTTCTCGTCGCCGGCCGGGCGCACGGTGATGAGACCGTTCTTGCGCAGCAGCTTGCGAATCGTGCCGCGCAGGCGCGGGTTGCGGCCGAGGCGGTCGGAGAGGATGCGCAGAGCGCCCTTCAGGACCTCGGAGGCCGTGTGCAGACCCTTGTCGGGGTTGACGTACTGCTCGCACAGGCGCGCGAGCTCCGGGGTCACTTCGTACTCGCCGTGGAGGAGCTTCTGCTCGTCGGGGCTGAGGCCCTCGAGGCTGACCCTGACCGTCGGGCTCGGCTCGCTGGCCTCGCCTTCCTCGCGGGCGCCCTCGGCGGCGGCGGCTTCCGGTGCGGCTTCCGCGGCCGGAGCCTCGCTGGATGCGGGCTCGTGCTGCTCGGCGGGAGCGTGCTCTTCATGCGCCTGCGCCTCCGCCTGCGGGGCGGAGAGCTCGGCGGAGTCGCCGCCGTGGTGCTGGTGCTCTCCTTCGTGGTGCGCCGGCTCCGCTTCGGAAGGCTCCGCATCCGGATGGTCGGAATCGTGGTGCTCCGCCTCATGACCTTCGGCGGACGGCGCGCGCAGTTCCTTCGGCAGCGGAGCGACGAGCTCGTCGGCGAGGCGACCGAGGCCGCGGTCGAGCGCGAGCTGGACCTCGGGCTCCGGGCGGCGGTGCGGCAGGAACAGGTCCTCGAGCTCGAAGCGGTCCATGCAGCGGCGGACGCGCTCGAGCGTGGGCTCGTCGGCCTTCACGTGGCTGCCGTCGCCCTCGAGCGAGCGCAGGATCGTGCCGCGGCGGCGGTCGAGCTCGGTGAGCTCGTCGCGACGCTGGGCGACGTAGCGCACGACGCGCTCGGGGAGGCCCCCGGTGGCGGCGCCGCGGACACGGCCGATGAAGGGAGCGCGCAGACCTGCGTCGAGCATCTCCAGGGTGGACTGGACCTGCTCGGGAGTGATCGAGAACTCGCGGGCGAGTTCTTCGACGATGTGGATGGACGTCACGGGGAGCCTCGTAGCTCGGGATGGTTCGCTCGCGCGGGTCGCGCCCACGGTCGCGGCTTGTGAAGGGCCGCTAGGATAGCCCCGCCCCCGGCCCGCCTGCCCGGAAAGTTGCGCGAGCCGCCTCCGCGGGGGCGCGGGGCGGCTCGCGAGGGAGCTCTCGAGCGGGGCGCGGCCCCGCGGTCTCAGATCCCGACCTTTTCAGCGAGCGCCTTGCCGAAGCGCATGCCGGCCGAATCGTCGAGGCCCGTGACGAGGTTGCCATCGACCTCGACCTGCCGGGTCGAGCACTTCGCGCCCGCGCGCTCGAGCAGCTCGCGCACGGCCGGGTTGGCGCACACGCGCCGCCCCTTGAGCACGCCCGCCTTGGCGAGCAGCGCCACCGAGTGCCCCCACGCCGCCACGAGCTTGCCCTTGGCCATGGCGTCGCGCGCGAGGCGCTGCACGTCCGCGTCGTCCGCGAGCGCGAGCGCGCCGGCGCCGCCGACGAGGATCAGGCCCGAGTAGCCCTCCATGTTGGCGTTGGCGAGCAGGTCATCGACCATGAACTCGTCTTGGTAGGCGCCCTTGATCAGGTCGCTCATCTGGGTCGAGACCGAGCGCGTGCCGACGTGCACGTTGTAGAGCGAGGAACGCGCGTAGCGCAGCGCCTGCTCGCCGAACTCGGATGGGGGCACGACCACCAGCACGAGGCTGCGGTACTTCTGCACCACGAGTCCGTCGGCGTCGACTTCGGTCTGGGGCTTGGCGTCCTTCTTGGCCATGGTGTCGCTCGCAGTGGCTGTCTCGTGAACCTTGCGGGAGGAATCGGAGGCGGGGCTCTGGAATCAGGCGGGAATCTCGAAGATCGACACGCGCGTCTCTTCGGCGAGCAGGCCCGCGCCCTGCGCGACCTGCCAGCCGACGCGCTCGTCGAGTCCGGGCACGGCCATGTCGCCGAGCTTGCGGCCGGTGAGCGAGTCGCGCACCTCGACCATTGCGCCGGTCGTGATGTAGAGCTTGCCGCTGTCGGCGCTGACCGCGAGGTCCGCGCCTTCGTCGTCATCCGCGAAGGTGAGCTTCTCGAACCACAGCGGCGCATCGCCCTCGCTCGCGCCCGGCGCGAAGGCGAGCAGCGACGGGCCGCGGCGACCCAAGTCCTCGTCGGTGGCCTGCGAGAGCAGCTTGAGCAGCGCTTCCTGCGGCAGGGCCGACTCGAGATCATCGACGAGCGCGATCACGGCGCCGGAATCCGCGCACACGTCGTGGATCGTCGGCTGCTTGGGGGCCACCACGATGCCGTCGAAGCGCCCCTTGGCGGCGTCGAGCGCGAGCACTCCGCGCTTCTTGGTGGCCTTCATCGAGTACATCACGAACACGCGCTTTCCCGAGCGCGCGATCGCGTGGTAGCGCTCGCCGTCGCGCTGGTAGCGCCACAGTTCCTTGAGCGTCTCGCTGTCGTAGGCCGCGATGCGGTCGAGGCCCGCCACCACGCACATGTCCGCGCCGACGAGCGCCGAGTCGAACACCGGCAGCTTGGCCGCGGCGAGCAGCTCGCCCGTCTCGATCGACATGCGCACGATGCGATTGCCCGAGGTCGAAGGGCCGAGCACGACCACGTCGCCCTTGCGGCCGAAGCCCGCGCCGAAGCCGCGCCCATAGCCGACCTCGCAGGGCGACGTCCACTTGGGCTCGCCGCTGGCGCGGTCGAGCAGCGCGAGCTTTCCGGGGATCGCGTCGTCGATCCACTTGTCGCCGGCGGGCTGGTCGTAGAGATGGACCAGCACGGGTCCGCCCGAACCAATGGCGATGCCATCGACTTCGCTCGTGAACTCGCGCGACCAGCGGCGGCGGGCTGTCTTCGTCATGGGCCGGAGAGAATAGCGAGCGCGAGGCCCGGCGAGTACGAGCCGCAGGCGGCAGAAAGCGGCGCAGGCCGCCCGGATCGCCCGGACGGCCTGCGCAGAGGTTCGTGGAGCGCACCGCGGGAGCGCGGCGCGCGGCTCGAAGCTACTTCTCCTCGCCCTTCATCACCTTCTCGGCGATGTTGCGCGGGACGTCGCGGTACTCGTGCAGTTCCATGGCGTAGGAGCCGCGGCCCTGGGTCGCGCCGCGCAGCGCCGACGAGTAGGCGAACATCTCGGCGATCGGCACTTGGCCGCGCACGATGCGGATGTTGCCGAGCGAGTCGACTTCGTTGACCTCGCCGCGGCGGCTGTTCAGGTCGCCGACGACCGCGCCGAGGAACTCCTCGGGGACGCGGACCTCGATCTTCATGATCGGCTCGAGCAGCGTGACGTTGTTGTCCGCCGCTTGGCGGAACGCGAGCTGACCGGCCGACTGGAAGGCCATTTCGCTCGAGTCGACGTCGTGGGACTTGCCGTCGTAGAGCGTCGCGCGCACGTTGACGAAGGGGAAGCCGAGCTTGCCGCCCGAGTTGAAGGCCGCTTCGAGGCCCTTCTCCGCGGCCGGGATGAACTCGCGCGGCACCGAGCCGCCGACGATCGCGTCGACGAACTCGAAGCCGTTGCCCTCGGTCTGCACGGGCTCGAACTTGACGCTGATGACGGCGAACTGGCCGCGACCGCCCGACTGGCGCACGTAGCGGGCCTCGGTGTCGACCGTCTTCGCGAGGCGCTGCTTGTAGGCCACCTTGGGCTTGCCGGTGATGACCTCGCAGTTGTAGTCGCGCGAGATGCGCGTGACGATGATGTCGAGGTGCAGCTCGCCCATGCCGGCGATCACGAGCTCGCCGGTCTGCTCGTTCGTGCTCGCCTTGAAGGTCGGGTCCTCGCGCATCAGCTTGCCGATGACTTCGCCGAGCTTGTCGCGGTCGGCCGACTTCTTCGGCTCGAGCGACATCGCGATGACGGTCTCGGGGAAGGTGATCTTCGAGAGCTGGATCGGCTTGTCCTCGTCGCACAGCGTGTCGCCGGTGACGGTCAGCTTGAGGCCGATCACGGCCGCGATGTCGCCGGCGCGGATCTCGTCGATCGGCTGGCGCTTGTTTGCGTGCATGCGCACGATGCGGGTGGCGCGCTCGGTCTTGCCGGTGCGCGGGTTGAGCATCTTCTCGCCCTGCTTCAGCACGCCCGAGTAGACGCGCACGAAGGTCAGGTCGCCCGTGGGCTCGGCGATCGTCTTGAACGCCATGGCCGCGAGCGGCTCGTTGTCATCGCAGCTACGCACGAGCTTGTCGTCCGGCTTGCGCGGGACGGAGCCTTCGACCGACGGCACGTCGATCGGCGCGGGCAGGTAGTCGACGACGGCGTCGAGCATGAAGCGCACGCCCTTGTGCTTGAGGGCCGAGCCGCACACGACGGGGACGATGTCCATCTTGATGGTGCCCTTGCGCAGCGCGCGCTTGACCATCTCGACGGGCACTTCCTTGTCCTCGACGAACAGGTTGAGCAGCTCCTCGTCGTTCTCCGCGGCGAACTCGAGCATCTTGTGGCGATATTCCTTCGCCTTGTCGAGCATGTCCGCGGGCACGTCGAGGTCGTTCCACTTCTTGCCGTCGGTGTCCTCGATGAACTCGAGGTAGCGCATCTTCACCAGGTCGATCAGACCGCGGAAGTCCTTCTCGCCGCCGACCGGGATCTGGATCGGCACCGGGCGGGCGCCGAGGCGATCGATGATGGTCTGCACGGAGAAGTAGAAGTCCGCGCCGATGCGGTCGAGCTTGTTGATGAAGCAGATGCGCGGGACGCGGTACTTGTCGGCCTGACGCCAGACGGTCTCCGACTGGGCCTCGACGCCGTTCACGCCGTCGAACACGGCGACCGCGCCGTCGAGCACGCGCAGCGAGCGCTCGACTTCAGCGGTGAAGTCGACGTGGCCCGGGGTGTCGATCAGGTTGATCGTCACGCCGCTCCACTCGACCTGCGTCGCGGCCGACTGGATCGTGATGCCGCGCTTCTGCTCGTCCTCGAGGTAGTCCATCGTGGCCGCGCCCTCGTGGACCTCGCCGATCTTGTGGATCTTCTGCGCGAGGAACAGGATGCGCTCCGACACCGTGGTCTTGCCGGCGTCGATGTGGGCCATGATCCCGATGTTCCGGTAGAAGGCGAGGCGCTTGGCGCTCGCCCCGGTCTGGGCGCTGGTCGCGGTGACGGAGCTCATAGGTAGTGCGGCGGGAGGGAGAAGTGGGTCGTTCGTGGAGTCTTCCGCGGAGCCCGGACGTCGGGGCGCGGCGCAAGCCTGCGAGCGGACCATCGCGGAACCGCCCGGCTGGCTTTTGAGAGGGAAACAGGGTAGCGAGCGGCGGAAAATCGTCAACCGCGAGGCCCGCCAAGTGCCCTGGCGGGGTCGAGAAGGGCTCGGGGGCTAGTGCCGGTGCCCGTCCCCGTGACCATGGCCGGGGTGGCCGCAGCTCGCGCCGTGGTCCGGGGCGCCCGCACCCCGCCCGGGCTCGGCCGCGGGGCCATGGCCGTGGTGGTGGTGGTGGTGGTGGTGCGCGGGAGCATCGCCGTCCGAGGAACCGAGCTGGCCGAGGAAGGCCCGCGGCCCCTCGCGCAGGAGCACCCACACCGTCAGCACGCCGAGCAGGGCCGCCGCGGAGATCGACAGCGCGCCGTGCGAGTGCTCCCCGTGCTCGTGGGCCTCGGCGACCGCCGCGGCGAAGTGCTCGCCGAGCAGGGCGTTGGTCCCCCATCCGAGCAGGCACGTGACCAGCGCCGCCGTCGCTACGAAGGCCCAAGCGACGCCGCGCGAGTGCAGCTTCGAGAGCGCACCGAAGGTGGTCAGGTTGGTGGCGGGCCCCGTGAGCAAGAAGGCGATCACCGCGCCCGGGGCGAAGCCCTTGGCGAGCAGCAGCGCGGCGAAGGGCGTCGCGGCCGTGGCGCAGATGTAGGTCGGCATGCCGGCGAGGCTCAGCACGATCACCTGCACCCACGGCGGCATGCGCTGCGCCCACTCGGTCGAGATCCACGGCTCGACGAGCGCCGTGAGCACGAGGCCGAACAGGATCCACGGCGCGAGATGGCCCCATGTTTCGAGCAGCCCGTGGCGCACGGACGCGACCGCGCCCGCCGGCCGGGCCTCGTCGTTCGGAACGCGCTCGAAGCGCGCGCCCTCGCGGTCCGCGAGCCGACCGACGACGAGCCCGACCGCGAGCGCCACGATGGCCGCGGCCGCGACGCGCGCCAGCGTCGGCCCGGGCCCGAGCAGCTTCCACGACAGGAGGATCGAGTCGACGCCGATCTCCGGCGCGCTCACCAAGAGCGCCAGCGCCGCGCTCGCTCCGACGCCCTTGTGCACGAGCGAGCGGTAGATCGGCAGCACGCCGCAGGAGCACACCGGCATGGGCGTGCCGACCGCGACGCCCGCGAGCGCCTGTCGCAGCCGCGAGCCGCCGGAGAAGCGCCGCAGCACGCTGCCGGGCACGAAGGCCTCGATCAGCGCCGCGCCGAGCACGCCGACGAGCAGATACGGCGCTGTCTCGATCACCAGCTCGCCGAGGCGCCCCGCCAGCGCGGACACGTCTTCGCCGTGGTCGTGCCCGTGGCTGCCGCCGCCCGCCGCGAGGTACGGCACGAAAAAGCTCGCCGCTCCCACCGCGCCCAGACCGGCCCAGAAATGCCGCTCGTGCTCGTGCTCGTGGGTGTGTTCGGAAGCCGGGGCGTGCTGCAGCACGAGGTGCAGTAGGCCGCCGGCGAGCAGGGCCGACAGCACCGCGGTGAAGGTGCCCTCGCTGACCGGCACGAGCTGCGGGCCGAACCACGTCAGCGACGCCATCAGGAGCAGCGCCACCACGGCGACGACGCGCCCGAAGCGGCGCTTGGTCTGGCCCCAGAGAAGCAGCCCGAGCGGCAGGCGGTGGCCGACGACGACGAGCAGCGTGGCGATGCCGACGCGCTCCTCGTTGACGACCGAGGCGAGCGCCGCGCTCTCGATCAGCTCGTGGGCGACGAGCAGCAAGACCACGAGCACGCCGACCGGGAGCTTCAAGCTCTCGCCACCCGCCGCGAGCAGGCGCTCGGCCCACACCGGCAACAGCAGACCGAGCGCGAGCAGCACGAGCGCCCAGAAGCCGAGGTGCGCGCCCGCCTCCGGCATCAGGTGGAAGAACGAGAGCACCACGATGCCGCCGATCGTGGCCCCGTCGATCAGCGCGGGCAGCATCGGCACGCGCCGCGCGAGTCGGTCGAGCAGCGGGCCGACAACGAGCGCGAGCGTCGCGATCGCGAGCAGGAGGGTCGGGTTCACGGGACGTGCGGCGCAGGCGCGCGGGCGCGAGAGAGTAGCAGCCGAGGGCGAGCGGCGCGCGGCGCGTATCGCTGCGCGCCGCCGCGCTCCCGGGCGCTCAGGCCGGAGGCAGCGTCTCGAGCAGGGCGAGCAGTTCCTTCGCGTCGCGCCGCACCCACGCGCGACCGTCGCGCAGGAAAGGCTTGATCACGGCGCGCTCGACCGGCGTGCGATGGCGCGCGACGAGCCGACCGAGGGCGACGAGCGCATGCCCGCCGACACCGGGATCCGCGCACAGATTCGCGAGCGTGTCGACGAGCCGCGGCGACGAGAGCTTGGAGAGCGAGAGCACGAGCAGCTCGCGCGCGTTGCCGTGCGCTCGCGTGCATGCGAGCTCGACGAGCTCCGCCTCGACGGAATCCTCGGCGAGCACTTCGATCGCGGCGGCGAGCGCCGCCTTCGGCGAGGGCGGCGAGTTCGGCGTGCGCCGGAACGCTGCCAAGAGCGGGCGCAGCGCGAGCTCGCGCGCCCACGGCACGGCGAGCACGCGCGCGAGCTCCTCGACGAGCTCCGGCTCCTGCGCGCTCTCGAGCGCGCGGACGAGCTGAGGCACGACCGCTTCCGCGCGCGCACCGTGGCGGCGCAGCTCGGGCAACTGGTGCACGCGGAAGCCCGTAGCTGCGAGCTCCTCGAGGAGTGGCTTCACCGCTGCGCGGTAGCGCTCGCGCGCCGGATCATTCGTGGGTCGCATGCGGTCCTGTCAGGGCTCGTGGCGGACTCGGTCGCCAGAGAGGGCGCGCGCCGGGAACCAGCCGCGTCCCGCCGGAGCTGCGCGCGGCAACTTCTGGCCGTTCTGCGCGCTCTCCCAGAAATAGAAGGGAATCCCCTGCCCCCAGAACGGCTCCGGCGTGTCCTGCACGTGCAGGCCGAGGTGCGGCTCCGGACACAGCGGGGAAAACGCGGAGAAACCGATGCGACCGAGCGCGTCCCCGGCTGCGACCAGCGCGCCTTCCGCGACCGGGATCGAGCCGCGCTCGAGGCCGCTCACGAATAGGAACTCGTCGGGCCCGAGCTCGATCACGACGTGGTTGCCGAGGTCGTTTTCATGCAGCGCGCCGTCGTCGGGCACATCGTTCACCACGCGCACGACCTTGCCGCCCGCGGGCGACACGACGGCCGCGCCGCGCGCGTGGGCACTCGCCGGATCCGCGGGCTGCGCGCGCGTCGAGCCCTCGCGTTCGAGCACGAGCACGTAGGCGAAGCAGCGATCGGGGCGCGTGCGCCAGATCGCGCTCGCATCGTCGACACCGCCCCACGCCACGGTCCACTCGCCCTCGAGCGGGACGCGAATGCGAGCGAGCGTCGGGCGCGTGCTGCGCGCCGCGGGGAACGGCAGGCCATAGCTCGCGGTGCCGACGACGAAGAACAGCAGGCCGAAGGCGACGAGCCGCTGCGTCGCGCCCAAGGGCGGGCGACGGATCGAACGCCATAGCCCGAACAGCCCCGCTAGAAACGCCGCGAGCGCGAGCAGCCACGGTCCGTAGAGGTAGGCCTTCACCGGCGCGACTCCGGGGCGCTTCAGGCCGAGAAACACGGCGAGGCCGAGCTCCGCCGCGACGATCAGCCACGCGGCCACGACCCAGACCTCGGGACGCGCGCTCGACTTCGTTTCAGTTGCCATGGGAGGGCCTGTTGCGGCCGAGGCGCTCGTGCGCCGCGACGAACTCGTGGGAACAGAAGCTCGCCATGAGCGACAGGTCGCCGGCGAGCACGGTGGCGCCGAGCAGCTCCGCGAACGTGTTCGCGTGCCCGTCGCCGAGACAGCCGAGCAGTGCGAGGCACTCCGCCGCCGTGCCCTTCTGCGAGCCGCCGCCGACGGTGCCGACGAGCAGCGAAGGCAAGGTCGCACTCGCGTACAAGTTGCCCGCGGCGTCGACGCGGAAGTCGAGCTGGCCCTGCGCGCACTCGACCAGATACGCGACGTCTTGGCCGCAGGCGAGCAGGACCGCGGCGAGACCGTTGGCGGACTGCACCAGCCAGTTGTGCGTGCCGAGCTGCGCGAAACCCTGCGAGTAGGTGGCGTGAATCGCGACCAGCTGCTCGGGCGTGACCCGCGCCAGCTCCGCCAGCGCTGCGCGCGGGATGGTCGCCTCGGCGACGACGCTGCGGCCGCGCCCTTCGACGAGCGAGCGAGAATTGGCGCGTTTTTCGACGTCTTGGCCGTGCACGTAGCGCTCGAGTGCGCCCGTGCGCCGCGCGAGCTCGGCGCTCACGAGGTCTGCCGCGCGCGCCGCCATGTTGATTCCAATCGCGTCGCCCGTCGTGAACACGAGCCGCAGCAGGAGCCGGCATCCGAGCACGTCGGTCTCGAGCGCGACGAGCTTGCCGTGGCGCGTCGTGCCCGCGACGAGCTGGTCAAACTCAGGCTGCGACGCGCGGGCGTGCGCCGCGGCGGCGAGCGCCTGCTCGAGCCCTGCATAGACGAGCATCGGATGCTGCGAGAGCCCCTCGCGCGTCACGCGCGCCTTCGCTCCCCCACCCGCGCCGAGGAGGCGCATGCCGCGCGCATACGACGCGACCAGCGCGCCCTCGTTGGTCGCCATCGGAACGTAGACCTCGCGCGTTCCAGCGCTCGTGTCCACCCGCAGGGGGCCCGCGATCCCGAGCGGCACCTGCGCGAACCCGATCAGGTTCTCGACGTTGCCGCGCGCTGCCGAAGCAGGCACCGGCGAGCCGCCGACGTGCTCGAGGGCTCGCCCTGCCGCCTGCTCCGCGAGCCTCCGCCGCGCGGCGACGGCCTCGGGCGCGTAGTCGTCGCTCGCGGAGCGCGGAATGCGGGGCAGTTCGGACATCGGGGCACGAGAGGATAGCCTTTGACGCGCGGCGGCGCCCTCGGACCGGTGCCGCGGCGAGGTTCCACCAGCCCCATGCTCGACTTTCTCGGCGCCATCACTGGCATCTTCGTGGTCGTCTACGACGGCCAGCACGCCCTCAAGTTCACGCTCGGACGGGCGCGCGAGGTCGTGGGCCCCGGCGTGCACTTCAAGTGGCCGATCGTGCAGCGCTTCCGCGTCGAAGAGACCAAGCACACCACGCTCGATCTCGAGCCGCAGGTGATCCAGCTCGCCGACGATCTCGTGTACGAAGTCGACTGCAAGGTCATGTACCAGATCGTCGACCTGCGCAAGTCGATGATCGAGATCGACGACCTCGTGATGGGCTTGAAGAACCGCGTGGTGCTCGCCGTGCAGGGCGTCGTGCGCCGCCGCGATCGCCGCACGATCCGCGACAGCGCGTCGCTCGTCGCAGAGATCAAGGCGGACCTCGCCACGGTCGAGGAGCAGTGGGGCGTGCGCATCCTGCAGCTCGGCTTCTCGAACATCTCGCCGAGTCCGACGACGCTGGAGATCACCCAGCTCGAGCTGCTCGCGAAGGAGAAGCTCGCGCTGTATGCGCGGCTGCGCGACGCGGGGCTCGGCGACGCGAGCTCGGTGGCCCTGCTCTCGGGCGCGGTCGTCTCGCTCGGCGCCGACGAGGTGCCGCCGTCGCGCTCCAAGCTCGCGGCCAAGACGCGCGCGCTCGTCGAAGCGCTCGACGCAGAGGAAGAAGCGCGCAAGAAGGCTGACGACGACAACGCGGAGTCGAAGTCGGATGACGACGACGACGAAGGCCGGATGATCCAGTCCCAGCACAAGGGCTAGCTGCGTGCAGGAGGTCGCGGATCCGGGGTTCTTCGAGCGCGCGTGGACGTGGCTCAGCGCGTTCGTGCTGCTCGCTTGGAAGGAGCACACGCGCGAGTTCCTCTACGCGATCGCCGGCAGCGTGTGGGCGGTCATGCGCCTCGCGGGCAAGACCGTCGAGAGCGGCCATGTCGGCGTGAAGTTCAGCTTCGGCCGCGTCGCGCGGATGTGCGAGCCGGGCTTTTATCCGCTCGTGCCTGTATTTCAGGTGATCCGCATCGTGCCCTCGCGCGCGCGCACGCTCGACCTGCCGCGCCAGACCCTCGCCACGGACGACGGGCTCGTGTTCGAGGTCGACGCCAACGTGGTCTACCGGGTGACGGACGCGGGCAAGGCGCTGGTCGAGGTGCGCGACTACGAGGCCGCGCTCGGGCAAGTCTTGAGCCTCTCCGTGCACGAGGTGCTCGCGACCCGCGATCGAGCGAGCCTGCGGGTCTCCGCGCGGCTCGACGCGGCGCTGCGTCAAGCCATGCAAGAGCGCGTCACGGCGTGGGGCATCTCGATCGAGCGCGCCGGCTTCACGAGCATCCGCCCGCTGCAGCAGACCACGCGCATCACCCAA
>Ga0169931_10009078_pt1 | contig 14411 bp, 12 predicted proteins | sample Kivu_15m_20L_FD_129675 | JGI IMG/M metagenome (GOLD analysis project Ga0169931, IMG submission 129675) | Freshwater microbial communities from Lake Kivu, Western Province, Rwanda to study Microbial Dark Matter (Phase II) - Kivu_15m_20L... | ecosystem: Environmental > Aquatic > Freshwater > Lake...
AAATAATTTTATTATAAATCAATGAAGATAATTTTATTATATTTTAATCTCAAATTTTTCTAACTAGATTATTTTTACGCTTATTTGGTTTATATAGTAGGGATTATTTATCATTTTTAATTAATTTAAATACATAATACAATTGTAAATAAATGAGTAATTATATCAAAACATATTTGAAAAAAATTCTGTCTTCTCCTATACCAAACCAAGGTCGAAGTTTCTGACTATAACTCGAAATTTCTCAAGTAATAATACAATTAATTAAAAAGCTAAAAAGAAACAAGTACCTCCATTTGAAAGTAATTCTTCTATAATTTTATATAATTGTTATTTTTAAACATCCAAAATTTCTTTGATTTAAATTATATAAACTTAATATGTTGCAGGTTGATAATAATTTAATATATTCAATTAAGAACAAAAAATTCTTCATAATTTTCATTGTTCTCAAAACTTCTGAAATTTCTAGAATTCGATTGTTTATTCATATTCAGAGGTGTACTTGAATCGATTTCTTCATTTGAATTTTTCTGTTTTTTGTGTTTTTCCTAAGTAGGAAATGAATTTAAATATAAAATTTAAATTAACTACCTTATTATAGAATTTTAGGTAACAAGTCTGGCATTTACCTCTGGCATAATGGGTTCTATAAATATGAGAGCACAACCAGGCATTTTTCAATTTACTCTTGGTTTTTTTATTTACATTATGGTTAAATACACACTAAAAATTAGATTGTTATACACAAATTTACTTTATGTTTTAGATGATGATACTCACCATCAGCGACATTATAGTGATTTTTAAAATTTTCACAATCTGCATTTAATTCGTTTCCATTTCTAGAATTCAAATTTTGTAAGTCCCTATTTTGAACAATTGAATAATTATTATCTTGCAAGTATTTACAGAAGCCAAAAACGATTTTCCTGACCACATCAGTTTGGATGCGTTGATTTTGCTGAGATTGAGAAAAATTTGCCTTCATGATTTCTAATAACTTCTCCATTTCGTTTTCACTGTCATTTTCTACTCTGCAAGATTTATCCGATTTGCACATAATCATATACAACATCATCTTCTCTTTTAAATTGTTCCCAGATAGAATGCGGTTTATGCGTTCTAAAACTATTTTTTTGATAATATCATGCTCAAAACTTTTTTCTATATGATTGAAATTGTTAAAATTATTTTGCCCAAATCCGTTTGTATTGAAATGAACATCGAAATTGTTGTAGGAGTTAATTATATTCTCATCATTGTTGGAGGTGTAATTTATCCCGATGTAGTTGTTAATTTTTTCGTTATTATTACTATTTATATTAAGGGTGCCGCTGTTGTTGTTTGCACTATGCGTAAGATTGTATTTTAAAAGGTTTACATTAACATCATCTGCTAACTTGTTTTGACTGTCCATGTCGAAGAAAAAGGGAGAATCATAATTCTTCTCATATTCCTTTTTTTGTTTTTTAAAATTTCCTTCGTTGTTTGAAGAAAAATTGTTAGTATTACTTCTTTGAAGTTTCTTCTTCAACAAATCTGAAATAATTTCATCGCCTTGTTTGGTTTTTTCACTTGGCTGAAAATTTAGTATTATTTCATTCATTTTTTTAATTTCATTATTCATTATTTTTTTCGAAAAACTTTTTGATTTCTGTCCCGTCTTAAATTCTATTTGATCATTTGGCAAAATTTCGGGTTGTTTTTCCATTTTTTAGAGCTTGGACTTTAATTTATATTATCTATCTTTGTTGATTAAGAATAAAATTTTGGTAACTCATATTTGGTTGCAAATTGTTTTTTATTAAAATAAAACTAAAATTTATAATATCAAAAATTTACAGAAAATCAATTTTTAAATATGGTTTTTTTAAAGAAAAACCAAAAATTTGATATAAAGAAAACAGATAAATGGTTTTATTTTATCAAAATAACCCAGTTTTTTAGTTAAAAATCAAACACAAATGAAATTAATAAATATAATAATATATGAATATAATTTTTATATTAATGGTTTTCTGGGTTTTAAAACATTCAGAGTTAGGTCGTTGCGTAACAAGAAGTGAAGGTGACCTTAACACTATGAAGTGAACACCTATTCATCAATTTGTGTAAAACCCAGAAGGATCGAATTGAAGTTTAAATGCTTATTATATCTGATTCAAAGAAATTTAATTATGGTTTTTAATTATTAATGATTAAATTTTTATTTAGTTGAATGTATGTATTTTTTATGAAAAAAATATTAAAATATAAGTATGGAAAATTTAAAATAAAATGAAGACAAATGGAGTAAAAATTTACTTTGTACTATTTTTCATCATACTTTTAATCGGGAAAATGAAATCTAATGATGATCCTTTTTCTCTAAATAATCAGCCTGAAGGAAAAATTGAAATTACAATGGAAAATGAATTTGGAAATATCAATAATTATAATATAAGTCTTGATGAGGAAAAATGTGGCATAGAGAATTGCGAGAAGTGTGAAAATAGTAGGCTAGCTGAAAATAAGGGTGAGAATGAAAATTTTGCAGTCAATATTGAAGGTAATAACATCAAAAACTTAAAACAGAATTCTAAATGCATCAAGTGTCGAGAGAAATTTGTTCTGTTTGATGGAAAATGCTATGGTACGTTTTTGATTAATATAATACTTTTAATAATTTTGTTTTAAATTATCAGATCCTATAAGAATAAACGAATTCGTTAAAGAACTCAAAGATTTTAGCCCCCCTAATGAAAGAGCTCTGATTGATTATGCCTTTAAATCAGATAAAAATCTCATTGAAAATAAAAAGGAAAATGGTCCTTCTCTCCAAACAAATTTTAGATTTAAAACTTCGGAAATGTCAAGTTTAGAATCACTTATAAAAGAAGAAAAAGATTTTTATAAAGTTAAAGAAAGTTTGATGAATTTTAATAGAAATCATGAAAGAAAATTTAGAATCCAAATTAATGAGTTCATGACAGAATTCGAACAAAATATGCAGATCTTAATGTCACTAACAAATTTATTTGAACAGAAAACTTTATTCGAAATAGAAAAACAAAAAAATAGCATCCTAGAGCTCCTTGATTCACAAAATGTCGATCCTAAATTCAAATCAACAGTAGCAAATAATAAAATTCAATCCTTACAAACTTTGATACAAGACGCTTTCAAAAATATTAAAAATAAGGTAGAAAATTATGAAAATCTTTCAAATCAAAAAATTCAAAGAGCACAAAATTACTTTTTATTAAAAAATAACAAATTCCTAGGCTAATAAATTTTTTATTTATTCATTTTATTACATACACATAAATATAATATAGTCAAGAATATTTTTTGAATGGTATTCTTTATAAATATAAATGATTTATTATATATCATTAAAAAATAAATGGAGTCTAAATATGAAAACCTGGATGATGAGCAAATCAAATTTTTATTGATCTATAATCAAGTAAAGAAAAATGACAAGCTTAAAGAAATCGCAGAATACTTTGAAAACGTTACACAAACTGTTTTTTCGGAAAAAAATGCTGATTTTACAGAAAACAAATTGAAAAGATTAAATGAGGAATTGGAATATACCGGCAATCATATAATTAATTTTTTCAATAAATCACTTAATCCATCTGCAGAACAGATTATAGGAGACAAAAAGCCAATTAAAATTTACATGGATGGTGTGTTCGATATAATTCATTCAGGTCATTTCAATGCTATCCGTCAAAGCAAAAAGCTAGGAGATTTTTTAATTATAGGTGTTAATTCAGACGAGGATGTCGAAAAATCAAAAGGTCCAACTCTTATGAGTACAAAAGAAAGAGCTGCCTTAGTCAGAGCTTGTAAATGGGTTGATGAAGTAATCGAGGACACTCCTTACACACCAGATGTAAAACTTTTAGACGAAGTTGGTGCAGATTTCTGCTCACATGGAGATGACATGCCAGTTAATAATCTGGGTGTTGGATGCTATGATGAGATTATCTCTGCCGGAAGATTAAAAGTTTTTAAGCGAACAGAAGGTATTTCAACTACTGAAATTATTGGAAGATTATTAAGCTGTGCTAAAAGTTCAAATCTGCAGAGTTCTGAAAGTCCAATGAAATCCGGTGATTATATTAAAAAGAATGTAGATGTTAAAGAAGACGATTTCGGTAGACGTCCTATAATGAGTAATTTTTTGACAACAAGTTGGAGACTCTCAGAATTCTGTAATAATAAAGTCCCTAAAGAAAATGATAAGATCGTCTATATTGATGGAACTTTCGATGTTTTACATATCGGACATATTGAAATACTGAAAAAAGCCAAGGAATTAGGTGATTTTTTGTATGTAGGTTTGCATGATGATGCCACAGTAAATAAACATAGAGGAAAGAATTATCCTATTCTTAATCTCCAAGAAAGAACTTTTAATTTATTAGCTTTAAAATATGTTGATGAAGTCATAATTGGAGCTCCTTGGGCCGTCACAGAAGATCTGATTAAATCCCTGAAAATTAATTTAGTTGTTCAAGGTACAGCTAAAAAAACAGATGACTATACCGAAGTTATAGAGGATAGTTATGTTGTTCCAAAGAAAATGGGAATATACCAAGAGATCGAATCTCCTTATGATCTCACCAGTGAAGTTCTTGTCCAAAGATTGATTAATAAGAGAGAAGTTTATGTTCAAAAGTATAAAAATAAAATAGAGAAAGAAGCTGAATACTACAATAATAAAGGATATATGGGAGAAATATAATAATTTTGAAATTTAAATTCGGTTAAATAAAAAAAGTATCAACTAACAATATAAAATAATAAACAATTACATTTATAATAAAATAAGTTATAAAAAATTAAATATTTAAATGGCAGATAATAAACAAAATGAACAAGGAATAGGCATAGAATCTATGAAAGTTGGCGATTCAAAACCTCGTTATCGTATCGTAAAAAAGTAAGGAAATTTTTTTATCTAAACATAATAATGAAGAAAATTCGGACGAACCTACATCAATATTCTACACGATCCTCGTGTTGTTCGTGGTAATACCTACGCTGCATTTGTTATTCCATCTTCACTTCAAAAAGAATTCATGCGTTTAAAAGAGGAAGAAGAGAAACGTAATAGAATGATATTGATGCCTCCTAAGTTACCTGTATATATTTTTCATCTAAAACTATTTATATTTTGATTAATTTTATATGGTTAGAGAGTCGCTTTCCTATCCCAAAAGAAAAAATCTGATGAAGATTTCGAACATTCTCAGGAAACTAAAGAAGAGGAAGATGATTACTATGACGATCTAGAATCCCCTGATGAAATTCAAGACAATCCTTATTTTTATGAAGATCGACCACCTACCCCTAAATTTGTTCCTTTACCCCCAGGTCGAGAAATGTCTACTCAAATAGAAGACGGTGAACTATTTGATTTCGAACTTGAAGTAGAATCAATTTTAGAAGTTCTTGTTGGGAGAAGTTTAGTACAGGCGAGATATGAATTAATAGAAGAAGATGAAAGAAGAGAATATTTAGATCTTAAAAGAAAATATGAACAAAGAAGAGAGTATGAACTCATAAATTTACAAAGAAGCGAAGCTGCCCGAATTAGAAGGGAAGAAGAAAAAGTGAGAAGACAAAAGCAAACATTGGAGAAAAGAAACAATGAAATTATCACACAGAAAAAATTAATATGTAAAACTTTTTCCAAGTCTCATCTAAAATTCCTAAAAAGAAATACACTAAATCATTTACTTGAAAGAGGATTTCTAAAAGAAAACCGTGATTTGAGATTGAACTTTTTGATATATAACGAAGTATTTCCAAAAACAGAGAATACAGTTGATCATTACAATAGCATCGATAAAATAATATATCATAAAATTGAGAATAAAGTAAAAACAGAATTAAAATCCATTCATCAAAACATAATTAACAAAGAAAAAGAAAGAATTAAAATACTAAAAGAGGAAAATGAATTAAGAATTAAGGTAATTTAATTATTTTTATAATTCTTAATTTAGCTTGAAAATGAAAATGAAATTAAGAGAAAAAAAGAAAGAGCTGAGCACATCGAAAATAGAAGATTCACCCGAATAACTAATACTATAAAAAACAACGTTATTTCAACTAAGATAACGAAGCAGGATGTTATGAATATTCCGCTTTGTGATATTGATGAATTCAGTTTCATTAGTGAGTCTATACACTGTGTTGGAGGGCAAATCGGTCAGACATTGATTATTCTAGATCAAATTTTGCGTAAATTAGCTGAGGATAATGTATTCACAAACGATTCTGTAAAAATACCAGAATTCATTGAAAATTTTTTGGAAGAGTTCTTACTTAATCAATTAAAAGAAGGCCAATATCTAAAGATGAATTATCTTGAAAGTCAGAAATTCGATTTTTCTGATGTTCCTTTAGAAGATGCTAAAAGAAAAGAGTATCATGAATTTATTTTGGACGATAGGAGATTTGTAAATAAGTCGATTAAGCTTCTACTTGAGAAAGAAATTTTAACAGAATATATTTATAGATCATTTTTAGAAAATATTGCAAAGTTGGTACTATCATTACCTATAACCCCTAATACAATTGAAATGGATTCAGAGAACCAAGATGACGAATACATAAAATTAATAGAGAATAAAAACATTCAAATCGAAAGAGAAAATAAAAAATTAGAAAAAATGAAGAAAAAGATAAAATTAAATTTTATTAAGCCTGAAGACCTAAAGAAAAAAAGAGACAACATCGGAGGTTTCGTTACTATTTTATCAAATAAACATGTGGTCGAATCGATGATAGAAATCGAAGAACGCCTTCCAGAAATTTCTGAAAAAATAAAGGAACCAGAAAATCAAAATTTAAATAACGAAATTAATCAACAGATTGAAGAATCGAAAAATGATGAAAATCTACCTAAAGATAGGCCTAGTAATGATGAAAGTATCCCTAAAGAAAAGCTCAATAACGAAGAAAATCAACAGAAAACCGAAAATTTAGAAAATCTTATAGAAGTCCTTGAACCTTTAAAAATCAAATTAGATTACGTGAATGAAGTTGATGTTTTCAAAAATTCAAGCCTTCCTATCGATACTTATATGCTTCATTACGACATGACGCAAGGATATATAGCATACACATTAAGAAGCATCAAAAGAGTTCTAAGTAAAAATTATAAAGTGAATATCGATCTAAACGTATGGTTTGATTCTATAAATCAAAAATGTAATGAGATTAACAATAATATATACGAACATGTTATGAAAAACGAAAAATACTTAGGAAAAAGTATTATTCCAATCGAAGTTAAGCCAGAATTACCACAAGAAAATGCAGAATTTGATTTAAATACTGCTTCAACTTAGACAACTAAAATAATTTAAATATATAGCTAAGACAATATACCATAATATTCTTAAAAATTGAAAAATAAAGATAATTATTTTTATTCTAATTTTAAAAATATCGAACAAACTTTATAAATGTTTAGTATCAGGAAATTTCTAGTCATGCCTTATAATATGCTTTTATCTAGTTTAAATTATCTTGAAGATGTGATTTCAACTCAACCAAAGACTGAAACTTTTGAAAACATAAAAATAAAAGAAGAAATGAAAGAAGAGAGAATGACTTTTGAAGAACTAGTGATGAGTCGAGGATTTCCTTTGGAAATACATTATGCTGAGTCTGAAGACGGGTATATACTTAAATTATATCGTATCCCAGCAGGTAAAGGAGAAAGAAATTTTAAAGAAAAACAAAAACAGAGTATATTGTTAGTACATGGAATTTTCGATTCAAGCGATGCCTGGGTGTGCAACAATGAAGAAGGTTGTATCCCTTTTATTTTGGCAAATCTGGGATTTGATGTATGGTTAGGAAACAGCAGAGGCAATAAACATTCCCGTTATCATAAAAAATATTTAACTGATAGCTTTGAATTTTGGGATTTTTCTTTTCATGAGATGGGAACTTATGACCTTCCAGCATTTCTCGAACATATTACAAAAATAAATAAGTGGAGTGAAAAAGTTATATATATTGGACACTCTCAAGGAACTGCACAGCTATTCTCAGCGCTTACTCATTCTTTAGATTACTTTCAAAAAAAAATAAAATTATTCATAGCTCTCGGACCAGTTGCAAGAGTTTATAATATGACTTCGCATTTATTGCATGTGATGCATACTTTAAAGATAGACAAACTTTTCGAAAGACTATCAATATGGGAAGTACTTGCTCAAGACATAAAATTAGAAAAATTTAATTCTTGGATTATGCCTAAGATCCCATTTTTATGTAGCTTAGTAAGTGATTTAATATGTGATGTTAATTCTGGAAGTTGTAACAATTCCAAAATGATGCCAGTTTATCTCAGTCATAATCCTGGAGGTAGTTCCTTAAAAGCCATTTCTCATTTTGTTCAACTAGTCCGATCAAAAAAATTCAGTATGTATGACTATGGGATAGATATGAATAAGATAATTTATAATTCGGCCGAACCTAAAGAATATAATCTTAAAATAATTAAGAATTTTCCAATAGCTTTATTTAATGGAACAGAGGATAGATTAGCGAACCCAAAGGATGTAGAATGGTTGAAAAATGAATTAGGAGAAAACTGCATAATGTCTAAAGTTTATGAGGGTATGGGACATAGTACTTTTCTTATGGCTAAAGATATGTCCTGGTTTAATGATGTTGTTGAATTAATTGACATGTATTTATGAATGATATTAAAGAATGAAATATTAATCAATTACAAACAATAAATATAAATAATTAGGATTATAAATTAAGTTTGTTTTTATTTATTTATTAATTTAATTGCCTATTGAAATATTTTAAATATTCATTCTTCAATTTCATATAATCATCCATGATGATTTATCTGAATGAGATTCAAAAGGATTTTTTATACTTTCAACCATCAAATCTCCACATAATACACATTCCTCCGAAAGAAGTTCTGAAAATTCATTCTATTAAATAAATAAGTTAATTTAAATTATTACCTTCAATTCTGTTAATTTATTCAATTCATCATGTGAGATAGCATAATTGTCTCTTTTACCTGTTCTATCTCTTTCATTCCCTGCTCCAAAATTAAAAGCGAAATTAAAATTAGAGAAGAAATTTCCTTTATCACCTTGATTTTTATCTGAATCTATGTTAATTTTGCTAGCTTCTCTTCTTTTTTCTAAAATTTCGATATCTGCTCTTATGGATACAATTTTGTTTATTTTTGGTTGTAAAGAAATAACAAAATGCTCATATTTCTGCAACATTGAGATAATACAATTTGCATCAAAGATATGCCCACAAGGAAAGAAAAAGATGTTATCGTCTTTAATAGAAATGTTACAAATCTCACAGATGCATTGTTTGTATCTAACTTCTAAATGCTTTTTCTTGACTTGATATATATCCGATTTTATGTTCTCTGCAGTTCTGTTATAATTCGAAATATCTTTTTTCAATTCTTGAATGTTATTTTCATAGATGTTGATACATTGAGTGATTTCTGTTTTGAAAACTTCTATTTTAATATTATCCATAATGTGAGGTAACACATCTTCAATTTTTAGAACTTCTGATTCTTTCATCGTTTCTAGTGCAAGATTGAAATTGTCTGATTTTTTTTTGATTTCGCTTATAAATATTTCAAGCCATAAATGTTTCTTTAACTTAGCATCCTCTACAGATTTTGCAATCTTCTTAGCAATTATGACATTCTCATTATCTAGGGCAACCTTGATTGCATCATCGTATTTTCCCATAATTGCAAGGGCCCACGCTTGAGCTGCAAAAATTTTGAATTGAGAGAAAACCTTCAAAGCATAATCCAATTCAAAATGGATTTCTTTATTGTATCCAGTGTTTTCGATGTATTTTTGCAGGTAGTATAATAGTTGCTTTAGAGAATCTTTACTTCCGATTTGTGATAAGAAGAAAATATACAAATTATGAATATTTTTGTCTTTAACTTTAGATTCATTTATTAAAATCGAAAGATAACCCACTACTTTTTCTCTTTTTTGGCTCTCAGTATTCATAATAGCTGAAATTATCTTGTTTGGATCAATACTATTCCTGAAATTTTTGATAAGTAAATCGATTGTCAATTCTGGTTCATACTTCATGAATATATGTGAGTATCTTGTGAAAATGTTATAGAGCTCATTAGATTTGTCTGAATTTACACTATTTGCAAATTCTGCTAATTTCATTAATCCCTTTTTTATTTCTTTTTCATTTATGTAATGCAATATAACTGTTTCATAATCTCTCTTTAATTCAGCGAATTCTAAAAATTCATTTATTCTCCCATAATGTTGTAAAAGCTGATAGATTGTACTTGTATCTAAATAATCCTTTTTTTCTTTCATTAATTCAGATAGACAATTTTTTATTTGAATTATGCTGTTTGTGTCGTTAGTATTATTCAATTCGTTTAAATAAATTTCTACTAACCAGGTAGAAATAAGAGACTTTTGTGTGTGATCAGTTTCTTTTATTCTTGTTTGATCTACACATTGAAGATAAATTTTTAAGGCATCATATTTGTTATAAACCAAAAACTTTAAGGCTACTTCTTCAAATTTCTCTTCAGATTCTCCATAAATAACTGCTGCATTTAGATAATCGCCTTTTTCAAATAGATAGTTCCCGTATAATTTAGCAACTTTTTTAGCATAAGGTAGATTTTTATTTTTGCAATGATTAAGAGCTAATTGAAAATCTTCTTTTTCCAAATGAGCTTTCCATACATCACGATCTTCATTTTCAATTACGTATTTATAAAGATTTTTAGAAGAATATAACCATATTGATTCAGTGAATCTGTCATAGTGCATATTAATTATGTTATCATTAAGATATTCTGTGTGAACTATGTTCGAAGTAATCTTAGAGATAATGCTAATACAATCTCCAAAAAGAAGAAATATGTGAAATTCAGAATGTGCGATCGCTATCGGGGAATCTTCTGTATCTATGCTTCCATCTCTTTTTATTTTAGCATATGGTACGATTATAAAGTTTCTAATTAAAATTTCGAATGCTTCTCTACCAAATTGGCCGTAACAAAAACCAGCCATCGTCATCCATCCGAAAGAATTTAGGACCCCACCCTTATATATAAACTGCAGTTGGGAACGTAATAAATTACCGTCTTGTGGAAAGGTTTTACAGGCACTTTCCATGGTTTTAGTTTCCTTGTATTTGCTAAACAGTAAATTGAAATCAGTGGGGCCTAAGAATTGATAAAAATGGTAATCGGTAACTGCAATTACATAGCGCATTACCTCTGTATTTTTTAGATTGCATGTTTCAAAGCCGATTCCGTAAATAGTTCCTGGTTTTAATTGAATAAGATGAGTGAGCTTCTCCTTAACCGTGTCTTGCTTTATATCGTAATCTATCTGATACGAATATATGTTACCATTATCACTACCTATTAGGATTTGATTAGTTGTTGATTCACTTGTGTTTCTTTCGTCCCATCCAATTGATTCTACAGTGATTTCTCTTAACTTAAATAATTCTTTTATCTTATTACTTTTTATGTTGAAGTAATAAATATTCTTATTATGTCTAAATATTGTATGATTTCCTCTGGGTTCGCAGAAGAATTTCGTAAAGACTCCTTTTTCTTTCTCTTGCATTGGAATGTTGTAGGCTTGATTGAGTGAATCACCCTCTGTGAATACCCATCTGAATACTTCGTTTTTTTTGTTGCTGAGTATTAAAAATTGTTGAGAGACGCCGATAGCTAAAATTTCGTTTTGTAAAATGTTTAAAGGAATCGGCTTCAATACGAAAAGATCTGAGGAAGCCTCTGATTTTTCTTCTTTTGTTAAATTACTTTCAAAGTCTAGGTAATTATTTCTTATCATATTTATTTAATATTTAATATAAGAAAATATTTTTATTAAATTAAATGTTTAATTTATGTATTAAAAAGCAATTTTCACAATTCGATTGCTTCTATTATTTAATATATTAATTTAGATGTAGGTATTATCTTAAATTTATCAAATCTGATGGATCTTCATAATAGCATTCATCCTCTGTCCAATATCTTATTAACAATTTACGTGACAATTCACATATTTCAGAATTTAGACAGTATTGTATTCTTTCAAGGTTATTAACAATATTCTCATTTTCCATTTCTAACTTAACAAAATTTACTTTGGAAGAAATTTTTTCTCCATATTCCAAAAACAAGATAAAAGCTTTTAAAATAACTTTTATAATTTTATAAGAACTTTCTGTAATATTCTGAGAATCAGAAATCTCATTTAATTGCAAGATGTACAATCTATGAATATTCTTTTTAATGATTTCGGATTTTATCAAGCTATTTCCACCATAGAAAGCATTGAAGAAAATATGAAATATTTCATATTTGACTCCGTTTCCAAATTTTCCAAAAACCTGTATAATATTATCTACCATCCTATCGTCAAGGATTATTTTTTCTATGTATTCTTGCCTGCTAGCTGTGATATTTGAGATAGCTAAACAAACCTCCTTCAAAATTTTTGAATCATTTTCAAAATTTGATTTGTCCTCAATTAACATCGTGGTATGATTTTGATTAATCGTAGTTATTATCTCTAAAAATTTTTCTATTATTGGATATTTTAGAATATGATCAACGAAATCATCTTCAACAGTTAAAAATTCAGAAAATAGTTTCACAATATTAAAAACATCTTGATAAAGTTGTTCAAGATTACTAGAGTTTTCATCTTGATTTACCAATGAAAAAGTATGTATTAACAAAGGTACAGTATCATTTTCTATGAAGACAGCTATTAATTCCTGACAATTAAGGAAGTGGATCATTGTCTCAAGACAATCTCTTATGATTTCCAAGTCAACCTCTTTATTTAAAGAACAAATTTTCATAATGTTTATGACGTGGATCAATAGATTTTTGTATACGTATTTTGCATCTGAGAATGTATAGCGTAGGAGATTAGCGATTGCCCAAAGAGATGCTTGGATAACATTGCAGACATCTTGTTGTTTGTGAAGATTTTGAATATAGTCTGAGTCTGATAATAAATTATCTATCCTTTCCGGAAAATTTATTGAATTTTTTATTATTTTATTAGATCCACTATCTTCACCTAATAAATTTGATATTATCCAAATAAAATGTCTAATTATTTCATTGGTGTTAATATTTTTTATTGAATTTTGGATATTGTTGTTCGAAAAGGAATTTTTTTTATTTAATTTTATCAAATCATCCATAACTTCATCGAATTTTTGCAAATTTTTTATGTCTAACAGAATTTCCGAAAATTTATGACTATCTGTAGTGAGATTTATGAGAATCCAACTAGTTTCATATTTGATTCTTAGTTCTTCTATAATGTCATCATTTTCACTTGATTTAAATTCGAATAGATAATACAAAATGTGTTTATATATATTTTCGTATATAAATGTGATTTCTGTACTTGATAGTTTATCTTTTTTATCGCATAAAAATTTTCTCATGGATACTATAGCAAATTTTTTAAAATCTATATGATTTTCTTCATCCTCTAATAATTTAAAAATTACACTTAATTTATCGCAGTGCTTTAAAAAGTTTGTTTTTAAAATTTGTGGAATTTGCAATCTTTCATCATTTATTTCGAATCTGTGTATTTTGGTTGACTTGCTTTTATGGGATGATCCTTCATCTGTATGCTTTTTATATATAGATAAATTATCATTCAAATCCTTATATTTATTCAAAGAATTCAATCGCCTCTCTAATATTTTATCGAATAGTTTATTCTTCCTTATTTCTAAATTCATCTCTTCTCTCTTCCTTACTAAAGAATTTGTGTTGTTGTTTGAAACTGATTTATCCTTCGAAAACGTCTTTTGTCTTTCAGATAATTTACTGTCGAACATATTTGTATTGAAATTATTATAAATGAAAAAATATTTATTATACGATTTTTATATTGTATTAATTATAGTTATAATTAAATTCGAATGGAAAAAATCAAAACTAGAAAAAGTTTTTGTTATCAAAAAAATAAAGAAAATTTTTCTATACATCGAAATTCTAATAAATTAAGCAAAGAACAAAATTTGTATTTTATATACCTAGCAGATAAATTCTCTAAATATGAAGATTCTTTAAACGCATTTGAAAATTTAATAAATTCGAATTTAATACTATTTCAAAAAAACGAGAGATATATTTTCGAAAAATCGGTGAGATTAATAATTAATAATAAAAGAACGACTTTAAAAAAATTGTTCAACTTGTCGAAAGAAGCACAAGCACAACTCGAATACGCTAATAAACAAAACATTTTTGATGAGGAAATTTTAATTTCCTTAGAAGAAGAAAAAAATTTTACAAGAAGCGAAATTATTAATTTATGTAATAAGATATT
>Ga0169931_10009079_pt1 | contig 14411 bp, 7 predicted proteins | sample Kivu_15m_20L_FD_129675 | JGI IMG/M metagenome (GOLD analysis project Ga0169931, IMG submission 129675) | Freshwater microbial communities from Lake Kivu, Western Province, Rwanda to study Microbial Dark Matter (Phase II) - Kivu_15m_20L... | ecosystem: Environmental > Aquatic > Freshwater > Lake ...
AAATAATTTACACCTTCAACATAAGTAAGAGATGTTACTCCAGCGCCAACAACATTTGGTGAAGTTGTTGAAGATCCAACTGGGCCAGACTGCTTTAAAATATTTTTAGTTGCAGGAGTAAGTTTATGTTTTAAAAATACACGATCAATTCCATCATAATGACGCTCATGATAATATTGAATCGCATCATCAATTAAGTTATCAATCTGGTCATCATCCACATTTATTTCTAAAACTGGCTTTCCTAGTTGTTTGAGGCAGTATTCTTTCAACTCCGCTCTACTAGATGGTTGCGCCATAAAAAAATACCCCTGGTCTTCTAGAGGTATTTATGATTTAAAAATCAATCGCGTGGAATAAAACAGAATAATATGACCAGGTTCCAGTATCCATAGCAGTAATATCATTATTACCAACAATTCTAACTTCTAAAGTATCTCCAGATCTAACTCTAAAACTTTGATATACAACAAGTCCATCCCATTGACCATTGGTGCTTGTTATTAAATGTCTTCCTCTGGTTCCAGAAGCACCCTCTTGTCCAGTGATATAAAAATCAACATACTCATAACTATTTGCATTTGAACTGATAATATCTTGAGACATGTAAAAGAAGACTACACCATCTTTCCAAAACCTCAATCCATAGTTTCCACTATTTACTACTTCTATTACTGAACTATCAGTACAAAAGTTGACGGGATCTGTGCGAAGTTCAAAATTTATATATCCATTATTATTTGATACGATTGTATTTTTAGATGCTTCAGTCATTGTATAACATCCTGAAACAATATAATTATGTCCATGAACTCTTACGTTTCCTTCACCCTGACATAAATCTACAGTTGTATTAAAAGCACAATTTGCATTTAATGCTGGTTGTCCATTTCTAGCATTAACTCTAAAAATATTTGATCTATTACGTAATAAACCTGTAAGATTTGAATCTATTGCAAAAAACTGTTCTGTTCCAGAATTTTGAAAACTTAATGTTCCAAAAGAATCATCTTGAACTCGTAAACTTATTGATGAATTACCTGCACCAATAAAAGAAAGAGATGGAACCGAAGATTGATTAATATTCGGAGTTATAATAATATTTTTGTCTGAATTTGCCATTTCTAACTCCTACTTTAAACGGCATGGAACAAGAATTGATATTTACCCCAATCTCCTCTATCAACTGCCGTTATATCTCCAGCAGATAAGTTGATTGAAAAAATATCTCCGGAGTTAACTTTAAAACATTGTGATGCAGTAAATCCGTCCCATTGGTTATTTGTATTTGTGATGAGGTGGTATCCTCTAATTTTTCCATTTACTCTAAACTGTAACGTAATGTAACTACTAGCAGTAGTTGAAACAAGATCATGAGAAACAAAACACCAAAGAATTCCTCTTTTTTTAATTCTGAGTCCAAATTCCCCAGAAGTATTGATTTCCATTACATTAGTATTTGTAATAAAATCTTGACTATAGTTAGAAATTTCAAAGTGTACATATCCACTATTTGCACTTACAATTGTAGCCGCCGACGCAGAAGTGACAGTTAAATTAGCAGATTCTATATAATTATGTCCATGAACTCTTACCGATCCACCATATGGAGCTAAATCAACATTTCCTTCAGAACTTACATCTATCACAGGTAATCCTGAAAGATCATTGATTGAAAAAATACTTCCAGTGGTAGAGTTGTTTATACTAAAAAGTTGAGTACCAGAAGATGTTTGAAAGCTTAAAGTTCCAAAAGAATCATCTAATACTCTTAAACTAATTGGAACATTACCTTGACCTGTTAAAGCTAGAGTTGGTAATCCAGCCTGTCCTATATTAGGAGTTATGACAATGTTTTTATCTGAATTTGCCATTATTTTTAGTCAAAATTTCCTATTTTTATTTATAAACCAAATCTTCCTTTAGTCGCATTATAATCTGAAGAAACTTCAGATGCGGTCAATGCTCTATCATATACAGCAACCTTTGCTATTTTTCCATTAAAAGCATATCCACCAAAATTTCCATAGATTCCAATATATGCTTGGCCAGTGTTATTTGTTCCACCACCAGGCAACCCCTGGGTTGCTTGAGCTATTCCTGCTTGAGAACCGTTAACGTAAACTCTCTTAAAAGCATTATCATAAGTAGCAACAACATGATGCCAATTATTATTTGTAAAATAACTACTTGTAGTAAAGGTTAAATCCTGCACACTAGTATTCATAATTCTAAAATAGAAATTATTATCGCCATTAAAGAATAATGAATATTGTGTATTTACATTTCCATTTGTAGTTTTTTCAAAAATAAATCCACTCTGATTAAAATTAGAAGATTTTACCCAAGCAACTATAGTAAATGTTCCGGGATTTAACCAATTTGTATCTTCAATTTCTATTCCATCGTTAACACCATCAAAAACCAAACATCCACCACCATCGGAATCATAATATGGCCCATTTCTGAGTTCTCCATGATGGCCCTTTCCACTAATATCCAGTAATCCTCCTGGTTTTGACTTACCATAATTAAATTCCGAGGTGCCTATTGAATTTACATCATAAAAAGAATTACGACCATTTCCAGATTCAACATTAAATATTTGATATTGAGCGGGTACAATTCTACCGCCAGGAATCAATTGAGCACTGGCTAAATATGTGGTATTATATGTGGCATATTCGTAATGGAAAAAATAGGTATGAAATCGCACACATGTAGGTTGTGTCGTAAACTGGCCCCATGCATGATACCAACCGTCTCCTAAACTAGTTCTATTAGAATTGTTGTGAACCCCACCTTCAGTTAAATAACTACCAGAACTATTAAATTCATATCTATACATATAATTCGGATGTGTATATCCGGTTGTAGTTTTGTATATAATTGAATAAGTATATAAAGTATTACCAGTTACAGCAGTTCCACTAATTGCTCCGTTGGTATTATTTGTGCCATAAGTATAAATGTTTGGACAACAACTTCCAGAGCCGCCGTTGTAATCGTTATAAAAATCTGTAACTCTAGTTCTTACCGTTTTATTAACAGTTGGTATATAGACATTTTGAGTGTTTGAAACCGTTCTGATATATGTTGCATAACTTGTTCCATACTGTTGAGATACTTGAGTTAGGATATTATCAATAACCTCTCCCTTAAAACTTCTTGGACTCCCAACATCCCACAGTCCAATAAGATTTTCTGTTTGAATTGATTGTGGTCCAATTCTTATAGCCATGTTTTTCTCCTAAATTTGAGTAATATCTTTCGTCCATTCAGGACCAGATAAAATATCTAATATTTCTTCATGACTATATGGACCTTCTTTAGACTCTAAATTTTTAATAAATTCTGGATCGGGAGGCGGTAAAGGTGTCCCTGGAACATAAGAATCAATATCCAAAGAATTTGCAAGATAAACTTGTTCTGGAGTAGGATACCAACAGGCACAATCAGTACTCCACCATCTTACTAAAACTTTTTTTCCATCTAAAGAACGTCTTAAATTATTTAAAGAATCCTCACAAAGTTCTAATATATTAAGTTTATCAATTTCATCTACGCTTATGATTAGATACTTTTTGTAGTTCATTGCTATTCTCCTGTAAAATTATTTATTATAGTCCAAACCGAGATTTATAGCGATTATAGTTATCTAAAACTTCAGAAGCACTTAATGCGCGATTATACACTTGAACGATTGCAATGTCTCCATTATAGTAATAACCATTGGAATTAAACATTCCAACAGTACAACCACTAGCATTATAGTTAACTGCCCTAGTTTCATTAGTTGTTGTTACAGCGACACCATTAATATATGTAATTTTTTGTTGTTTATTATATGTACCAACTACTTGAAAGAAATTAGAAGTATTTACATATGTAGCTGTTGTTGTAGATTGAGTATTTAGAGATCCATCAGTAAAGAGATGTCTCCACTGTATTGCTGCGCCTTCTTGAAACAAAGAATACTGACTATTTACTGAACCTTTTTCAAACCAAAATCCATTTTGAGTTGTTGCATTGGTTTTTGTCCAAACAATTACTGTTTGTTCCTGACAATTAAATGCATCATTTTGTGGAAAAGTAAATCCTTGGCCGCCTGAAAATTTAACAACTCCACCAAAATCTGAAGCCCAAGATACTAATCCAGCACTATTCGTTCCATCCAAATTTGTTGGAGATAAATCTGACCAACCACCAGTATAGTAATATCCATCATTATCTAAATTTGCTAGTACATACTGTCCGCCAGATTGAACGGATGATCCTCTGCTTCCTGGTGCAAAACGAGAGGCAATTGATCGTTGTTCAATTTGTATCTCTGCAACATCTACAGCCCAATCAGAACCACTATTAGAAAACCAATAAAGAATTATATTAGTACCACCACTATTACCTGCGTGTGGAATGGCAGTCATAGTTATTCTTTGCCATTCATCAGTTAATCCTGGAGTACTTGTAGCTACCCAAGTACTAGAGTTTGAAGTTGAATATGACTGCCAGTAAATACTTTTTCCATATCCACGAGAGTCACTTGCTCTCATATAACATGAAAGTGTCCAATTTACATTTGCAGGACTAATACCAGGATTATATCCATATGCCATTCCATCAGTGACACCATCAGTTCTATAAAAATTCATTCTTATGCAATCATGAATTCTCCCCTCAACATTAAATCCATTTGGAACTATTGTTTTGATTAATCCCGAATTAGGTAAGTGTGGAGCTCCCCACCAAGAAGTAGGAAAACTTGAAGAATTGATACTAATTCTATCATCTCTTACTATTGGATTTAGAACTTTAAATCCGGCTGATCCATCCTGAGATGCGTTGTATGTATGTACGGTAAATTGAGTAGAAGATAAAACTTTAACATAATAATCAACGTTTGCGGTTAATCCACCACCAGATGTTCCTGGACGAACAACATCATAAGTTCTAAATGGATGTGCGCTAGAAGTAGTAACTACATTGCTACTGACACTTGATATCGCTGGAATTGAGAAAAAAACTCCACAACCATTGTTTCCGCAATATTGATTGGTATTATATGTTCCCCAATCATTTCCATATGTTGGTAATGCATTTTTGTAATTTACATAATTAGTTACAGCTTCTCCACGAAAACTTTTTGGATTTGCTGCATCAATGAAAAAAATTAATCCGTCAAGATTATTTCTGTTATATTGAGATATTGCCATTGTTAATACCCTCTCTAATTACTATTTAACGGATTATTTTGCATAACGAGAACGTGTTGCATTATAATTATTCAAAACTTCTGAAGCTGTTAAAGTTCTGTCATATATTCTGGCGATTCCAATTTTACCATTTAAAAGTTCTCCACCTCCGGTTGAATATGACCCCAACATTGATCTTCCTGGATTTGTATATCCAGATAAAGCACCAATAGTATTAGTGTCTCTTAAAACTCCATCAACATAACAATATGCAAGTTGACCATCCCAAACTAAACATAAATGATACCAAGTATTAGCAACAACAGAACCAACAAATGTATTTCTAAGGGTATTGCCCCCACCACCGTTGCCACCATATATGACATTACTATTGAAGAAACCTATTTGTCTTAATGTACCTTCTGTTCCAATTACAGTCTGATATCCGGATACAGTAGAAGATTTTGCCCAAGCCTCTAGAGTAAAATAATCAGAACTTGCTGGAATCGCATTTCCTAAAGTTATGCAATATGTGTTTGATCCATTAAAGACCAAAGATCCACCGCCATCTGTATCGTAGAGAATGGTTCCATTTATTGTCATCCCATTGCCTCTTCCACTCAAATCCAAAATACCTCCATGATAGTAAGAAGAATCTGTAGGCCCAGAAGACCCATCTACAAGTCCTTGACTTCCAGTTGGAGAAGAGGAACGAGTATTTAAAACATATGGATTTACTGCTCTAGGAGAAGAATTTGGGCTGATTGAATTTTGTGGTTGTTGTTCTTTAAATGGTCCTGCCCAGTAACAAACCATTGGTTGATTTAATGTAGATGAAGCCGGATTAATTGCCCAATATTTTCCATCACTACGAGTTACAGTATCAAACCATGTTGTATAAGCTCTGTACCAACCATCTCCAATATATTCGGATGTTGTACTGCTTTGCCATCCTGAAATATTTGAATAGTGTGTATAAATTGGAGCTACTGCAAGTGGAAAAAGTGGTTTAAAGAAAATTGAATGGCCCGTATATGTATTTGCTGGACCTCCTCCTCCGTCATACACCACTCCGATTCCCGGATTGTTCCCTCCGGTCAAATAACTTACTCCTGTTGCGGTCGTAGGAGTTAAAATTTGTTGATAAACTGGAGCTCCTTTAAATCTTATTAATGGACTTGTAACGTTTAATGAAATTGTAACATGAGCTGGTACATTATTATAAATGCTCATCCCCGTTCCAAGTACATTAGTTGTTGGCGGTCCAGTAAAACACGAAGGATTTGCTGGATCTATTGAAAATACTAACGAACTTTCATAAGTCGTTAGTACATTTGATGCTCCAAATTGTGCCGCCATCAGATTTCAACCTCTAATTTCTCAACATCCTTTCTTTCACCAAAGACAGTGTAGTAACAATCAATATTTCCATCAGCACTACAAATTTCAATCTTATTGTCTTTGACTTCTACTACGCTATGTAAAGAGGATTCTTTTCCAATTGGAGTAAGATTTACAGTGATTGTTGATTCATCTACTAATCCTGTCCAATAATCAGGTAATTCAATTATTGATGAGTTCACTCTACCTCTTACATAAACGCCGTTCTCAGGACCTTCTAGAGATCCATAACGGAGTTTCATTCCTTCCTTAGTTGGGTGATCAATTAAGAAGGACTTGGTTGTAGCAGCAAAGGAACCACTTACAGATAATGTGTAGTTTGTATCTAATGTCGCAGAACCAACAGTTAATCTAGTTGCAATAGTTGCACTGTTAGAAACTGCAAGGTTTGCTCTTGTAATAGAAACTTTACCAGTTTCATCAATATTCATTGCATTTTTGGAACCAACTGCATAATTATCGGTAGTAGCAAAGTACATTCTGGTTCCAAAACCACCACCAGAGTTCAGGTAAATACCTGCCATCGCAGTATCACCAGAAGAAGAGTCTCTCGCTCCAAAAGTAATTGCAGGACCAGCATCAGATGTACCAGATGCACCACCTAAATGAATTCCACCAACAGTTGTTCCTGGAGTTGTAATGTTCCAAGCAGAAATACTACCTTTAATCCCCAGTTTTCCAGTAAAGACAGGATCTGTAGTTAAATTATATGCGGATCCATTACCAATCAATATAGCACCAACTCCAGGAACTCCAGTTAGTCCTGTACCACCTCTTGTGATAGGAACTGAATTTGTATGATTCTCTGCATTTAAGTAATAAGAAGGACCTTGACCTTGGAAAGTATTTGCATTGACATCACCTTGAGCACCTGCCTTAATTGTGACTTCTCCATCAGATCCAATTCCGAATGTGGTAGTTTTAAATTTAGCTACACCTTTAGTAGAATAATCAGATGCTGGAGCAGATTGAACTTCACTAATAGTAAGAGTTATATTTCCATAATAAGTATTAACTCCAACACCGCCATCAGCCAAAGTAGCACTTGTATATGAAGAAACACCCAGTACAGATGTTGTTCCTACACCCACACCAAATACCACCTTCTTGTACTCAGAACTTCCTGCAAGGACTGTCTGATCATTTGCAGTACCAGTACCAAGTCTACTTGTTACAATAATGCCAGAAACGATATTAGATGCATCAATACTATCTCTTGCAAGTAATGAATAGTTATTCAAACTTGAAGAAGATGTATTAACGTGTTTTCTATATCTAATATTTTGATTTGTAAATGTAGTTATTCCACTACTTGTTGCTGCAATAGCAACTGGATTAAATGTAACTCCATTTACAGATAACAATGCATCTGCTTGAGTTTCATGTAAAGTAAACGCATTGGTTGTTACTGCACCAATATAATAGAATTCGTGCGTAGTGATTCCAGTAGGTGCATCTCCGAATACTCTGAATGGATCTCCAACAGTAAATCCATGGCCAACAACAACCATTTTATCTGCAGAAACGTTAACAACATTTCTACGAAGTGCATGAGTTCCAATTCCACTTCCAGTAAAGTTTAGTTGATTAACCAAAGAGTAATCATAGTACAATTCAACAGAAGAAACTCCAACTGGTTTTATATAGTAAGTTGATAGATTAAGAATACCATTTCCAGAAGCGGTAATCATCGTACCACCTTGGGCATCATAAATGATCGGATCACCAGATCCAAATTGATGTCCAACACCAACAACAAGACGATCATTAGTAAAGTCAATATCACCGCCAGTGCTAATATCTGTTGGATCAATATCAACAGCATAATTATTGGTCAATGAAGTTGAGATTGAAATTGCATTTCCATCAGAGATGAAATCTGGTAAAGCAGTAGATCCTGTGAATTTTTGATTATTAGTTAGTTTTAGATAAATTCTAGTTTCTACAGAAGTAATAGTTGCCTGGAACTGTGCTCCACCAGTTCTTCCTCCAACTAATGCATCAGAAGCAGTTATAATATCACCTACAGCATATCCTTTACCACCTGCATATGCACTAATAAAGGTTACGGTGTTTCCAGCACCGACAGTAACAGATCCATAAGCACTTGTTCCAATACCAGTTAAGGTCGTTAAACTAACTCCTGTATAAATTCCTGGTGTATTATATCCAGAACCACCAGCCGTTACTGATAGATTCAATAGAACACCTTTAACAAGACCTGTTGTTCCATATCCAACATAGTCTTGAACAGCTGTACCAATTCCTATTCCTCCAGGTGGAGTGGTGACAATACCAGTTACACTTTCAGTAAGTGCTGAGGTGATTATATCACCGTTCTGGAATGTAAAGTCTGCAGTTGAACTATCTGGAATTAAATACTGACCCAAAATATCATTAACAAGTACATAAGAATCATCTGGTTCAACAATTGTATCACCTTGTTTAATATTAATTGCTGGAATCTGATTAACAAGAACAGTTCTACCACCACCAACATTAGTAAGATTAAAAGTTACGACTTGTGGTGGAATAAGATCCGCATTGATTTGACCCTGAGCATTCAACTGAACAACAGCATTTGGAACAGCATTTGTAGATACCTGTTTATCAATAAAGGTTCCAAGTCTGTTAACTAAGAATGACTTAACTGCTAATTGTGTTGAGACTCTTGAATTTTTTGGTCCTCCGGTTTCATTATCTCCAAGTCCAGTATCAGTGGAGAATTCTTCAACGGATACACCACCAGAAAGAGAAAGTTTAATACTTGCAAGTTCACCAATTGTAACTTTATTATTAAAGATAATATTACCAGTTCTGTTAAATGCAGTAATTTGAGTACCAATCTTAAAGTCACCAAGTTCATTAGTACCTGAAGCATAAACACGGCCACCAAGTTCGGAAACTTGTTCAGTATTTGCTTTTGGTTGACCTCCGTTCTGTGGTAGTGCATTGTAGTCAGTACCAGATCCAGAATATTCCCAGGTGTGTGAAGAGGAGTTAACAATAGAAGGTCTGTGGAAATGGCACTTAAAGTTTTCAGTTAAACTATTAATGCCTGTAATTAGATTTCCTGCATTGGTTGATTCAACTTTAAAGTTAAGAGTCCAGTAAGTTGAAACTCCAACTACTGTACTTACTCCTACAGAAATAGGAGTTGGGGAATGATCGTCTAAGGTTGTACTTGTGCTGAAGTAATTTCTAACTCCACCAATTTTTTCTACAGATACAATAAGTTCTTTAGATGTTTGACTAAATGTAACTGCATATCCAGAAGCAGATCCTTGTGTAACTGCACGACCAGAAACAAAGTTAGCAGTTGTTCCCAGACCAACTAAAGTGATTTTTTGATATTCACTATGAGATTCAATTATTTCAAAGTTAAAGAATTCCTGATTATTTTTTGTAAGAGTACCTACTCCAGTAAAAGTTCCAGACAAGTTTACTAGTTTTGTTAGACTATCGTCTTCGTATAGTTTAAAATTGGAAGCATCAATATACTGAACATAATAGAGAGCATCATCTACAAGTCCACCGAGAACTTGTTTTGGATTTGCATCTTCATTACCACTGTAAACGACACTATCACCTTGAACAAATGGGTGAGCAGCAATTGTGATTACTTCTGTAGTAGTATTTACTCCGGCTGAAGTGAATTCTGCAAATTGAGTAAGAGGCTTGAAGTTTGATGTTTGATCCTGATTTGCATTATTGATAAATCTCAATACATACAGTTCTTGATCAGATCTACCAAGACCAACAACTCTAAGTGTCTGAAGTCCACCTTGAGTACCATTTGCTACAACTCTACCTCTATCAAATATAAATGAATTTCTACTAAATCCAGTTGATCTTAGAGCTTTATCTCCAAAGTTAGTAGCGGAGTTAGTGATTGATAGATAACCACCAGATTGAGAAAGTGATCCATAACGGCAGAAGATTTGGAAGCAAGAAACAACCTGTGCATATCCATCATTGATTGTTCTCCAACCAATACCACCAAACGAAATCATGGTAAAGGTCGCAGCAACCATTGACTTACCAAATTCTGGTTGATCGCCAACTACAGGAATTTCACCAAGTTCAGGAAGAATACCTTTGTTAATAACTGCAATTTTATCACCATCTACAAGAATACCATTACCACCAAGAGATGAAAGAATTGAGCAGTTTTGAATATATGGGGACTTGTTAATAATCGGTCTACTTAGTCTTAGAGTACCACCCTGGGTGTAGTAGTGAGGAATTGTTGAAATCGTTCCTGCACGAATTGTAAACTGTGTTGAAGATCCTGCAGAAACAACACCGAATTCATTCTGTCCACTTGAATTCCCTTCAGGATAAATTAAGACTTTTTGGACAGTTCCAACTTTCTTGGTGGTTCCATTAGAAACATAAGTATGTACAATTGTAGAAATACCTGCATTAAAAGTAAATGTATTTGTAGTAATACCAGTTACTGTAAAAGTATATCCATCCGTACTCGCAGTTAATGATGTTCCATCTGGGAAAATAGTAGTACTAATTCCGGATCCACCAGGACAAGTGAATGCAAGACCAGCAAGAGTTACTTTATCTCCTACAACAAATCCATGATCCGCACTTGTAGTAGCAGTTGCAATACCTGTGGTATTTGTATACGTAAATGTACTAATACCAAGTTCGGACCATCCATCAAAAATGTGAGGAATTGTGGAGATACCCGCAAGGAATGTAAATGTCTTTGCATCAGTATTTACTCCAGTAACAGTAAAGACTTTACCATATTCCGAAGTTCCATCTGGGAATATAGTTGTTGTTACTCCAGCGTGTTCAGCTGCACATGAGAAAGGTAGATTATGTAAAAATACCTTATCACCAATAGAATAGCCTCTATGTCTAAAGGTAGTTACGGTAGTGACACCAGTTGTATTTGCATAAGAAACCGTAGAAATACCAGCTTCATCGTATCCACAAGTAAATGCAATTCCCGAAAGTTTTACTGAATTTTCTCTAGCAAGTTCATGCGCTGAACTTGTGGTAATTGTAGTAAATCCTGCAGTTGGAGAGTAAGTTACATTTGTGATATCTAATGAAGTATATGTTGCAGCGTACCCAGTTCTGTCAACTAAAGTATTGTATGGATCGTCAAATACAACAGAATAGTCATATGTATGTTGTGGAACTCCTCTTGCATCAACATAGTCCTTGAATGACATTCCAGTAATGTAACATCCGTTTCTCACCATGAACATGTCTTTACCCGCATTTTGCGGTCTTACAATAATATTTCTTAGAGAATCACCAATAATAGATACAGAATCATAAACAATGATTGGATTATTTTCAACATATTCTCCAGTTTCTACAAAGATTGTTACAGGTTTTCCTACTTTAGATGCTAGTTGGGTTGCCTTTTTGATACTTGCTAATGGAAGAATTTTTCCATCATTATTATCACTACCAGTTTTAGAGGAAACTCTAAGTACTACTTCCGAACCGCCAGATCCACCTCCAGTTGCAAATCCTATATTACCAGCTCCATCTGTTGCAAGAACTTGACCCTTAAATCCATCTGTCAATGGATAATTTAATCCCGAAATTATTGCTCTTTCAATAGTCGTAATACCACTTAAAGTAGCTGCACTATTAACGGTCAAGTTTGTAAAAGTAGCATCACTTACGGAGGCAGTAAATCTTTCAACTTTGACAGGTGTACTTGCAGGTATTGAACTATTAATTGTACTTGCAGCTGCAATCAGTACACCTTCTTCATAGTCTCGTACACTTGAAATGGCAACTATGCTTTGTGCAGAAATTGCATATCCTACTGTAGATCCGGTTGAAATTAAAATAGCTGGAGACGTTGGTTGAACAAGAGAATTAAATGTAACCCCAGTTCCTGATAAAATAGTTTGTGATGATGTATTACCTGTGGAAATTAAAACTGCCGGTCTGGTAGTAAATACATCAGAGAAACTTACTGTTGATCCAACAGATATTGTTTGAGATGAAGTATAGGCAGATCCAATTAATACTGAAGGACTTATTGTATTTTGTTGGATCGCAAATGTAATCGTAGATCCTATGGCCAAAGAAGCAGCAAGTGTACTTCCTACAGAAATTTGTGCAAAAGTTCCTGCAACTGATACTAATTCAATTGGTGAAATTGAAGATGCTGTTAAAATTCCTGTTACAGTATATTGAGCTCCAGATCCAGTGCTTCCAACATCTCCTGAGTAGAATTGAATTAATTCATTAGTTCTATATTTACTTCCATGATTTGTAATTAAAACACTACTTACTGAATTTCCACTAACCGTAACTGTTGCTCTGCCTCCATTTCCATAATATCCAGTTGTTGCGGATCCAACTGTTATTGAATTTCCATAACTTGCACCATCTACGGAAGATTCGTAAGTAAAAGTATCAGATAGTCTTGCTTCATTAGTTAACCAGAGATCTACAAAAGCTCCAGAACTTCCTGCTGTACCTTTTGAGGTATATCCGACTCCAGTTGGCAAAGAATTAAATATTAAAGGATGTCCAGAGTTTGAAGCGTCTGACAGATCAAAACGATATGTTGCACCATAGTTAAGAGTTAAAGCTGGTTTTGGTGATCCATTCAAATTATATTGACTGGATACAACAGTTACTGTGTAAGTACTCGTAGGAACGCTTAATAGAGATACATCTTCATACGTACCATTAGTATAAGTTGATCCTCCATTTGATACGTTTCCAATTATTGCATCTGGGAATATAAAAGCAGATATATAATTACCAGTTGATACTCCAGCGAGGTTAGCTACAAAAATATTTGAAGATCCTGCTGATACTGGATAATTTACGGTTGTTTGTAAAACTTGATTATAAGTCGTTCCTGTTACAACAGTTGAAAATCCAACTACAGGAACATTTGTAAATCTACCAGGAATTGTTATTGAACTTCCTACTGATACTCCTGTGGTATTTGCAACTCCAATATTTGTAGATCCAATACTTGTTGCAACAGATGTTGTTGTTGTATTGAATCCAATATTGTATGGACTTACAGCTACGGAACTAAATCCGACTATTAAAACATTATCAAATACGCTATTAATACTTATGTAATTTCCTGTTGATATTCCACCTACAGATAAAACTCCAATAACAGTAGATCCAGAAGAAACATTATTTGCAACAGTTGTATTCAACAGAGCAGAATAATAGCTACCTAAATCTGTATTTCCTATTCCCTCAACTCTACTCGTTGAAAGTAATGTTCCGCCTCGTGTTCCAAGTATATTTGAAAAAATTGTAATTGAACTGCCTATAGAAACTCCTGCAGTAGTAGTTAGTCCAATAACAGTAGAACCAATACTCACCTCGGTAGTTAAACCCAGTGTTAAAAATTCTACATTAAATGGAGGAACAGCTACAGATGTTAATCCGGTAATAACAGCTTCAGTTATTCCATATCCAGTTACTGTTAACCTATCTCCAGTAGCAACACCTACAATATTTTGTAAAGAAATAGCACTAGACCCTGCAGAGACAGTTTTTAGAACATTTGTACTTAGACTAAAAGTTTTTAAAGATTATCCAGTGAATGTAACTTTGTCAAATATTGCTTCTAGAGCATAAATTCTATCATTTTGGCCATCAAGTATAATTGTACTTGATCCTACTGATAAAGTTCCAGTAACTCTAGCAGTACCAGTAACTAATAAAGCTGTTGTACCAACACCAACTGCAATATCACGAATTGTAGTTATTCCAGTTACATTCAGTGATCCACTAACAGTAGCATTTTGAACAACGGTTAAATTTTGTGGAATAGTTAATCCACCAGGC
>Ga0169931_10009080_pt1 | contig 14409 bp, 15 predicted proteins | sample Kivu_15m_20L_FD_129675 | JGI IMG/M metagenome (GOLD analysis project Ga0169931, IMG submission 129675) | Freshwater microbial communities from Lake Kivu, Western Province, Rwanda to study Microbial Dark Matter (Phase II) - Kivu_15m_20L... | ecosystem: Environmental > Aquatic > Freshwater > Lake...
CCAGCTGCTCGACCGCTTTGGCATGAGCGTTGAAGTGCGCACCGTGCGCGACCCTGAACTGCGGGTTCAGGTGGTGGACCAGCGCACGGCCTTTGACAATGACCCCGACGGGTTCAACAACGCTGTTCAGACCACCCAGGACGCCTTGCAGGCTCGCGTGGTCGAGGCCCAGCAGCGCCTGCCCCAGGTGCAGATCGATGATGATCTGCGCATTCGCATCAGCGCCATCTGCGGTGAGCTGGATGTGGACGGTCTGCGTGGTGACATCGTCACCAACCGCGCCGCCCGTGCCCTGGCTGCCTTCGAGGGCCGCACCGAGGTCACCGAAGACGACGTGGCCCGGGTGGCCGCCTGCTGCCTGCGCCACCGCCTGCGCAAGGATCCCCTTGAGCAGATTGACTCGGGCGACCGGGTCGTCAAGGTGTTCTGCAAGGTGTTCGAACGGCCCGAGGCCACCGATCGCAGCGCCTTCGAGCTGGCCCTGGCGGCGTGATTCAGATCCAGGCCCTGTTGATGCCATGAGAATTCTTGGCATCGACCCTGGCCTGGCCCGCGTCGGCTACGGGGTGATCGAGGTGGCCGGGCGGCAGCAACGGTTGCTCGATTGCGGCATCATCCGCACCGACACCGGCCGCAGCGAGGGCGATCGGATGGTGGAGATCGCCCGCGACCTGCGCGTGTTGCTGCGCTGCTGGCGGCCCGAGCTGGCCGCGGTGGAGAAGTTCTTTTTTTACCGCTCCAGCACCACCATCGCCGTGGTCCAGGCCCGGGGTGTGGTGATGATGACCCTGGCGCGCTTCAAGGTGCCGGTGGTGGAGTACCCGCCCATGCAGATCAAGCTGGCCCTGGCCGGCTCGGGCCACGCCCGCAAAGATGAGGTGCTGGACGCGGTGATGCGGGAGCTCGATCTCAGCGAGCCCCCTCGCCCCGATGATGCTGCCGATGCCCTGGCGGTGGCCCTGACCGGTTGGTTTCAACGGTGAGCAAACAGCAGTTGCGCTCCCGGTTCAGGGCCCTGCGCCAGCGGCACGGCCCGGCGTTGCAACAGCGCCTGGATCAGCTGGGTGCCGCTGATCTGGACGCCCTGCTGCTGCGCCAAGCACGACTGCCAAGGGCCGCTGAGCATCTGGGCCTGTGCTGGCCCCTGGCCGATGAGCCTGATCTGCGCCCCTGGTTGCAGCGTTGCCAGAGGCCTTTGGCGTTGCCGGCCGTGGCCGATGGCCGTTTGCTGTATCGCACCTGGCGCCCTGGGCAGCCGCTGCAGCCGGATGCGTGTGGTGTTCTGGCCCCTGCGGGCCCGCCCCTCGAGCCGCAGCAGCTGGCCCTGCTGCTGGTGCCGGCCCTGGCCATCGATCAGCATGGGGTGCGGCTCGGTTATGGCGGCGGTTGGTACGACCGCCTGCGGGCTGACCCGACCTGGCGACGCGTGCCGGCACTTGTGGTGGTGCCGGTGGCCTGCGTCTGCGATCGGCTGCCGGCCGATCCCTGGGATGTGCCGTTTGACGGCTGGCTCGACGAGCAGGGCTGCCATTGGATCAGCGCCGATCGGATTTGACAAACCGTTCACAGCCCTCGCGAGCCGGCCGAAGCTTTGCCAGGATCACCAGTGAGCGAGATCCTTGTTCGTGCCCGAGCGCCCTGCCGTGAGTTCTGCAGCCACCTCCCAGCAGGGCCCCTCGGCCGCCGAGCGGGTCCTGGCTGCTGAGCTCGAGGGCCGCGGCCAGAGCCATGGCGCTCTTTCGATGATGGTGACCTCCATGGTTCACATGGTGCAGGCCGGCAAGGCTCCCCACAGCCGCTGGCACGCGTCCTGAACCCCGCCAAGACCACGCTGCCGTCCAAACCCACCATGCGCCAACCGTTGCCTGCCCTGGGTTCGCTGGTGTCGATGGCCGTCGTCCTCGCAGCTTCACCGGCCATGGCCCACGGGCTTGAATCCAGCCTGGAGCGTGTTGCCGATCTGAACAAGACCTTTGCCTTGACGAGCCAGTTCAGCACCGGTGTCCCGGCGGCGGGTGCCGCGGTGACCCTGGTCGCCCCCGCCGGCCAGACCGTGGCCGTGGGCCGCACGGATGCCAGCGGCCAGCTGCGCTTCCAATTACCGGCGCAGGTTGACGCCTCCTGGGAGGTGCGGGTGGATCAGGGCCCCGGCCACCGGGACTACCTCGAGCTTCCTGGTGATGCGTCTGAGCGCCGCTCCACCCTCTCGTCGGCTGGGCTGAACCGGTTCAGGCCCCTGGCCTCCCTGGCCTGGGGCGGTGCCGCTCTGGTGCTGGTCGGAGTGCTGTTGCGGCCGCACCGCTCGCGCCGATGACCAACGCCACCGGCAGTGCTGAGCTGGATGCCATCGTCCAGCGTCTGGAGGGCACCAGCGATCCCAGACGTCGCTACGAATACGTGTTGTGGCTGGCCAAGGGGTTGGCCCCCCTGCCCGATGCCTTGCGTCAGGAGGCCTTCAAGGTCAAAGGTTGTGTGTCCCAGGTGTACGTGGTCGCTCAGCTCAGTGAGGGTCGTCTGCACTGGCAGGGTGATTCGGATGCTGCGATCACCAAGGGCCTGCTGGCCCTGCTGATCAAGGGCCTGGAGGGGCTCACACCCGAGCAGGCCGCTGCCATCGACCCAGGCTTCATCGCCAAGACAGGTCTGCAGGCCAGCCTGACACCCTCGCGGGCCAATGGCTTCATCAACATCTTCAGGACGATGCAGGCCCAGGCCCAGGCCTTGGCTGGCGAACAACCGGGCGATTTCTAGGATCGGCGCCATGTCCGCCCCCAGTTCATGACCATCGGCATCGGCTTGCTCGGCCTCGGGACGGTGGGTGCCGGGGTGGCCCAGATCCTGGCCACCCCCCAGGGGCGGCATCCGCTGGTGGCCGATCTGGCCCTGCGCCGGGTGGCGGTGCGCGACCTGCAACGCCAGCGTCCGCTCGACCTCGACCCGGCCCTGCTGACCACCGATCCGGAGGCGGTGGTCGACGATCCAGCCGTCGCGATCGTGGTCGAGGTGATGGGTGGCCTGGAGCCGGCCCGCTCGCTGATTCTGCGGGCGATTGCCGCCGGTAAACCCGTGGTGACCGCCAACAAAGCTGTGATCGCCCGGTATGGCGAGGAAATCGCCGCTGCGGCGGCCCAGCGTGGCGTTTATGTGCTGATCGAGGCTGCCGTCGGTGGCGGCATCCCGATCATCGAGCCGCTCAAGCAGTCCCTCGGCGGCAACCGCATCCAGCGGGTGAGCGGCATCATCAACGGCACCACCAACTACATCCTCAGTCGCATGGCCGACGAAGGGGCGGCCTACGGGGAGGTGTTGGCCGATGCCCAGCGCCTCGGGTATGCCGAAGCTGACCCCGCGGCGGATGTGCAGGGTGGTGATGCCGCCGACAAGATCGCGATCCTGGCCGCCCTGGCCTATGGCGGTGCCGTGCCCCGTGAAGCCATTCCGACCAGTGGCATCGACCGGCTCGATGCGCGCGATGTGGCCTATGCCGAGCAGCTCGGCTACGGGGTCAAGCTGCTGGCGGTGGCCGAGCAGGTCGGCCTTGGGGCCGATGGCGCTGCCGAACTCGATGTCAGCGTCAACCCCACCTTGGTGCCCCGGGATCACCCCCTGGCCGGCGTGCATGGGGTCAACAACGCCATTCTGATCGAGGCTGATCCGGTCGGTCGGGTCATGTTTTACGGCCCCGGTGCCGGTGCGGGGCCCACCGCTTCGGCTGTGGTGGCCGACATCCTCAACATCGCCGGCATCCGCCAGGTGAGCGGTGTGGCCGCCCCCGGCCAGCCAGTCCCGCTCGACCCCCTGCTGGCCGCTGGCAGCTGGCGCCTCTGCCGCTTGGTGGATCCCGCCCAGACCCGCCACCGCAACTATGTGCGCCTGCGCACCAGCGACCAGGCTGGCGTGATCGGGCGCATCGGCACCTGCTTCGGCGAGGCGGGTGTCTCGTTGCAATCGATCGTGCAGTTTCAGACCCCGGGCGGTGCTGAGGGCGGACAGGCCGAGATCGTGGTGATCACGCACCAGGTCAGCGAAGCCGCCTTTCGGGCGGCCATGGCCACGATCGAGGCCTTGCCCGTCGTCGATCACGTCGCCGCCTGCCTGCGCACCCTTTGAGCGTGCGGCAGCCGGCTGCGTCACCTCAGCGCTCAGCCCTGGGTTTGGCCTGGGCGGCGTCCGTCCTGCTGCTGCTCCCGTTCGCGGTGGCCTGCCAGCCGCGGCGCGATCCAGCCCGCCTGATCATTGCCAGCCGCAACCGCATCGACACCGTCGATCCCGCCGGCGCTTACACCTTCGGGGCGATGCAACTGCTGAGCGCCATCGGCGATCCGCTGTATGCCATCGGCACCGACGGCCGCATCGAACCGCGTCTGGCCACCAGCCTGCCGCGCATCAGCGCCGATGGCCTGCGGGTCGTTGTGCCCCTGCGCCGTGGTGTGCGCTTTCACGACGGCACCCCGTTCGATGCGGCGGCGATGGTGTTCAGCCTGGAGCGGTTCTTGGCGATCGGCAAGCTCAGTTACCTGATCGGCGATCGGGTGGCAGCGGTGCGGGCCATCGGCAGTGACCGCATTGAGCTGCGGCTCAAGCGGCCCTTTGGGGCCGTGAGCCAGCTGCTCAGCGCCATCAACCTGACGCCGCTGTCCCCGACGGCCTATCGCCAGCATGCCCGGCGCCAGTTGAGCGATCGCTTCGTCGGCACGGGTCCCTATCGGCTCAGCTTCTTCACACCCCAGCAGCAGCGCCTCGAGCCGTTCGCGGGGTATTGGGGCCGTCCGCCCGCCAACCGGGGCCTGGATTTGGTGGCGCTCGCCAATTCGACCGCCCTGTTTGGTGCTCTTCAGAGTGGTGAGGTCGATGGGCTGCTGTCCACCAGCCTGGAGCTGGATCACCAGGCTGCGCTGCAGCAGCAGGCCCGCCGTGGCCGATTGCGCCAGGCCACCGGTCCAGCGCTCGAGATCGGGTATCTGACCCTGCTCACCGACCAGCCGCCCCTCAATGACGTGCGGCTGCGCCGGGCTCTGGCCCTGAGCCTCGATCGTTCCCGTCTGGTGGAGCGTGTCAGCCAGGGGCTGAATCTGCCCCTGCGCGGCCTGGTGCCGCCTGTGCTGCCTGCCGGCACACCCGAGCCCTGGCCCGCCTACAACCCCCACCAGGCCCGTCGCCTGTACCGGCAGGCTGGGTATTGCGCCGGTCGTCGGTTGTCCCTGGAGCTCACCTTTCGCTCCAACATTCCCAGTGACCGCCTGTTCGCCCTGACCTGGCAGGCCTTGCTGCAGCGAGACCTGGGCGATTGTCTGACCCTTCACGTGCAGGGCATGGAGTCGACCACGGCCTACCGCCAGCTGGGGGATGGGGCGTTTCAGATGATCGTGCTCGACTGGATGGGTGATTTCCCGGATGCCGACAACTATCTGATGCCCGTGTTGGGATGCGACAAGGCCAGCGGCGATCGCTGCCTGCAGGGAGCCAGTGCCGCCAGTGGCAGCTTCTGGACCCAGCCTGGGCTGGAGGCCGAGCTCAGGCGCAGTGCCAGCCTCACTGGCCCGCCGCGCCTGGCACTGCTGCGCCGCATTCAGCGCCAGACCGCCGCCGCCAGCCCCTACCTGCCGCTGTGGCTGGTGCAGCCGCGCATCTGGGTGCGTCCCGATCTGGATCAGCCGCGTTTTGATGGCTCGGGCCGGGTGCTGTTGCAGCAGCTGCGCCGCGCATGAGCCGCTCCAACCGATTGCTGCGGTACGTGGGTGCCAGGCTGGCTCTGGCGCCGGTGATGTTGTGGCTGCTCGCCAGCCTGGTGTTTTTGCTGCTGCGGTTGGCACCTGGGGACCCGATCGATGCTCTGCTCGGGACCCGGGCCCCTGAGGCGGCTCGGGCCGCCCTGCGGGCCCAGCTGGGCCTCGATCAACCGTTGCTCCAGCAGTACGGCCGTTTCCTGCTGGGCCTGCTCCAGGGGGATCTGGGAACCTCGCTGACCAACCAGCTGCCGGTGCGTGCTGTGATCGGCCAGACCTTGCCGGCCAGCCTCGAGCTTGGTGTCGTCGCCCTGATGCTGGCGGCCCTGATCGGCCTGGCGGTGGGCTTCAGCGGCATCGCCCGCGCCGAAAGTCGACGCGATCTGGCGGCCCGGCTCTACGGCATCGGCACCTACGCCCTGCCCTCCTTTTGGCTGGCGATGATGGCGCAGCTTGTGTTTGCGGTCTGGCTGGGATGGTTGCCGGTCGGCGGTCGCTTTCCCCCCACCCTGTTGCCGCCCACCGGCACAGGGTTTTACCTGCTTGACAGCCTGCGTGACGGCTTGCTGCACGGCCAGTGGCAGACCCTGGTTGGCAGCCTGCGCCACCTGGTGTTGCCTGCAGGAACCCTGGCGGTGCTGCTCAGTGGCATCTTTGCCAATGCGCTGCGGCTCAATCTGCGCCGTGCCATGGACTCTGACTACGTCGAAGCGGCCCGCAGCCGTGGCCTCAGCGAACGGCGCCTGATTCTGCGGCATGCCCTGCCCAATGCGCTGCTGCCGGTGTTGACGATCACCGGGATCACCGTGGCCTCCTTGATCGGGGGCGCCCTGCTGATCGAAGTGACCTTCTCCTGGCCTGGCGTGGCGGCCCGTCTGCAGGAGGCGATCGCTCAGCGTGACTATCCCCTGGTTCAGGGAATCGTGGTGGTTGTGGCGGCGCTGGTGGTGACGGTCACGGTGGCGGTCGATGTGCTGCTGGCCTGGCTGGATCCTCGCCTGGAGTTTTGATTCGATCACGCCAGCGCCGGCTCAGGCGGCCGTCCAGCACATGGGCGCGCACGCCAGCGAACTCGCGGATCTGGGGGGAGAGCAACAGCGGTTGCTCCAGGCTCTGCAAAAATTCAGCCGTCAGTTGCAGCAGCAGGGCCTGCACCTTGCGGGGGTCCACCCCCACCAACTCGTCGCCCAGTTGAAACAGGGCCTGTTCGCCGGAGCCCACGCGCACCGGAGAAAAATGACTGCCGCCTTCGACCACCACCAGCCGGCTGCGCCCCTGCCGTTGGTGCCCGAACACCGCCAGCTGCTCACTCAGTGGCGGGGTGATCAAGTCCAGGCTGCCCCCGACCAGCATCACCGGCTGCCTGAGCCCCTGGAGCCCCTCGGGCCAGAGCAGGCTGCCGAAGCCGTTGTAGGCCACCACTGCGGCAATCGGCGCCGCTGGTGCCGCTGTGCGTCCCAGACGGGTCATCTGGCATTGCAGCAGCCGTGACAGGTTGGTCAGTGGCAGGCGGCTCAGGGCCTGGCGGCAACGCCGCACCAGGCCGGGTTCCGGCTGTTGACCGGCGGCCAGCAGGGCGGTCAGTCCGCCCAGCGAGTGGCCGATCAGCACCGCCGGGGCGCCGGCCCGGATGCCCAGGCTGTCCAGCTTTCCCTGCTGTTGGGCCTGCAGCACCGCCTCGACATCGCCCAGCCGCTCGCCCAGGCTCTTGGCATCCGGTGGCGGCCGGCGTCCCACCAGGGAGGCCTGCAGTGCCGAGGCATCGCTGCCGGGATGGTCGAGCACCACCACCGGCCAGCCCCAGCGCGACAGGGCGGCCGCCAGCCAGCTGAGCTGGCCGGCACTGCCCCCCAGTCCCGGCATCAACACCACCCAGGTGGTCTGTTTGGTCGCCTGGGCTGGCCACAGCTCCAGGGGCAGCCCGCCGGGTCGGTGGGCGACTGGCAGCCGGAGCGGCAGGCCCACGCTGCGTTCCGTCTGCTGGCTCAGCACCAGGGGTGTGGAGCGGCGTAGGGGCAGCCCCAGTCCGGGCAGCTGTTGCAGGGCTCGGCGTTGCAGCTGCAGCTGCTCACGCCATTGCTGGGCCAGTTCGAGCACGCCGTCGAGCTGCAGGCTGATCCGCTCGGATGGCAAGGCCAGCAGCAGATCAAGGCTGTTGAATTCGCCGCGGCGGCTGAGCAGCTCGGCCACGGTGCGCCGCAGCAGCTCGGGCCCGCGCTCCCCCGTGGTGAGCAGGCCTGACAGTTCCTGCAGGAGCTGTTCGCCGGTCCAGCTGTCCAGCAACTGCTGGCCAAAACTGCGGTCCCGCAGCAACGGTGCCCGCAGCAGCTGCACCAGATCGCGCCGGCTGCGGGCATCGAGCAGGCTGAGCCAGCTGGCCAGTTCGCCCCGGCTCTGGTCGGGCGCGCGGCTCCAGTCCTGGAGCTGCCTGAGGTCGATCGGCAAGCTCAGGCCGTCGAGCTGCAGTTCGAGCACCGAGGCGGCCCGCAACGGCATCGGCAGCAGCGTCAGCAGCAGACTGACGACAACCCCAGGCAATCGGTGGCGGGAGTTTGAAGCAGGCAAAGGCGGTGGCCGTACCCCAGGCGTCCTGGTGGAGCCAGTTTCCCGCGCCGCTGCGCCGTGTGGCCATGGTGCGTCTGGTCGGCTCGATCGGGGCCGGTGGGGTGCTGTACCTGACCCCCCTGGTCTTTCACCGTGCTGATTTCTCGGCCAGCCACGTCACCCAGGGGGTTGCCCTGGCTGCGGTGAGCGGGACCCTCGGTCGTTTTGTCAGCGGCGCCCTGCTGGATCGGGGCTGCCGCGCGTCGCTGCCGGTGCTGTTGGCGGTGGCCTGCGCCGTTGTTGCCGACCTGCAATTGGCCCTGGCCGACAGCGTGGTGGCCTACGGACGCGGTCAGCTGCTGCTGGGCTTGGCGATGGGGCTGTATTGGCCTGCCATCGAACTGGCGGTGGTGCTGACCGCCGGCAGCATCGGCTCGCCACGGGGCTATGCCCTGGCCCGCACCGCCGATGCCGTGGGCATTGCCGCCGGGGCCCTGCTCGGCGCCCTGCTGGCGGCCTTGGGCCCGCTGCGGGCGGTCTATGGGGTTGACCTGGGCTGCCTTGTCTGGATGGCCTGGTTGCTGCTGCGGGCACCGTTTCCGGCCGCTGCCCGTCCCTGGGCGGCCCAGCCGCAGCACCCACCGCTGGCCCTGGGGCCCTGGTTGCGACCGCTGCTGCCAATTCTGTTAGTGTCGCTGGTGGCCACGGCCGTGCCGGCCCTGATGCAGAGCGCCCTGCCCCTCGATCTGGTGCGGGGCAGCCTGCAACGTCCACCCATGGACGAAGCCCTAGGCGCCTTGCTGGTGGGCTGCCAGTTGGTGCTGTTGGTGCTGATCCAGTGGCCTGTGGGCCGCTGGCTGGCCGATCGACCGGTGCAGATCGGCCTGCGCTTGAGCCTGCTCTGCTTCAGCGCGGGAGCCGTGCTTCTGGGTCTCAGCGGCTTCAGCGCTGCCGCCGGTCCGTGGCTGGTGTGGCTTGCCCAAGCGCCCCTGGCGGTCGGTCTGGCAGCGTTTTTACCGACGGCGACCGAAGCGGTGGTGGAGCTCAGTCCACCAGCACGCGGGGGGTTGGCAATGGCCCTGTTCTCCCAGTGCTTTGCGCTGAGCGCTTTTGTCGCCCCTTTGCTCGCCGGACGGTTGCTCGACGGGCAGGGCCATGGGGCCAGCCTCTGGTTCGGACTGGCTGCGGCAACCGCGCTCAGCCTGGTGCCGGTCGCTTGGATCGCGCGCCACCAGCGCAGGAACCTGCTGGCCATGCTCACTGGCGCCGCCGACGCGCGTGAGAATCAGCCCCTGCAAGCCACGACCCCCGAGGTGCTTTACCGCTTTGGTCCCTCGGAGGAGGGACCCTGACCCTGCCCCTGCACCCAGGCCTCATGGGGCAGGGGCTCGGTGCCGTACTCCCAGTCGTCGTAGTCAGGATCGTTGCGGATCTGCTGGTGCACTTCCTTTTGCACCTCGAAGTCGTGGGGATGGTTGCCTGGTTCCGGTTGGATGGGTTTCGGGTCCGTCATGACCACGCATGGTTGGTTTTGGATGCTAACCAGAACTGGTCTGAAAACCGGTGAGCGAAGGGTTTGGCCTTGGAATCCATCCAGCCGATCACCTCTGGAACGAGCCAGGGGTGGGCGGTGTTCTGGGTGAGGGCGATGCGTTCTGAGCGGGAGATTTCAAGCAATGGTTTCAGGACATAATCCCAACACAGTGCATCACACAAGAGCAACGACTATTGATTTGGGCCCTGCCAAATACAAGCCGTCTTTTGAGGTGTTTGCCGGCAAGACTGTAACTATCTTAACACATTCACAGCAAGAAGTGCTGGCGTTCACTGAAGCGAATAACAAGCTGGTGGTTCCGAAGCTTGATTGCCAGGGATGAACGAAGTTCGGGTGGTTTCCCGACGGATCGATTGCCGCAACTGAGGCACTCATGAGGAGACTTTGGGCCGAGGGGTTAAAAAGCTTGCCAAAAAGGCAATGCTGGTTAGAAGGTGTCACTTTGTTGGGCAAAAATCAAACGCCCAATGTGCTCGCCCTCTCCAATCCGCTTCAACAAATCCAGGCAAAGACAAGGCTATTAATCTCCGCTTCAATCACAAATTCTGGCGCGAGCAGAAGTTGTTAATAATTGTGACGTCCGCGTGTTGTTAAAGGTTTTAGAGCTAAAAAGATATTGTCTATACGTCCGTCATGTCATTTCAATACTTGGATCAAATCGTCGCGGCTAGCAATCCGGGCGATCTTCTCGAGTTATTTAATCTTGGTTTTGGTGCGGGTAAAGATACCGTTAATGCCTTTGAGGTTCTAAAGCGCCTGCGTGATTCAAGGCCGATGGAGCGCTGCCTCTCGGTGCTGCAGCGAGATTCGGCGAGCAATGAACTGATTGAGCGGCGTGAACTAGTCAAGCCCTATAACCAAAGTGAACTGCTTGACTTGCCAAAGGGAACACTTGGTCGTGTGTTTGCCGAGATTTGCAATGTCATGAACTATGACATTAATTTTTACCCCTCTCCTGAATTTTTTAATAATTTGGAGACGGCAGCTGACTATGTGAATTATCGCGTACTTGCCACTCACGACATCCATCATATCGTTACAGGCTTTGCATTAAATGGTGCCGGGGAAACCGGAGTCATTTCCGTTAGCGTTCAACAGTTTGCCTTCCCAGGCTATGTTTTCATTGACATCGCTTCGCTGTTAGGTAGCTGGTTAATGGGCGAAAAGCCTTATCGCGACATTGTGGATGAGCAAGAAAAGACTCGGACTGCTCGCTACAAGCTGCAGTGCATCACTAGAGGCATGTCCATGGGCGAGGAGGCATCGTTACTTTTCTCAGTTGATTGGCATACATTGATGCACAAAGACCTCGACGTGGTACGTCAGGAGCTTGGAATTACCCCTGTCACTGAAGGGCTTACAAGTTGGTACAGCAACCCTGAAATCGCAGCAGCCATTCGCTAATTTGAGTACTGTTATGGCAATCACGACAAGCTCCAACTCGCAGGCCTGGGACTTATCCCAGAAAAACACATTCATTGTTGCGGCATTTGCAATTGTTGTAGGTCTGTTCTCTTTTTCTACGGCGCCTTATATTTTGACTGCTATTGGTGAGGAGCTCAGCTTCTCAGTTGACAATGCCAATCTTCTCCGCATTGCTCCTCCTGCAGCAAGTCTTCTCGCAGTGTTCATTGCAGGCGCGCTAGGGGATGTGTTTGGTAGTAAGAAAGTTCTGCTTGGCGGTGCTGGTATTTATTGCGTAGGCATATTGATTGTTCTGACCGGACAAAGCTTCGGCTTGATCTTGGCAGGACGAGCATTGGAAGGCATCGGTGCCATGTTGCTGCGCGTTCTGAGCTTGGCGCTTGTGGCGTCTGCCTTCCCATCTGCGACGCAACGGGCTATTGCCTTTTCGTGTTTTGCTGCGGTCTCGCCAATTACTCAGATTCTTGGGCCATCGGTTGCGGCTCCTTTGGCAGGTATTGCCGGCTGGCGTTCCGTGGTTGCCATTTGGTTATTGCTCGGAATCCTTTTTGTAGGTGTCTCCTTCAAGCTCCTCCCTCGTGACGAAACCAAACCTCAAGGTATGGAGTTCACCACTCCAATTCTCGCCGGCTTGGCCTTGGTTTTGCTCTCCTCTTCAATTTCCGCTTTTCAAGCATCACTACAGCGCGGATCCTTCATCCTGGGACTGGCCATCCTCTCAATTGGTCTATTAGTTGTATTGATTAAACGTCTTAAAACTCCTTCATTTGACTTCACGCTACCCTCTCAGCCAGGGGCTGTTTTTGTCTTGATTGCGCTAGCTGCAGCAAACGTTGCCGACCCCATCTTTTTTACCGCGCTTTATTTGCAGAAGCAGTATAATCTTGTGATTGCACTCACTGGATTTGCCTTAATTCCTCTGAATCTTGGATCGGCTATTGGTAATTTAATTGCTGGGCCTATCATGGCTCGGGTTGGTGCATATAAAACTGTATTGATCGGTTTTTTGATTTCAGCGGCTGTTGCCTTATCGCTTGTTTTTCTAAAACCCGAAACGCCGGCCGTTATAGTTGTCTGCTTGATGAGCAGCTTCCTATTGTTCAAGATGATGGGATCACCTGCTCTATTGGCGACAATCATGGGGCTTGTTCCTTCGCGCTTGGCCGGCGTCGCATCATCTTGGAGGAATGCTTCTCAAATCCTCGGGGTTGCAATTGGTGGAGTACTTGTTGGAAGCATAATTTTTAATACCTTTCAAGGTTCTTTGTCGTCATTCATTGACAATAGCTCGTTGTCAACTAAGCAGTCCTATCGTATTGCGGGTTTAATTCGTCAGGGAAATCGCGAGCTAATTTCCGTTGATCCTGCAATGATGCCGATCGCTGATCTCAACTCTTTGATTCATCCCGATGGTAATGCTGTCAATAATGCACAAGCAACTGCTTATAGAACCCTTGGCCCGATTATGGCGCTATGTAATGTAGTGACTTGCCTAGCTTTGTGGTTCTCAAAACGGTCGCAGTCAGAGGCAAATCGGCAGTCCTAACTTTAATTCATTGATTGTGCTTCGGCTTAATTCCATAAAACTTTTGAAATCGTATTAGCTGCATACTGCTTCAATCTTGGCCTGCTGCTGGTTGTTAAGTCCTGCCACAATATTTTTTGGTTCTAGTATGGGGGAGGCCTCGTTCGTAACTGCCACCCCCGCCCTGCGGACAGGTTCTGTCCATTTTCCTGAACTGTGGATGAATGGGCTGCTCCATCGATTGTTTGCGGCTACTGACAGACGCTGGGTATTTGCCAATTTGCTCGAGTTCTGATAGATGTGCTGGATAAATTGGACTCATGTATGCCCAGCTCGATGGCAACCGTCGCGACACAGTGCAAACCCAATGTTCTTGGCCGTTGTATGGTCCCGCAGAGTGTCGTTCGATTACGCTGGAGTTGGGTTCGATCAGTGCTGCTTTTCTCGATGCTACTGTCCCGGGGTCTTTGCTGGCTCAGCCCACCACTGTCATGGTGCAGCCTTCTTTCACAGGTCAGCCAGATCAGGTTGTCTCTCATTCAGCCGTAGCCCAGGCGTCCACTCCTGCTATTCAGGAGCAGCCTGGTCCCCGCAGCAAGGTTGAGGAGACGGCCAGCAAGAAGGGCAAGCCTAGTGTCTACGGAACGGTCACAAAACCTGGTTTTTTCGCCATCGTCGAGCAAGCCTCGGCTTGGGTCTTTCCTCGCACTGGTGCTGCCTGGGGGACTGGAGCGGCTCGGGGTTCTACGTTTGTTGGCTTTGGCGTCTCAGGCAACATCAAAGGCAGCAAAGATAATCTGCTCAGCTGGTCTGCCCAGCTTGGTCCCCAATTTGTACATGAGTACAACGTGCCAGGTGCTGATCAAACGCCCTTGCGCATGGACGTGTCTGCGTTTCTCTCTCCTTTACGAGGAGACGATCTCAATATTTATGCGATCTGGCGTGGTGTAGCTGGTACTGATGTCGCTGATCAGCGCCGGTTTGCTAATACGGTTCGGGCTGGCATTGTTTACTCATTTGCTGGAAGCCGCATCATTCCAGATGCCATTGAGGAAATTAACTTGCCTGAGCGAGGCTTTTATGCGCGGGTTCAGCCCAGCTGGATATTCTCGCCAGCTGGTCAGCTCAATCAGGTTGAAACACAGGCCTACCTTGGTCTGGCAGAAACCTGGTATCCCTTCACCTTCGCGGTCGAGGTTGGTCCACAATTCATTCAGACTGCCACTCGTGAGCTGCAGACCACGTTGGGAAGTTTCTTTGACTTTGGCTATGTGATCAATCCCAAGACACGTGCCTTTTTGCGCTATAGGCCTGGCCTGTCCTTTGGTGGCAATGCCTATCCCGCTGCCTCCCAGATATTTCAGGCTGACATAATCTATCGGTTCTGATCGGTCTCATCCGCTTGTTCACACGTTGAACAGAAACTCCATCACGTCGCCCTCGGCGACGACGTAGTCCTTGCCTTCGGCCCGCAGCCATCCTTTGTTACGGGCCTCAACCAATGAGCCGGCTTCGAGCAGCTGTTTGTAGCCGATGGTCTGGGCGCGAATGAAGCCCCGTTCAAAGTCGGTGTGAATCACGCCGGCTGCCTGGGGGGCGCTCATGCCGGCTGTGATGGTCCAGGCGCGCGTTTC
>Ga0169931_10009081_pt1 | contig 14408 bp, 18 predicted proteins | sample Kivu_15m_20L_FD_129675 | JGI IMG/M metagenome (GOLD analysis project Ga0169931, IMG submission 129675) | Freshwater microbial communities from Lake Kivu, Western Province, Rwanda to study Microbial Dark Matter (Phase II) - Kivu_15m_20L... | ecosystem: Environmental > Aquatic > Freshwater > Lake...
ATGGTGCAATTTGGTTGGATCAACGAATTAAAAATTGCACAAACCAAAAGATGGGAACTTGGAGTAAACCTACATTCTGGGTTGATGTCGGTACAGTTAAATGAAGGCATCGTTGGGGGATTTTTTGTAGATGACACACCTATTGCTATAGACTATTATTTCGTGTTAGAACCTGGTGTTACTACTAATATTTTATTAACCAAGCCCGATGCAAAACATCCGGTGTATTGGACGAGCCAATTAAAATACAGAAAGGCATTTGGAAACTCTAATTTTAGTTATCGTCAGGAAGCAGAAAACTTTTGGTTTGGCACAGGTGTTACCATCAAAGGCTTGTGGGATTAAACAGCAATAAAATTTCGTTAAGCATTTCTTTTAACCAAAAAACTTGATTTACCTTTATATTTTAACTTAAAAACTATTGTAACATGACAAAAAGACTTTGGTTACTTGCTTTGTTGATTGGCTCTTTCGCGTTTTCTCAAGAAGAAACGGAACCATTTACGGGAGATTCGATGAAAACAACCGAAAATATCAGAATGTCTATCGGTTTACAAACCAATGTTTTTGACCGATGGAAAATCAACGACAATTTGGCTGCTGCCAACTTACCAGAAGTAAATAATGTAGGAGTTGAATTTTTCTTAGGTTGGCGTTATACCGGAGAAAAATACACCATTGATTCAGAATTCGGTTGGTTCCAAAATTCCAAAGAAACCAACCAACACGAAAACAAATTGCAAAATTTTAATGTGCGATTAAGAGTGAATCGGTTTGTGGTGAACACCAAAAACTTCCATTTAACTGCAGGTTTACAAACCAGTTATGGATTTAACGAGCTTAATTTATACAGCAAAACCAATGTGATAGATATGAATAATTTGGTTCCGGAAAACAACAGTGGTTATTTGCGTTTGCGAAACCAATTGTGGTCTGCCGGTCCAAATATTTCTTTTGGTTTTGGAAAAGACCCAAAAAAATCGATTCGATTTAACATTGCATACGAATATGGAATCACCAGAGGAAGATGGAAATCTGATTTTGCAAGCATTACCAATACCTTACAAGAACAAGGACAAGGCAGATGGTTATTTGGCATCATGCTATAATGTCAGTTGTTTGTATTTGGTATAACTTTTGATTAATATTACAAAAAATAAAAAGAAATGGGATTTTATATTTTAATGGGTATCATTGCCCTGGTAAGCTGGTTGGTTAGTTCACGTTTAAAAAGCAAATTTGAACACTACAGCAAAGTACATTTACGAAATGGAATGAGTGGTGCAGAAATTGCACAAAAGATGTTGGAGGATCATGGCATTTATGATGTGAAAGTGATTTCTACACCAGGTAGATTAACCGATCACTACAATCCGGTTGACAAAACTGTGAACCTAAGTGAAGCAGTATACAACCAACGCAATGCCGCAGCAGCAGCCGTAGCAGCCCATGAGGTTGGACACGCTGTGCAACATGCTACTGCATACCAATGGTTAACCATGCGTTCCAAATTAGTTCCGGTTGTTAGTGTTGCTTCCGGGATGTCGCAATGGGTAATTATTGGAGGTTTGGTATTGATGGCAACTTCCAATATTGGTTTTACTGTTGCATTAATAGGTTTAGGATTGATGTCGTTGGGAGTTTTGTTTTCATTTATCACGCTTCCTGTTGAATACGATGCCAGTAACCGTGCTTTGGTATGGTTAAAAACCAAAGGCATGTTAGGCCAACAAGAAATGGAAGGCGCACAAGATTCTTTAAAATGGGCAGCCAGAACCTATGTAGTTGCCGCATTAGGCGCTTTGGCTACTTTAGTGTACTATGCGTATTTAATTTTAGGGAGAAGAGATTGATTTTTATCAAACTGATATCATTTAAGACCTTGAAGTCTCTCTTCAAGGCTTTTTTATAACAATAATTGACGATCGATTTGTTGTTCCAACGAAATAAAAGTTTCGGTTCTGGAAACACCTGGTATCGATTGAATTTTTTTTGAAAGCAACTGCATCAAATGCTCGTTATCTTGGCAAAGAATCTTTATTAAAATACTCCAATTTCCGGTGGTGTAATGACATTCCAACACTTCCGGGATTTTTTTAAGTTCTCTAACAGTGTCAGAATTATTGGTAGCTCTGTCTAAATAAATCCCTACAAACGAAAGGGTTTTGTACCCTAAAGCTTTGGTATTTAATACATATTTAGAACCTAACAATAGTCCGGATTCTTCTAACTTTTTGATGCGTTGGTGAATCGCAGTTCCAGATACACCTACTTTTTTGGCTATTTGCAATAAAGACACTCTGGCATCTTCCATCAAACTACGGATGATTTCTTTATCGATCCCATCCATCTTAACATTTTTATCCATAAAAAAAGTTTTGATAAAAAATTTTACCAAAACTAATGTTTTTGATTGGAAATCTAATGATTTTAAGAAGAAATGCTTTTCTTGGTACTTTTAATATACCAAATTCTCTGAATTGTACCCTTGGTACATAGTATCTTTTTCATGGAATATTATCCCGTGTTCTTGTAGTTCCAATAAAATTGGCTGATAAATATCCGGTAAAATTGGAATTTGCACTCCCGGAATACACCATCCTTTGGTTAATGTTCGCAAAGCAGCAATTGCCAGTGGCAAACCTACTGTTTTTGCCATGGCTGTATAGGTTTGGTCTTCTCCCAAACAAACCATGGTAGCATCTATTTGTTTTTGCTGACCATCTAATTCATAACCAAACTTGTGGTACATTACAATCATGTCTTTGTCATGAGGTTGTAATTTCCATTTTTCAGACAAAATCTTCTCTAATATTTGGGCTGGTGTCGCATTTTTTAATCCAACCATTTTATTAGGGTTAAATAAATCTAACTCCACCAATTTATACCATAACACATCATCTTGGTCTATTTTTAAATAATGGCGTAGTTTCAATTCCACAGAATCGGTTGGGTGGTAAGCCAAAAATGCATTGGTAAAATCTCGGTAACTCATGTTTTCAGAGTCTTCGATGGTATAGTTATCATCTGTCATTCCTAATTGCACCAACATATCCCATGCTTTGGAAAAACCTACTCTACGTAATGTTCCCCGATACATAGTAGCGATGTTTTCTAACCCATAAATACTTCGGTATTTTAGGGAATCGCGATTGGCGTATCCTTCAAAGGTACCATACCCCTCTACTTGCATAAACTCGGTTCTACGAAATAGTTTTTGATACGGAATGTATTTATACTTTCCTTCTTGAATAAATTTAGAAACGCCACCTTGGCCGGCCAAAACCACATTTCTTGGATTCCAGGTAAATTTGTAGTTCCATAAGTTATCGTCACTTTCCGGAGCTACCAAACCACCGGTAAACGATTCAAACAAAATCATTTTTCCGCCTTGTTTTTTAATTTTATCTATCACTTGCATGGCACTCATGTGATCAATCCCAGGATCCACTCCTATTTCGTTGAGCAGCATGACTCCGTTTTGAACGGCTTCTTCGTGCAAATTTTTCATCCCATCACTTACATAAGACGCTGTAAACAAATGCTTTTTAAATAATATACAATCCTTGGCAACTTCTAAATGCAAATGGGCAGGCAACATCGAAACCACTACTTCATGCGAACTAATTAGCTGTTTTCGTTGTGCTTCATCCTCTAAAATATTGATAGCTAAAATGGCAACATTGGGATGGTCTTTTACGATTTTGGTCGCCAATTCTGTATATACGTCTACAATGGTAAGTCCATAGGAATGGTCTTTCATTTTTTGCAACCAATAAGAAATCATAGAGGAAGTAGATCTTCCGGCACCAATCAACAATATGCGTTTCATAAATTATATTTGTTTGTTTAGTATTACAAATCTATAAAAAGAGTTATATTTATAACAATTTAAAGCCTATAAAGTTTGATTTAACAAAATCGATGGTGTTATATTCCTAACTGCAGAATAAATTCTTAAATTTGAGTAGTTATTTATTTTAAATAAGATGAGCAAACAAATGATTATTACAGGACTTCTTTTCGGAATTATTGCCATTGTTTTAGGAGCTTTTGGAGCACACGGTTTAAAAAAACATTTATTGCCTGAACAATTGATTTCGTTTGAAACCGGGGTGAAATATTTAATGTATCACGGATTATTTTTACTTGTTGTTGCTAAATTTGATTTCATTCCAACTGCTGCTCTATCTAGTATCTATTGGTTGGTTGTAGTTGGGGGGGTGTTTTTTTCTGGTTCCATCTTTTTACTAACTACTGAGGGGTTGATTGGATTTAGCATCAAAAAAATTGCATGGATTACTCCAATCGGAGGAACTCTTTTAATTATTGCTTGGATTTTAACACTTTGGAATGCGTTAAAAGCAAACTTTTAAAGGGAATGTCATCAAATGTTTAACGAACTAAAAAGACCATTTGCTTTTTGTTAAAAAGGCTTTGTTTTTAGTGTTTTTTTGTCCATTCAAACACTAAAATCCCTTACATTTGTAGCCAAATTACACAACAAACCACAATTTTATGGAAACATACAACTCCTTTACGAAATCGATTTCGTTGGAAAAATATGGAATAAGTAACGCCGTTAAAGTAATTTACAATCCTTCTTACGACTTTTTATACCAAGAAGAATTAAACCAAAACCTCACTGGTTTTGAAAAAGGGCAACTAAGTGAATTGGGAGCCGTTAATGTGATGACCGGAGAATTTACCGGAAGATCCCCAAAAGATAAGTACATTGTGAAAGATGCCACTACAGAAAATACCATTTGGTGGAATAGCACCGAAGCTCCAAACGACAACAAACCAATCACTACAGATACTTGGAATGCTTTAAAAGAAACTGTTGTTACCCAACTTTCCAATAAAACTTTATATGTGGTTGATGCTTTTTGCGGTGCCAATGAAGATACCCGATTAAAAGTGCGTTTTGTGATGGAAGTGGCATGGCAAGCCCACTTTGTGAAAAATATGTTTATTCGTCCGACTGAGGAAGAGTTAGAAAACTTTGGAGAGCCTGATTTTGTGGTAATGAATGCCTCCAAGACTACTTTTAAAGATTATGTGTCACATGGATTAAATTCAGAAGTATTTATTGCTTTTAATTTAACCGAGAAAATGCAAATTATTGGCGGTACTTGGTATGGTGGTGAAATGAAAAAAGGGTTGTTTGCCATGATGAATTACTATTTGCCTTTAAAAGGAATTGCAAGCATGCATTGTTCTGCCAATAAAGGCGAAAATGGGGATGTTGCAGTATTTTTTGGATTGTCAGGTACTGGAAAAACCACTTTGTCTACCGATCCAAAAAGAGAGTTGATTGGAGATGACGAACACGGCTGGGACAAGGAAGGAGTTTTTAATTTTGAAGGCGGTTGTTATGCCAAAACTATCGATTTAAGCAAAGAAAACGAACCGGATATTTACCATGCCATTCGCAAAGATGCATTGTTAGAAAATGTGACATTGGATGAAAACGGTAAAATTGATTTTACCGATGGTTCAGTAACTCAGAATACCAGAGTTTCTTATCCAATTTATCACATTGACAATATTGTAAAACCAATTTCTAAAGCTGGTCATGCCAATAAAGTAATCTTTTTAACTGCTGATGCATTTGGTGTGATGCCTCCGGTATCTAAATTAACTCCAGAGCAAACACAATATTATTTCTTATCCGGATTTACTGCCAAATTAGCTGGTACGGAAAGAGGAGTAACAGAACCCCAACCTACTTTTTCTGCTTGTTTCGGAAAAGCCTTTTTAACCTTACATCCTACCAAATATGGGGAAGAATTGGTAAAAAAAATGGAACAACACCAGGCAACTGCATATATGATCAATACCGGATGGAATGGTACCGGAAAAAGAATCTCCATCAAGGATACCAGAGCAATTATTGATGCTATTTTAGACGGCAGCATTGAACAAGCTGAAACCAAAATAATCCCTGTATTTAATTTAGAAGTTCCTACTGCTTTACACGATGTAAATTTTGCAATTTTAGACCCAAGAGATACTTACGAAAACGCTTCCATTTGGGAAGAAAAAGCAACCAAGTTAGCCAAATTATTTATAGCAAACTTTGCACAATACACCCAAAATGAATTAGGAAAACAATTGGTAGTGGCAGGCCCAAAAGTAAACTAACCAAACTTACATACTATTAATTGAAAAGAGCTGGAAAATTCCAGCTCTTTTTATGTTTAAAACCTATTGAATTATTTATCCTTATTTACTTTGGCAATATACTTTTCCAAAGCCATGGTCATGGATGGAGCCTCTGGAGAAGGAGCCATGATATCTATACGCAATCCATGGTCTAGTGCTTCTTTTTGGGTGGTGCTACCAAAAACAGCAATACGAGTATTGTTTTGTTTAAAATCAGGAAAGTTTTTAAATAATGATTTGATTCCGGTCGGGCTAAAAAAGGCCAACACATCGTAATATACATCTGCCAAATCGGACAAGTCACTCATTACTGTGCGGTAAAAAATACCTTGTTTCCAATTTAAATTTAGGTTGTTTAAAGTTTCTGGAACATCCGCATTCAAAACATCTGTAGATGGCAATAAGAATTTTTCTTCTTTATACTTTTTAAACAAAGGAGTTAAGTCAGCAAAATCTTTTTGTCCTACATATATCTTACGCTTTCTGTAAACTACATAGCGTTGCAAATAAAAGGCAATGGCTTCTGATTGACAGAAATACCTTAAATCTTCCGGAACTTTATAACGCATTTCTTCAGCTACTCTAAAAAAATGGTCTACTGCATTTTTACTGGTAAGAATTATGGCATTAAAATTATTTAAATCTATTTTTTGTGCTCTAACGTCTTTGGCAGTAAGTCCTTCTACATGAATAAAAGGTCGGAAATCTATCTTAACTTTATGTTTTTGGGCTATATCTAGATAAGGGGACTTCTCATCTTTAGGCTCTGGTTGAGAAACCAAGATAGTTTTCACTTTCATCTTTTCAATTTTAATTATTTTTTTTGGAAGATGAAAAATCCATTTGAAACAAGTTTTATTTAATTATAAATTTGTTAACGGACATTTCATAATCATCTTATAATCAGTTTTTAATCAGAAAACGGTATGCCAAATAAAAAGGTGCCATTTCAAGGGCACAAAAATACAAAATAAAATAATAAAATTTAGGAAAAATTAACGTTCTAAAAATCCATACACTATTTATATATAAAGCTATGTTGATACTGAAAATTAAACCAATAAATAAATATAAAACCGGAGTAACTATCATTCCATTAAAATAAAATATAGCAACTATAGGCAATAGAATAACTCCTAAATAACTTCTGTAGCTATGTTTATAAAAATGAAATTGCTCAGTAAAATCCTCCAAATGAAAGGTTACTGCAATAATATTCTCTAGAAAATACTTACTTAAAACAACAAAAACAAATAGTACTAAAATCTGGACAAACAAATTAAAATCGTATAAATTGCCCCAACCTACAGCAGCAAAAAACAACTGTATTAAAAAAGAAAAACTAATTGTTTTGGTTATAAATAAAAGTAAATAGAATCCAGATTGTGATCTTGGGGAATCTTTATAATAAATCCTTAAAAATTTATCAGTGTAAATCAATCTAATATAGTTGTAGAACTTTACCGGAAAATATACTTTACTAAGTACCAAAAACAAAAATGCCAATATAAAAAAATATACTGCCCAATCTTGTATGCCAATAATTCTATCTTGTAAAATATTCATAACGCACAAAGGTATTTTATTTAACTAATTTTTTTAGTTTAAAATTATTTAAAATTTACAGCTTCGATATAAAATCATTTACTTTTGCTAACAAATCACAAGCATGTCAAAAATTGTTATTATTCCCACGTATAACGAACGTGAAAATATTGAAGAAATCATCCATGCTGTCATGCAATTGCCAGATGAATTTCACGTACTTGTGGTTGATGATTTTTCTCCTGATGGCACTTATTTACAAGTACAAGAACTACAAAAAAAATATCCAGAATCTTTATTCTTAGAAATTCGCAAAAAGAAATCTGGTTTAGGCAGGGCCTATGTTCACGGATTTGAATGGGCTTTAGCAAATGGATACGAGTATGTTTTTGAAATGGATGCTGATTTTTCACACAACCCACAAGATTTGGTCAAATTATGGAAAGCTTGTGCAGAACACGGTTATGATGTTGCAATTGGTTCCAGATATGTGAATGGTATTAATGTGGTAAATTGGCCATTGAGCAGGGTTTTTTTAAGCTATTTTGCTTCCATCTATGTGAAGTGTATTACCGGAATGAAAATCCACGATGCTACCGCAGGATTTATTTGTTATAAAAGAGAAGTTTTGGAAAGAATTGGCATCAAAAAAATCAAATTTGTAGGCTATGCTTTTCAAATTGAAATGAAATACAGAGCTTTTGTAAGAAAATTTAAAATTACTGAAGTTCCAATTATTTTTATCGATAGAACCAAAGGCACCTCTAAAATGAGCAATGCCATTATAAGAGAAGCTGTTTTTGGAGTCATTAAATTACGAATCAACCATTTTTTTAAAAAATTATAACCATGGGTATAGTCATTAAAAATGCATGCTTGGTAAATGAAGGCATTTCTAAAATAGTAGATGTTCGCATTGTTAACCAACACATCGAAAGAATTGATCCATCCATTACGCCATCTGAAAATGATGAAGTAATGGATGCTTCAGGTTTGCATTTATTCCCAGGGGTAATTGATGATCAGGTGCATTTTCGTGAACCCGGACTCACCCACAAAGGCAATATTGCATCAGAAAGCAAAGCAGCAGCTGCAGGTGGTATTACTAGTTTTATGGAACAACCTAACACTGTACCTAATGCCATTACCCATGAAGTATTAGAAGAAAAATATGCCATTGCTGCTCTTACCTCTACTACCAATTTTTCATTTATGTTAGGTGGTACCAACCTCAACATAGAAGAAGTTAAAAAAACCAACGGAAAGAATATTGCTGGAATTAAATTGTTTTTAGGGTCTTCTACCGGAAATATGTTGGTAGATAAAGAAGAAGCCATTGAAGCTATTTTCAGAAATACACCATTACCTATTGCTACCCATTGTGAAGATGAAAATACTATCAAAGCCAACTTAGCCAAATACCAAGTGGAATTTGGAGAAGATATTCCAGTAAAATACCATCCGCATATCAGAAGCGAAGAAGCTTGTTTTATTTCTTCTTCCAAAACAGTGGAATTGGCAAAAAAAACCGGAGCCAAATTGCATGTTTTTCACTTGTCTACTGGCAAAGAGTTAAGTTTGTTTAGAAATGATATTCCTTTAAAAGACAAAAAAATTACTGCAGAAGTTTGCATCCACCATTTGTGGTTTTCGGAAGAAGATTACGAAACCAAAGGCAACTTTATTAAATGGAATCCTGCAGTGAAAACCTTAAAAGACCGAAGCCTACTTTGGGAAGGACTTTTAAACGATACTTTAGATTGCATTGCAACCGACCATGCACCACATACTTTAGAAGAAAAACAAAATAAATATGGCAAAGCTCCTTCTGGTGGACCTTTGGTACAACACGCACTTCCTGCCATGTTACAAAAATACCATGAGGGAATTATTAGCTTAGAAAAGATTATTGAAAAAATGTGCCACAATCCGGCCATCATATTTCAAGTTGAGAAAAGAGGTTTTGTAAGAGAAGGCTACTTTGCTGATTTGGTATTGGTAGATTTAAACCAATCATGGAAAGTGGAAAAAAATAATATTTTGTACCATTGTGGCTGGAGTCCGTTTGAAGGAACTACGTTTCAAAGTTCGGTAAAATCCACCATGATCAATGGCCAATGGGTATATCAAAATGGCCAATTAACAGGTATAAAAAGTGGCCAACGTTTAACTTTTGACCGATGAAATTAGTTCCTTTGATTGTTTTGCTTAGTTTTCTATCATGTAATGAGTCTGCTGTTCCAAAACCCGAAAAGCTGCTTAATGAGGAAACCATAGAAGCCATAATTTACGACTTGGTGTTGTTAGAAGCCATCAGGAACAGCCAACCGAATATGTTGGAAGACAACGGAATTAACCCTTATGCTTACATATTTGACAAATACCAAATAGATAGTTTACAATGGATACAAAATAACAAATATTATGCATCTGATGTAAAAAACTACAAGCATCTGGTTGATCGAGTAAGAAAAAAGTTAGAACAACAAAAAGCAGAAAACGATACCCTTTTGTTAGACACAAAAAATAAAAGCCCAAAATTAGAATTAGATACTGTAAAACCAAAAAGCCCTCGTAAAAGATTTATTCCAACTCCATAGTAGCATTGAAAGACTTTGTTTTAAAAACCCCTTCTTATCTTTTTCACCCAAATTTTATGGGGTTATACGCTACTTCATACTATTTTTGGATTACCAAAGAATATTACAGCAACACCCAAATAGGCCACACTTTACTATTGGTTGGTAACCTAACTTTAGTGATTCCGATTACTATATTTTTTTTATTGCTTTACTTAAAAAAAGCAGACTCTTTGATGCTTCCAAATCTAAACCAAAGAAGAATTCCATTGCTTTTGGGATTGTTTTTGTTTTGGTTGTTGACTTACAAATTATTGCAATCAGGCATATACCTAGAACTTTGCATGCTTTTTACTGCGAGTTTTTGCTCTTTATTAATGGCATTGATAGCGAGTTGGTTTAAATTTAAAATTAGCTTACATGCCATAGGCATACAGCTATTTACCACTTTTGTTTTTTTATTACAAATCCATTTTGAATTAACCCAATGGCTTTTCCCAATATTTACTTTGATTTTGAGTGGATTGGTTGGTAGTTCCAGGTTATATTTGCAAGCACATAGCAATTCGGAATTGGTGGCAGGATATATCGCTGGTAGTATTCCTAATTTGCTATTGGCGGTGTATTGGGTATAGCTTACAAGATGTAAAACATCAATCCAAAACTTAATCTTTTAAAGTTAATGGAAGTTCCTTCAAAATTCTCTTGGTTTTTTAACATCGGGTTTAATCCATAGGAAAAATAGGCATTGAGCGTATTAAAGCCTACAGCTATATAAACATCCCAAAGTAAGAAATTAAAGTCGTTTAGATTATTTATAGTGAATGAATCAAAACCACTAAATGAAGATTGGTGCCAAAACAAATAAGCAGCTTTTACTCCAAGATGCGATCTAAAAAACTCGTGAGTAGTTGGTGAAGAAGCTCTAAAACGAAGTTCTAATGGAAATTCTACTAAAAACTGATTAATCGACTGTTTATTGTATACTACATTTCCGAAGTTATCCTTGGTATTAAATTTACTAAAAGAGGCACTTGTATTAATGTTTTTATAAGACAAACCTAACCCCGGTGCAATTGCTAGTTGTCTGCTCTGATTAATAGGCATATCTCTTAAAAAGCCTATCCTTATCTCTGGAGAAAAAGAATTTTGTGCTATGTCGCTTGGTCGGTTAACAAATACTTGATGAGTAATGGTTGCATAAAATTGATCTTCGCGATATTTATAATCTATAGGGTATTTATAGAGGCTGTCTTGGGCTAAACCAAAAAAACCAAGCATTAAAAAGAAATTAGCTAAAACCCAACGCATTTTTTTTTGGTAAAAATAAAAAAAGGCATCCAATAAACGGATGCCTTTCGGTATTAATATCATTAAAAAAACTATTGATCTAAGGCACTACCAACCACTGTTGTGTAGTTTACTTTGTATTGTTGAATTTTGCGAAGTTCTTGTTTAACTTCCCCAACCAATCCCATTTTAGAATCTCTATCTACTTTTAAGGCAGCAGTTAATACTTTTTCTAATTCTGGGTTTCTGGCAGCTCTTTCCTTTCTAACAAATTCTTGTATATCTTGGGAAGAAGCTGGCTTATCATTCAACTGAATCATGTCCCCTGTACCATATCTTTGTTGGTATCTTTCGTGTGGTTTACCAATGTAAATAAACATCACACGATCTTTTTTATCTAATTTGGTTACTTGATCCGCTTTTGGAAGAGAATTTTGAACCAAAAGTTCAGTATCTCTCATTACGGTAGCCACCATAAAAAAGAATAACAACATAAACACAATGTCAGGTAGAGAAGCGGTTGAAATAGCAGGCAAATCGCCTTTTTTCTTCTTTTTAAAAATCGACATAGGTTTTTAATTTAACAGGTTAATTTCTTTTTGGTTCAGCTTCAGAAAGCTTTTGTGGATACATGGCCTGAATTTCTTTTACCAATGGCTCCAAACGCAATCTTTCAGCTTCTTTGGTTCTAGGATCATCGTACTTTGCTTCTAACTCACGATAAGTTTTGTTATACTTTTGTAAACAAACTTTATCTCTTAACTCATAGTATGCAGCAACCAATTCGTTTTGCACAGCGATATAAGTTTTATAGCTAGTTTCAGAGTCGTTTTGCAAGGAGATTACTGCTTTTTCAGGGTTATCTGAAGATTCAGGATTTTTTTCTCCTTTACAATGAGCACATGAACCATCACCATTGTTATCTAAGAACTTAACAGCAGCAGCTCTTAAGTCTTTTAAATCCATCAATTGGTCTTCTACCAACAATTGATTATTTCTATTTACCATTACCATAAAGATGTTTTTCTCTTTAATTGGTGGTGGATCTTGAATTTCTTCAATTGGTGGCAACTTTCTGTTGATACCTCTATCTGTTTCGATGGTAGTGGTTACCAAGAAAAAGATGAGCAACAAGAAAGCGATGTCAGCCATCGAACCTGCATTTACTTCAGGTGGTGCGCCTCTTTTTGCCATAATTTATTTTTTAAATCTTGCGAAACTTGAGTAAATTAACAATCCAAATGCAGCTAAAGCAAGGATATATACCATGTTTAAACCTGCACTTACTAATTTAGACCCAGAAGAAGATAAAATTTCAACTTCGTTCTTAATAAACGGATCACTGTTAGCTATAACATAAGAAAAAACAAACAAAAGAATAAATAATGCAAATGGCATTAATGTCTTTTTAATGTTTTTACTTGCCATTAAATTCTTTATTGAATAATACAATACTAATCCAGTTGCAACAAAAACTGCGATGTATGATACCAAAATAAAAGGTAATATCATTCCACCATCAGGTGCATCTGAACCCATGATAGTTGCTAAAAAAACCACAGATAAAGCACTCAATAAAAGAACTCCAATTCTAGTAAACTTTTTTAAGTTCATTTTTATGGTGTTAAAGGGTTAAAATTATTTCTTTTCTAAATCTGATAAAATATCGATTAAGCTTATAGACGCATCTTCCATATCATTTACAATTGCATCTATTTTTGCAATAATGTAGTTGTAAAATACCTGTAATACCATTGCAACAATCAAACCAAATACGGTGGTTAATAATGCTACTTTAATACCTCCAGCTACTAACGAAGCATCCATAGTACCTGCAGCTTCGATACGGTCAAACGCCTGAATCATCCCAATTACCGTACCCATGAAACCTAACATCGGAGCCAAAGCGATAAATAATGAAATCCAAGATACGTTTTTCTCTAATTGACCCATTTGTACACCACCGTAAGCCATTACTGCTTTTTCAGCGGATTCTACCCCGTGACCAGATCTGTCTAAACCTTGGTAAAAGATAGATGCTACAGGACCTGCAGTATTTCTACATACTTCTTTAGCAGCATTTACACCACCTGATTTTAAAGCAGCTTCTACATCCTCAATCAATTTTTTAGAATTGGTAGTAGATAGGTTTAAATACAAAATTCTTTCAATAGAAATTGCCAAACCTAAAATTAAACAAAGCAATACGATCCCCATAAAACCAGGACCACCTTCAATAAATCTTTGTTTTAATTCTTGTGTAAATCCTCTGCCTTCTGCAGCTGTTTCATCAGATTCTTCCACTACCGCAGCTTCTTCTGCTGGTGCAGCTTCTTCTGACGTAGCTTCTACAGCTTGGGTAGAATCTGCCTGAACTTCAGCAGCTTCAGTTTCTTGAGCTTGAATGGTACCAAAGGTCATCAAACTCATCATGGCCAAAATAGAAAATAGTTTTTTCATTGTTCTTTTCTTAATTAATTAGTTAATGATGTTAAGTTATAAATTATTTTTAATGATACAGTTCTACAAACAAAAACGTGGCGGAGAGAAAGGGATTCGAACCCTTGATACCCTTTTGGAGTATACACACTTTCCAGGCGTGCTCCTTCGACCACTCGGACACCTCTCCATCGGTTTTTAACCTATAGAATTTGCGAGTGCCAAATAACAAAAAAAAAATAACTTGAAAAAATATAATGTATTATTTTTATACTAATTCTCCTCGTAAAGATGTTTCAAACATGGTTTTGAATAAGTTATGCGAAATCTCCTCTCCCAACAAATACATAATTTTACAAATTGCTGCTTCAGTAGTAATATCTTTTC
>Ga0169931_10009082_pt1 | contig 14408 bp, 13 predicted proteins | sample Kivu_15m_20L_FD_129675 | JGI IMG/M metagenome (GOLD analysis project Ga0169931, IMG submission 129675) | Freshwater microbial communities from Lake Kivu, Western Province, Rwanda to study Microbial Dark Matter (Phase II) - Kivu_15m_20L... | ecosystem: Environmental > Aquatic > Freshwater > Lake...
GTATAATATTCACTCAAATTTATAGGATTAGTACCTCCAAATTCTGTTTGTATATTTGATAAAGATATAGGACCTGATGCTACTATAGGCATTTAGAAAAAATTAAAAAATCTATTATAATAATATAAAATATTAGATAGGAATTATTTTGTTATAGATAATTTTAAAGTATCTATAGTTCCAAAATATATATTAGAAGAATGTATATTTTAATACTAGAATTTTATCCTGTTAATATTTGTTGCTGTTAAATTATTTGTTCAAGATGTCCATATTAATCCTGAAAAGCTTGTTACTGAATTTGTTTCATCACCTACTAATAATTGAGTAGCTGTCAAAGTTACATTACAAATATCACCTCTTGTGTTACCGAAATAGTTCTAAAGTTATATTATTATAAACATATATAATAATATATATAATAATATATATAATAATATATATATATTTATAAATGATAAGTATATATTTATTATGGAGCAGAAGTTTTATGTTGTGGAGAAAAAAATATATAGAGCGTTTAAAAAAAAATAAAAAATATGTTTCATTAATTGAAAAAAAAAATAAAAATTGACAGCCTACACTAAAAAATTTAGTTAAACAAGTGTGTATTTCTACATAAGCTATATCTTGCTATATCCTCCAATTTAGCTATTTTTGAAAAACTCTAACAAAAAGGTTTAATATGGCTGATGTTAAAAAAGATCCATATTATGATATTGACAACGATGAGTATTATACGGATGATGAAAGCGAAACTAATAGCGGTATAAATTTTATGAATAACATTATAAGCAAAATTAATGATAATTGCTATATGATTAAAATTCCTATTGGCGATTTTGTTCGTAAAACAAAAAATTGGACATATAATAGGGAAATTAATGAAGAAAAAGTTAATGAACTATTTCAACATATTTGTAATCAAAAATATAAACAGGGATATTCTTCTGATTGGATAATTACATTAGTTTATGATAAATTTGCCGATAATGGTAATTATAATAATATTGTAATTGATGGACAGCATAGAAGAGAGGCTCTAAGACGTGCTTTAGAAAATGAAAAAATTAATGAAAATATTAGCATCCATTGTATTATGCATGAAATTAATTATTGTGAAACTATAAACATTGAAAAAACTATCAACTTATTTAATTCAGTAAATAATAATCGTCCATTGACTAAAATTGATTATCCAGATACTCGTTCAATAATTCTTGTTAATAAAATTAAATCGGATAAGGAACTTGTACCTGACCCTTCTGTTATTAAGAAAAATGGTAAAGAAAATGGAAGAGGTGCTAATCAACCATTTATTAGTGAAAAAGAATTGTATAATATTGTATATAATAATAGCAAATTATGGATTCATCTTACGGACGAAGAATTTATCAATAATCTAAAAAATATATCTAATAAAATTAGTTGGGTTCTGTATGATAATATTTACACATGTTCTGAAAAAAATAGAAAAAGATATGAAAAAGCACTTAAATACAAGTTTTGGCTTAATTTGAAAGATTCAGAAAAATATAGTCCTGATAGATGGATTAAGTTTATCGCAACACCAGAGCTGTTTTCATAAAATATTTAGTTTATATAATATAATACATTTAATATAATATAATACATTTAATATAATATATTAAATATGAAACCAATATAGTATATAATATATATTATATAATATATAGTATATTTATTTTTATATTTTTTTATTTAATAAAAAATGATTTATAATATATATACTATTAATAAATGAATTATAATTTTGAAAATATAAATGAAGAACCTTTAGAATTTATTAAAAATAATAAGAAAAAAGATATCATTAATGTTCTTATTGCCGCCGATCAAGCGTTTTTTAATAGTGGCAAAACTATTTTAAATGATGATATTTATGATATTATAAAAGATTATATACGTAAAAAATATCCTAAAGATCCTTATTTAAAACGTGTAGGTGCTGATATAGATAATAAGGTTAAGCTTCCATATTACATGGGTTCTCAAAATAAAATTAAAGATAGTGATGAAGAAATTACTAAATATAAAAAAAAATACAAAGGTCCTTATATGATTAGTGATAAACTTGATGGTGTAAGTTGTCTTGCTGTATATAAAAGAATATCTTCAGATAATAAATATGATATTAAATTATATACTCGAGGAAATGGTATAGAAGGTCAAGATATTAGTCATTTATTAGAATATATCAATGGTTTTCCAAATGTTAATAATATTAAAAGTAAATATTTGGCTATTAGAGGAGAATTAATTATATCAAAAAAAAATTGGGAAACTCTTAAATTAAAAGGAGAACAAGGAGTTAATCCTCGTAATTCTGTATCTGGTGCTATAAATTCTAAAACTTTAAATAAAAATTTATTAAACTCTATAGATTTTATATGCTATACTATTATTGATTTTGATACAGATACAATTACAAATGATAAACAAAATAATTTTGATATGCTAAAATCTAAAGGATTTTTAATAGTTAATTATGAAATAGTCGATGATATTAATTTAAATATTTTATCAGAAAGCCTTCAAAAAGCAAGAAATAATAATTATATAATTGATGGTATAGTAGTTAGTGATATAAGTAAAAAATATGATATAGAACTTGGTAAAAATCCTTCACATTCATTTGCTTTTAAATCTATACATACTCTCGAGCAAGTTGAAGTAATAGTAACTGAAGTAGCATGGAATGTTTCTAAAGATAAATATATGAAACCTATTATTAAATTTGATGAAATATTATTAGATGATGTAAAAATAAAACAGACTACTGGTTTCAATGCTGGATATATTGAAAAAAATGTAATAGGTCCTGGGTCACGTGTTATTATTATTCGTTCTGGTAATGTTATTCCTCATATTAAAGAAGTATTAACTAAATCTGCTTCTGGAAAACCAAGTATGCCTCCTGGAAAAGTTAATATTGATTATAGATGGAATGATACACATATAGATATTATTATGATTGATAATGGTGATAAAAATAGTGACTATGATATTAAAAATATTACTTATTTTATGAAAACAATAGGAATCGAATATATGGGTCCAGGTAATATAACTAAGATATATGAAGCTGGTTATGATAGTATAAATAAAATAGTTAATATAAAAAAAGAAGATTTATTAGATATTGATGGAATTAAAAGTAAAAGTGCAGATAATATTATAGAAGCTTTGAAGAAAATTAAAGAAGTAGATTGTAATGTTTTAATGGACGCTTCAAATATTATGGGAAGAGGATTTGGATTTAAAAAAATTAAGAGCATTACCGATGTCTATCCTGAAATAATAGATAATACCTTAAAAAGTCGTAATAAAGCTCTTAAATTAAAAATAGAAGATTTGACTAAAATCAATGGAATAGCAAATATAAGTGCTGAATTATTCATAGAAAATCTTCCAAATTATTACAAATTCTATGATAACTTAGGAATAAAATGTAAAAACGATAAGGAAAAATTTAAGGATAAACAAGATACTGATAAGACTAATGAGCTTAACATTAATCTTAAAGATAAAACATTTATATTTTCTGGATTTAGAAATAAAGATTACGAGAAAATAATTGAAGAAAATGGAGGTAAGGTTACTACTAGTATATCTAAGAATACAAATTACCTAGTAGTGAAAGATAAAGATGATAATACAGCAAAAATAATTAAGGCAAGAGAATTAGGAGTAATCATAATAGATATTGAAGGTTTTAAAGAATTATTATAATATATATAATATTAGCAATAGTATTTAGTATTATGACTTGATATACATATTGCTTTTTAAGAAGAATATAAAAAATAAATATATATATATATATTATATATTAATATCTATATAATGTATATTTATTATATATATACATTAGTTTCTCAAAAAAGCAAGAGCTACACTAGAAGAAACACAAATACGCGCTAGCATTTCATTTATTTTTCTTTTGTTTTCCAAAAGTTTCATTCTGAATTCTAAAAGTTCGCATTCATAAATCCAGTTACGTATATATTTATTATTTGTAGTAAATACATAAATGCCACCTAAATCGTATATCATATTACAACTTTTTTCAAGTAATTCTTTTTCTCCAAAAAATTCCGCTTTATTTTTCAAATAATTTACATATTTCATTTCCATCAATACATTATCAATTAAATTTAAATGTTCTTCTATTTTGCTCAATTCTTCTTCATTTTCCTTGATATTACAAGATATGAAATCTTGGATTATATTTTTGCTGTTTTTGTGAAGCTCCGCAATTTCTCGGTTAAATTTAATTTCCGTAAAATCATATTCAAATAATAAGTCTATTTCTTCTGAATATGCTGATCTTCCACAACAGAAATAAATTACTTCATTATTTTCTTCCAAATCAAAATCAATCCCGCCCATCCAACTCAATGCTTCTTTGGGAATTGATTGGTTATTATTGAAATCCTTCCAATCTTTATTAACAATCCTACGATTTTTATAAGCATATCGGGAATCTTTTTCGCGAGAATTAGAATTTGCTTTCTTATTCTTTTTATCATTATTGTACTTGTTAAACTTTTTCAACTTTCTAACCTTGTTTTTAGAGGACACATCATACATATCAAAATTGTGGCTCATATTAATTAATTTGTTGGTGTTGATTAACGTTGATTAACTATTTAGTCTTTTCTGCGTTGATTGGTTTTCGATTGGTTTGTATATTTATATAAATAAATAATTATCAATTTTTTTCATTTATAATATATATTAGAACATATTTAATTTTTTATTTTCTTAAATAATTTTTTATTTTCTTAAATAACTACATAAAAAGTAATTTAATACATATATTCAAATAATAAAATGACTGAACATATTCATAATGGCGAGAATTGTGCTCTTGAAATTATTAACGGAATACTTATGCTTACTCCAATAAATGTATTTATCATCGAAGAAGAATTTCAAAAAAAAGATTTCTTAAATAACTCGATAATATTGCAATGTGAAATTAAAAATAATGATGAAATTGTATCAAAAAAAACAACATATATGGGCCTTTTAATTGATGTATGGAAGACTATGTCTAATGAGAGAGTAATACAAACTACAAATTTTAAATTTTCATTAAAAAATGAAAATAAGAATAATATGTTAGTATGGTATGAAGAAATAAATATGTATGTTGCTACTGAAGATGCAAATAATACTTTTAAGGAATTATTGAATATGATCAAAATTAATAATTATATTATTAATATATCAATAAAATTAAAAGAAGGTAAAGTAATTCAATTCAAAAACTAAAATTATATTTTATTAAGTAATTTATTATTCTATTTATTTTACCAAATGCTTTATTTATCTTAGTTTTTATTTTTATAGTTTCATTATCTCATACCATATATGATAATTAATTTCTAAATTAATAAAAATAAATATCATATAATATATATATAATATAATAATATATATTTTACATACTAATAATAGCGACATATACGATTGCTATGCTAGGGATAATAAGTTCAACAGCACGACGATTATTACTAATAGTTGCTACAAATAGATTAGCACTATATGCTAATGGTTTAAATACAATATCCATATTTATTATATTATTTTTAATAGTATCCGATAAATCATAGAAAATACTATTGTCACAATTAGTTCCTCCAATCGAATTATAAGCTATAGCATTTTGATTATTACATAGGTTGCATTTATTAGAACCAACCTTATCATTATAAGTTCCTATATCACATTCGATACACGCATTATTTTTTTCATAATATCCTACAGGACATTCTGAACATGTATGTGCTTTAACATCTACTATGCTTCCGAGTGGACATACAAAACATCTGTCATGATTATTTTTATAAGGCATATATTCTTTATTTTCAGGAATACAATCATAACAACTATCTTTATATTCAGCAAATTTATTATTACCAGTTCTATATCCTTTATTACAAAGAGTATGAATATTAGTATTATTTGCTTCTGATTTAGTACATTCAATATCTCCCGAATTAGAATAATAACCTACAGGACAATGAAGACAAGAAGAGTTCAAAGCTGTCCTATAATAATTATCTGGACAATTCTTGCATTCAATATTATAATTATTTTCACCTTTATAATCTTCATAATTAAATGCTTTACCTGGAAGACAATTATTTATAGTAATAATATTCTCTGAAATACTAACAACATCATTAAATTTGGTATAAGCAATATCTCTTTCCTTTGCTACATTTTTAGCACAACCACAATTTGTTACAAACTTCATCTTATGGATACGAGCATCGGTTTTATCTATATTTGAAAATACGATAATTAGGATAGCTACAGAAAAATACATTTTGTGTCAATATTATTACAACAGAATTGTAATCATTTTTTTTTATATTATGAAAAAAATATAACAAATATATATTTTTATAATATATTTAATAATATTAGAAACATGTCTACAAAAGCTAAAACAACATTATTTACAAAAGACACTAATAATAATTTGTCACATAAACAATGTGAAGCATTTGTAAAAGATTATAAGGAATATAATAATGGTAAAATATCAAAAATAACTAATCCTAAAACAAATAAGCCTCTTAATGATGCTGATAGAATTAATTATATATATGAAAAATGTAAGAAAAAACTTGGAATAGGTAGTGCATCACCAAAATCTAAATCTCCAAAATCTAAATCTCCAAAATCAAAATCTCCAAAATCAAAATCTTCTGAAGAAGATAACAAAATTATATTAGATTCTTATCAAAAAGTTCAAGATATTATATTTATTCCCTTAAATACTTTAACGCAAAATAAAGCATTAATAAAATCTTTATTTACAAAACCAATAAAGTATGAGGAAGGAATGTTAAGACTATATGAATATCTCAATTTACAATCACAAGATACACAAAATATTTATATTAAATCTTATTACAAGATTTTAAGTGAAATTAATATAATTATTAGAATAATATATAATTATAAACGTATATCTACGGAAATTTTAACAAAAGAATATAATTGGGTACTAAATTATAATTATAACCCCTTTGGCATACTAGATGGTCAGCGACAGTCTAATATAATAAATAGTATTAAAAGTACACAAAAAACATTGAAAATTATGTGGAAAAATACAAAATATTCAAATACAGATGAATATAGATGTTATGGATTAAGTAATCAACCTATTGATGAACTAAAAAAAATTATATTATATTCTGAAAATAATCATAATAAAGATGATGTCATTAGAACATTAAATGATAATATTGAGAAATATATAGCAATACAATTTTTTCTGGTTATCATAAGAGAAGAATTATCGAATATTTATGTAAAATTACAAGAATTGGACAATGTAAGACATGATTTAACTATAATAGATACTCTCATTACAAAAGATATAGTAAATATATTATATAATAATAATAATTCAAGTTATTTATCTATAAGTAAATCTGTTAGTATGTCAGGAACTCCAAGAAGTTCTTCTAGTGGTCATAGTCATTTTCAATCTAAGGCAAATATAGCAAGATATAGAAAAACAAAAGCTGACTTAGTAACAGAAATTACAAATAATAATATTAATGATATGGACCCATATCTTGCCGAAAAATGGGAAGATATGTCTTTAAATAAACTTAAAAATGTCATATCTTTAAGATATAAAGAAGGAAAAAATACATATGGAACCGCATTTTATATACGAACATTATATCAAGCATGGGACCATTCCGTTAAATATAATAAACCTTTTAGAAATCCTTATACAAGAAAGGATTTTACAGAAAAAGATAAAGAAGAAATAATGAATGCTATTATATTAATGTATCCTGGTATACAAAGACCAAAAATTTCCGTAGGAAGAAAGGATATATATTTAAAATTTCTTCATATTCATAGTACTACCGTTATTACTTTTGAATATAAAGTAAAAATAAACAATATAATTATAACAGTACCTCTAATAAATATTACAGTACCTTCAAATTTTGATATTGATGTTGAACCTGCTTATATTCAACAATATTTATTTGATAACATATTGCAACTCAATAAAACTAAAAAAACATTTGGAAAAAATGCACTTCTAAAACCCTTACCTGTATTATTAGAATATAATGATACACCATTAATAAAACCATTATATAATTACTATCAATATAAGGATTTTTTTGATAAAATTAAAAACGCTTTATAAATTATGAATAAATATTCTTTATAACATCACAAAACTTCTAAGTTAATATGCATAAATTAATAATTATATAGCAGATATATTTTATATTATAATTGTCAATTATAATTCAAATCTTTGAGAGAGCATCATAGGCTTTCCATATTTATTAGAATTATATAATAAGCTGTTGCATCTCTGTTTTTTATCAATTATCTGTCTTATCAACATCAAATCGCAAGTATCAATGGAAGTATATTTGTCAATTTTGTATATAGCATTCATTGTCTTTTGTAAATGATAATAGCTGAGTGTATCATGTATAATAGGGATATGCGACGACACCTTATATTTTTTCCTGTTAAACCCTGTCATATCATTATTTATGAAATGATTTGTAATCCTATTATAATTTCTTGATGAAATAGTATTGTAATCTCCTAACATAATATTTTCAATATGAAATATGGAGTTATCAAAATCATTAGTATTAGGAAATATAGTATTAGGATATAATAAAGTTTTTTTCATTATCACACATATTATAATAATAATAATATTTAATATTTATATTATTTTTTAGGACAAAAATAAAAAATATAGATATAGATAGATATAAATATAGATATAGATATAGATATAGATATAGATATAGATATAGATATAGATATACAATTAATTATTAATATTTTTTGATTTTTTGATTAATAGTTTGATACAAATGCTATGCCTTCGTGTAAAACTGATACTAAAGGGTTTAATATACCATAAATATCAATAATATTTTCATTAATTGTTTCAGCAATATTGTGAAATATGCTGTTATTACAATTATATCCTCCTGTAGATACATATGCTATCGACTTTATATTAGTACAAACTTTACATTGAGACATACCAGGTTTATCAGAATATGTACCAACTTCACATTTAATACATTTATTGTCTTTTTCATAATATCCTACCGGACATTCTTCGCATAAAGTTGCACCATATTTTACAATACTTCCATTTGGACAAGTAAGGCAAGTATCATGATTATTTTTATAAGGCATATATTTTTTGTTGCCAAATTTATAACATTCAACACAGCTCGTAGTATGATATCCAAATTTATTATCCCCAATTATCTTTCCTTTTTCACATAATGTATGAACATTACTTGAATTCCCTTCAGCTTTTTTACACTCTGTCCACCCATTTTTAGAATAATAGCCTTCAGGACAATGATAACATGTGTGATTAGTTGCTGTTCTATAATGATTTTCTGGACATGGTACGCAATTAATATTATATTTTTTTGTATTATCTTTTGCGAACACATATCCAGGTTTGCAATTATTAAGAGTAATTATTTTATTTAAATCATTATTATTATTCAATAAATACTCATTATGTTGCGTGAGAATATCTTTTTCTTTTTCCAAATTCCTTACAAATTCATAATTACAATAATAACCTCTACTGCTACTTCTATGCATACGCATTCGAGCTTCAATATTAGAAGTAAGGGCTAAGATTATGACAAAAGTCATATACATTTTTGATATAATAGTGTAAATAATATATACATATTACTTATCATTTTTTTATTTTTTTTATAAATTATATAACATAGATATAAATTAAAAGTAATTGATAATTATAGGATTACATACCTATAATGATATAAAAAATAATATAAAAATATTATATACTTTATATAGATCTAGATATTAGTCTAAAGAAATCTAAATATTGTTCTTCTGTTGTAATATAAGAATTATAATATTTAGCGAAGGCTGGATGTAACTTGAAGGGCATCGTTTTCCCTAATATTTTATTTTCATTTTTTAATTTTTCAATATTATTAAATAAAAATATGGGATGATATTCTACTCTATATTCATCGTCATATATATCTAATGTTCTTAATATATTTATACATACTATTCTAATATAATCCGGGTGTGTGAAGTTTCCATAATTAAACCATATGCTTATTCTAAAAAAATACATATCATTTACACGTATAGTTTCTACATCTTGATATAATATATCAGAACGTCTTACGCTTAATGTAGGTATTCCAATATTTGGATACTCTCTATCAAGAACATTTAATATTTTTTCTTCATCTTGTCTTGTAAATGGTACTCTTGTAATAGGGTTAATAAAGGGTTTTTTCGTTTTTATAGAATTTTTCCAATCTTTATATAAACTCTTAGAATCGAATGCGTATGTATAATGGCGTTCATTCATTGTATTAGATATTTTAACTACCATTTGTAATTTTTTCATAGGTAAATCAGCCCATTTTACACCTAAGTAAGGTTCAATATTATTAACAGTTCTCGGATTATCGCCATTATTCATTATATAATTAACATATTCTCGTATACCTATTTGATTATATATAGTATTCATAGTAGCATCTTGAACTTTATCGCTACTATTACTTCCACTTGAACTAAATGATTTTGAAATATTAGGGTCTATCGCCATTAAATCTGAGTTCAATAACTTTCTCATTAATCTTTTACTTTTAATCAATTGACTTATTATTAATGGATCTCTGATACTATAAGTTAAAGCTAATCCAGCTATATAATATAGTGAAAAATAGTAATGTCTGTTTTTTAATAATCTTCGGGACATATTATTTATATTTGCTGCTGTATAATTTTCATTATTTGTAAAATTACCCATATTTAATTTTCTAGAATCTTCAAATATAGCACTTATAAACTCTTTTTCACATAAATCGCTAAAAAGCAGTAATTTTTCTCTATTATTTTCTGTAAAAATTTTAATATTAAATGTTGTAGTATCTCCACGATTAGCAAAAGGATTAAATTTAGGCATCATAGATGATATTTGTTCTACATACAATCGGTATTCATGTACATCATATTTTTTATTATTAGGATTATTCAAATATTTTTTTAATATTTCTATACCTTTCTCATATTTTATAGGTACATTAAATAGACTTTTTATTAATCTTCTATTGTAACTATGTGTTTCAATGGAAATATTAATTATTTGCTCTATATCTAATTGGCTTAATGGTTTAATTTCTTTTTCATAATCTATAACTACTTTTGTTTTTGAAGGAGAAGATAATTTTGCCATTTTAGTTATTTTAGCTATATTACCCGATGATGATGATGATGATTTACTCGTATACATTTCTTTACATTTATCATATATGAATTTAATTTGAGCAGCATTTTTTATTATCTTACGTGTTTTAGGATGTTTTATTTCAGAAATTTTTCCACTCATTAAATCATTATAATCTTTTATAAATTTAGAACATTGATTTTTATTTAATATATTTGTTTTATCTTTCATTATTTCGGACATTTAATATATTTTATATCTATTTATAATAAAGAATAATATATCATTCTTCTATTAATTCATCATCTATAAATCCTATTTTTTTGTATTCTTCATAGCATTTTTTGTAAAATTCATAATTAGTAAATTGAAAACAACCATAATCTCCTTTTTTATTTGTCATTAAAAAATAAATCTTTTCTTTCATAATTAAATTATATAAATATAAATATAATTATATATATAATGCTAAGCTTTATTACTCTTTTGCTATATATATCATTTATAAATATGCTATTAATTGGTAATAATAATTTTAAAAAAAATAGTAATATATTATCATCTTCTCTAAAAATAACTGGCTTAACTGATGATGTAAATGACATTATTAAAAAGCCTAAGAGTGTTAAATTATGTCATTTTAAATGCAATTGTTTCTATTCGCATGATGTTAAAAATGATAATATATGTGTACCTAATCCAATAAGACCAATTGGATATTATAAATCTGACAATATATGTGTTCCTAATCCATATCTACCATTTGGATATTTTTAATACTTGCTTATTATTTTGCCTATATAATATTATTATAGTATATTAGAATTATATCTTATGGAAGACATTCTTAATATTATTGTAAATAAAAATAAGATTGATGGTAAATTTAATATTAAAACAGATGATGATGTTATAGTAAAACCATTTACTATTACAGCAGATAGTAAATATTTTAAATCTAAAAATATTACTGTGGAATTAGATTCAATTAATAATCTTAATAATCTAAAATTAGATATATCTAATTTAGAATCAATAAGTATTTGGTTAATTTCTGATAAAAAAATTGTTTTTAAAAAAATTAATAATAAAACATCAACATCATCTGATATATATAATAAAATAATTACTGAATTATTAAATAATAGTAATACATCTAAATATATTACATATCTTATAAATGATAATAGACAAATTTTTATTTTTTATGAAAAAAAAGATATTGTAAATAAATTAGAAACTGATGAATATGGCTTTAAAAATATAACAGAAGATTTTAAACATAATTCATTATTAAATGAATTAAATATTAGAATTAATAAATTATAAATATATATTAAGAGTTTTAATTATATTATGAATAATGGTTATGGATTATCTCATGGACTTCCTCCTATGGGAATTCCACATGGAGTAATGTATAATAATGTTGTAAATCCTTATTATCATCCTCCTATTATAAGTCCTCCTATTTCTCCTTCTAGTCCTCCTATTTCTCCTTCTAATATTAGAATGAGCTTTTCTCAGAGCCCACCTATTAGTCCTATTTTAGGACCCATGCAAGGCCCCCCTATTACATCATTACCACCACAGATAGAACATTCTACTATGGCTGTTAATTCCATTAATAATCCAATAACTTTTGATAATCCTGGTACAATAGTTCCGTATACCGGTACTCCTAGTACTCCTAGTGACCCTTTTAATTTTGGTACTCCTAGCGCACCTAGCGCACCTAGTACTACGGGTATTCCTGAAAATACAGGTGTTTCTGTAAGTTCAGATACTCCTTATTTCTATACTTCTATTGATATAGATAATAAAGAAATTAAAAAATATCAAGATATTAATGAATTCATAGCTAAAATAAAACTTCATAATGATAAAGGCAATATATATATACTTATTAGTAATAAAAAACGGAGTGAAACTCTACAAACATTTTCTATTTATATAAATCAACCTTATAATACAAATAATCGTGTAAAAGACAATAATAGATATGATGAAGCAATAAAGAAATTTCAAAATGCTTGTGCTATATTTAAAGAAAATGATTGTGTTATAATTTCTTATGCCGATGATTTTCAACCATTCGAGGAAAAATTAATTGATTTTGACGATGATCTCGAAATAATATTTGGCATAGGATTTAAAAGATTTAAAAATGCTTTAACAATCAGTTTACTAAATAAGATAAATGTAACAACAGGTAAAAGTGCAATGGCAACATTTAAAGATGAATTAAAACCCAAATTGGATAATGTACTAATTAAACCTAATGAAACAAAACCCAGCTTGAATAATTTACCAATTAAACCTAATGAAACAAAACCCAGTTCGGATATTGTACCAACCAGTTTGGATATTGTACCAATTAAACCTATTGAAACAAAACCCAGCTTGAATAATTTACCAATTACTCCTATATCCCCCTTACCCTCTACACAATCGCAACCTATTAATAATAATTATAATTATGATTTTACTAAATGGGATGAATGGAATAAAGATGCTAAAGGTAAGAACTTTGGTGTTGCAGGAGGAGGGAAAAAAAATAAAGGTAATATAGCAAAATATATATTTGAGGATTATATACCTTATAAGAAAAATGGAAAATTAGATTTTGCAACAATACAAAAAATAGGTAGGAAAAAAAACAAAAATTTTACAATACATAAAATTGAAAAAGATGATTTAAAAAATTTTAAAATAGATTATAAAAATAATAATTATGAAAACAAACAATATTCATTTAATGAATCTATAGAAAAAATTAAAAAATTACTATCAGGTGTAAATTTTATGATAGTTAATAAACGAGGAGGTTTTGACAAACCTGTTGAAACCCCAAACACTACAACTACAACTACAACTACACTTACAGAAACCCCAAATGCTACACCTATATCTACAAATACAGCTGAAAAATCTACAATAACAATTAATGACTTTATAAATAATTTAAAAAAATTTTTTACTGGTACTTCTGGTACTTCTGGTACTTCTGGTACTTCTGGTACTTCTGGTACTTCTGGTACTTCTGGTACTTCTGGTACTTCTGGTACTTCTGGTACTTCTGGTACTTCTGGTACTTCTGGTA
>Ga0169931_10009084_pt1 | contig 14405 bp, 10 predicted proteins | sample Kivu_15m_20L_FD_129675 | JGI IMG/M metagenome (GOLD analysis project Ga0169931, IMG submission 129675) | Freshwater microbial communities from Lake Kivu, Western Province, Rwanda to study Microbial Dark Matter (Phase II) - Kivu_15m_20L... | ecosystem: Environmental > Aquatic > Freshwater > Lake...
CACGCGTGAAGCCGGCGTTCGTAACCTCGAGCGTGAAGTCGCCAAGATCTGCCGCAAGGTCGTAAAGGAACTCCTCACGAGCAAGGGCAAGGCGAAGGTCGTCACCGTCACCACCAAAACGCTTGAAAAGTATCTTGGCGTGCAGCGGTTTAGGTACGGCAAAGCCGAGGAAGAAAACCGCATCGGTCAGGTCACGGGTTTAGCCTGGACAGAGGTGGGCGGAGAACTGCTCACCATCGAAGCGGCGACGGTACCTGGCAAGGGCAAGCTGCTGCACACCGGTCAGCTCGGTGAAGTGATGCAGGAGTCCATTCAAGCCGCGATGACGGTGGTGCGCAGCCGCGCTCAAAACCTCGGGCTCGAAGCTGAGTTTTACCAAAAGCTCGACATCCATCTGCACGTGCCCGAAGGCGCCACGCCGAAGGACGGCCCTTCGGCGGGCATCGGCATGTGCACTGCGCTGGTGTCGGCGCTGACCAAGATTCCGGTGAAGTCTGAGGTCGCCATGACGGGCGAGATCACCCTGCGGGGTGAGGTGCTGCCGATTGGTGGCTTGAAGGAAAAACTCCTTGCCGCTGCCCGAGGCGGCATCACCACGGTCGTGATCCCGGTCGATAACCAAAAGGATCTCACCGAGATCCCCGACAACATCAAGGGCAACCTGGAAATCCGTCCCGTGAAATGGATCGACGAGGTTCTGGAGATTGCGCTAACGAAACAACCCACCTCCGTATCCACTCCGGAGGTTCCGGCCGCAGTCTCGCCGACGGGGAAGGCGGTGCGACGTACGAAGGCAGGATCAAAACGCTTGCCGGCGGCGCATTGATCAGCTGCCGCGGTGGAGCGTGTCGCGCAACCTCGATAAGACGGGAAATCTTTGCGCCGCATAGCGCAAGATAAATTCGATCGTTTTTCGATCAGCGCACGATACCGCAAGGCCGAGCGTCAACGGTTTTCCGGCGACGTAGTGATGAAGTAATCGCTGGCTCTTCAAATGAGCAGCGCTCATGAGGTTCCGGTGCTTCTCCGTGTAGCGCAGGGCGCCATGGAGCGACGCCTCTGAGGTCGTGATACGAACCAGAGACTGCTCTGACTCACGGAATACGTATGTGGGCTCTTCAGTTCGTAGCGCTGGTCCGAATCGTTCGACGAGTCGTGTCCAAAAATCGTAATCCTGAGATGCGGGCAGATCGACGTCGAAGCCGCCCACTGCAAGGGCATGACTTCGCCGAAATAACGCCTGATTTCCTATGACATTCCGATGTAAGAGATCGTCTAGCGTAATGATCGCCTCTTTGCAATAACGACGAAGACGGCGCCCTCTGCGCTCAAGAAAAAATCCGCTGCAAAAAAGCGAAAACTGATCGCCTTTCGTAGCTGATAAGTGCAGCGAGGCAACTCGGGTCGGGAGCATCAGGTCATCGTCATCGATGCCCGTGCACCATATGCCTTGTGCTGCGTTTATCGCAGTATTGCGTGCCACGCAAGCTCCAGATCGAGTCTGAAGGCGGATGCTGCGAACTCGGGAATCTGAAGCTGTGATTTCGCGCATCACAGCGGGGGTATCGTCCTCGGAGGCATCATCGACCACGATCAGCTCGAGATCAGAAAAACTTTGCCTCAAGACCGACTGCACCGACTCACGAAGCAAGTAGGCGCGATTTCTGGTTGGCAGATAAACGGAGATCTCCGGCGTCTTCATGACTTCAGCCTTGCGAAAACTCGCTCCCAAAGCCCATCGAGCGCTCGACGCTGCCGGTCTGCAGCAGAGATCAAATCTTGATTGGGTGCGGTTCTCGAGTAGTTAAATTTACTAAGATCAACGGACGCTCCGGTATTTTCTAACTCGATGACGTTCTCAATGCAGCCGAAGCTTGAAAACAACTCACGGTATTTATGCGTCCAGGCGATCGCAATCGATGGAACTCCCTGACTCAACGCAGCCACGCACGCATGAAATCGTGAGGACACTACAAAGCCGGCTGAACCGATGAGGGCTTTCAACGCGATCGGATCTGGGTTGTCGATGACGGGTAGAGCGATGCCTCCAACAGACTCACTCAATTCACGGCACAACGCGGCATCCTCGTATCCACCGTGGTTCATGACTCTTATGGCATATCCGCCGGAACGAAGTCGGGTGACAATTTCTTCGAAAGTTGAAAAGTAGATCTTTTTGTCAGTTTTTTCGAGCGCTCGCACGTTGGGGATCAGTAGTGCAGTCCCCCTGTCTACATCACTCCTAGCAAATGCTTCGCGCTCGACTTCAAGTCCGATCGTGATATCGGGATAACGATGGATATTGTCTGCATCAGGAATTAATCGCCGTAGTGCGAGCTCCGATGCTGCATCGCGGACGGCAACCAGCGGCGAGGATTCGAGTGCAACACCCCAACCCGTCGCAGCCGTTCTCGTTCGGTCAAACGGACCAAATGCCTGCGGCAAAAAAACATACGGCTTCCCCGACCGTCGAAAGCGAGTGAGCTCATCAGCAGAGGCTCTAAGAGCGCCAGCGCCCCATCGATCACCGTATGCAAATCCGGATGCGTCGAGTACCGCGTCGACGCTTCCCTCCGTGACAGCGCCCATGATTTTTAGGGCTTTATCGACCATATGTGGCCAGACATATGACAGGCCGCTCAGATCGATCGATCGTTTCCGAAGTGGGAGTTTCGCCAAAGCATTTACGCTGAGAAGATCGGCGCGCGTGGTTCCAGTATTTGGCCTTAACGCAACCATTGCTTCAGGTAGTCGACTTTTTACTTGACTCAGTACGGCGCGCAGCATGAGCTGCGCGCCTTTGTTTTCGAATTGAACACCGCGAATCTCAATGATCATGTTGGCGCCCGCCGAGCTGATGCACATAGTTGCGTAGATCTCGCCATCTCAACGGTATCAGCAGAGCTCGTGTCATCATCCAGCCTACCGGTCGGGTCCGGGGGAAAAAGAACAAGATTATCCATGAGGAGACCGCGTAAGAAATGACCGTACTGATTGCCGCACCCGCGGCACCGTAACGCGGTATCAAGATAAAATTAAGGCCGATGTTCATCGTCATGCCGGCCCCGTGACTAACGAGCGAATACTTAAGCAAGTCATGCGCTATCAGCCACTTGCTGAGAACCGCCCGCATGAAAATGAAAACTCCAGCCCAAATATGAATTTTTAGCAGTAATCCGGCGGACGCGAACGTCGCTCCATACAAGGTGGCGATGAGCCAGTCGCCGAGCACCTGCATGCATACCCCGACGCCAAGAGCCATGATGACCATTAAGTCAAAAATCGACTGCAGTTTTTTTTCTTGTGATTCGTACTCGGATTTTTCGGAGGGCGACCAAATTAGTGGAAACCACGCTGCCATGAGGATTCCCGGGACGAGGTACCAAGCCTCCGAAAGTTTCGCGGCCGCGGCGTAGAGACCGGTGTCGTCAAGTCCCACCAACCGCTCCAACATCACGATATCGATTTTTAGATAGATCAGTTCGGCGACTGCTGAGACCAGCAACCACGGCGCTCTTGCGGCAAGCCATGGTGACCAGATCGGGTTTCGTGCGGGCCGTAACCAAACTCCGACTGACTTAAAGTACGCGACGTTTTGCGCGAGTGCTTGCAGCAGAAAATCAGCGGAAAAACTTAGCGACACCCAGAATGGGTCTGCAGTCGAAAACGCGACCGTTATTTTTATGGCTGCGCCAACGAGGGTGGCAACGACACGCCAAGGAATGAGCTCAGACGGGGTCATCGTAGCCTGATATCGAAACTCGATGACTTGATAAATCAGCGCGATTTGCGCGATGGCCAACAGAACAAGTGTGGCCCGCGCTGGATTAGCGTTATCCGCAATCCCCCAGTACACAATTCCGAAAACGCATGCTGCGATTGCGGCGTACAGCCTCCAACGTAAAGCTGCTTGCAGAATGTCACGCTCCGAGGAGGGGTTTTCGTTGATGGCCCGAGTGACTAAGCCAGCTGCACCCGCGTATGAGATCGGAGCGAGAATGGCCAACAGAGCGAGGATGTAACTGACTTCACCGAAGTCTCGGACACCTAGAGACCGGACAAGACTTATCTGTACTACGAGACCCGCGACTACGCCGATGATTCGCTCGCTGAGCCACCAGCTTGCGACCGTCGAGTAACGTAGATGAGGTCGATCGCTCACCTGTCGAGGTCGTCATTTTGACGCTGAATCTGCGCTGGAGTCTTTTTCACGGAATAGGCGACTCCGCCTTCCGGGTCTGGATAGCCGATCGCAAGCATCATCAGCGGGCGGTGAAAGGTCGCAAGATCAAGCCGTTTGGCCATGCGCTTCTCTAAATGTTCGATATCGGGCCAGTTGATCGGGCACGAGGCCAAACCCAAAGTTTCCAGAGCCAGCATGAGCTGCATCGCGGCGAGCGAACCATCGATATAAGGAACATGTCGATCCCGCTCATGCTCGAAGCAAGACAGATCGCCAATCACGACAATCAATGCAGGGATCTGCTGGTAGTAGCCGGCAGTACCCATCGCAATCGACGCAATTTCCGCTGTTTCCTTGGGATTCAAAAAAACACGGAAGAAGAACGGTTGTCGGTTGCAGGCGCTGGGTGCTTGAAGGGCGGCCTCCAACGCTTGATCCACGAGTTCGGAGGGGACTGGCTTTTGCAGGAACCAACGTGTGGACCGCCGTTGCCGACAAAGCAACAAGAACTGCTCGTAACTCACACCCGAGTTGACTCCATCTCCGCGGCGCCGTGGCGACCAACGTCCGGAGTCGGGCTCGTCGAAAGAGTTTTTAATGGAGTTATCAGTGAATGTTTTTTTTACACTCACAGTGACTGGCGTTTCATCGACCGCAGCAAAGTAATCAGCGAGTACGTCATGCGCCCATCTCAACGTATTCGGGTCACCGCGGTTTGAGTCGGAAAGTCGTCGATAGGCGAGGACTGTTTCGAGGATGTAACCTTCGGCGAAGACTGAAGAACGCGGTTGCATCGTCAACCCTTTTTCCAGGCGATGAATGTTCCGACGTAAAAGTGCCGTCGGGGCCTGGTGAGTCGCAGCCTCATACGCAGCCCGTCCTGCAGCCGTCGCTCTCAGTTCGCGTCCAAACCTGGGGTTGAGCGCGGCGTAGTAGGCGCCCGCCAAAAAGCGGTTGATGGCAGCGACGGGGGTCAGCCACCGGTCGAATCGATCAAGAACGGCCCGGATCCACTGCCGCATAGGCTGCGAATCCTAGCCTAATTGACTGGGTAGTAGCCGGCTCGATTTCAATCCGCTACACTTCGCGCCCGCTTGAGGAGGGTGCTTAGCTCAGCGGTAGAGCGTCGCCCTTACAAGGCGAGGGTCGGGGGTTCGATCCCCTCAGCACCCACCACTCTGGAGTCCAGAAGTGGCGCCTCGATCTGGCTTTAAGACAGCGGAGCGGTAGTTCAGCTGGTTAGAATACCGGCCTGTCACGCCGGGGGTCGCGGGTTCGAGTCCCGTCCGCTCCGCCACGTCTTTGCCTTCCAATTTTTTTGCGCGTAACGCACTTCTCATTGGAAAAACATGACCGTTCTAGTTACCGGCGGTGCCGGCTTCATCGGAAGCAACTTCGTCCTAGACTGGTTTAGCGATGGGTCGTGCGCGGAAGAGCGGCTCATTAATCTCGATGCCCTGACTTACGCCGGTAATCTCGAGAACCTTTCCAGTCTCAAGGATCATCCCAAACACCGGTTCGCGCACGGAGACATCACGGATACGGAACTTGTCCGGCGGCTTATTCTCGAACACCGGCCGCGTGCGATCGTGCACTTTGCCGCCGAGAGCCATGTCGATCGAAGCATACATGGGCCGGCTGCATTCATCAAAACCAATGTGGATGGCACGTTCGTGCTGCTCGAGGCTGCTCGAGCCTATTGGCAAGGTTTAGACGACGCTGACAAGGCCAGATTTCGTTTCCATCATGTGAGTACCGACGAAGTGTACGGAAGTCTGAAGTCAGACGATCCGGCCTTCTCTGAAACGAACCCTTACGAGCCGAACAGCCCATACTCAGCGAGTAAGGCTGCGAGCGATCATCTCGTCCGAGCATGGCATCACACTTACGGGCTGCCTGTGGTGACAACCAACTGCTCCAATAACTACGGCCCTTATCATTTCCCCGAGAAGCTGATTCCGCTGATGATCGTCAACGCCCTTGCCGACAAGCCGTTACCCGTTTATGGCGACGGCCAGCAAATCAGAGATTGGCTGTATGTGACCGATCATTGCAGGGCAATTCGGGCGGTGCTCGAGCGTGGCCGAATCGGAGAAACCTACAACATCGGCGGTTGGAACGAAAAAGCCAACATCGAGATCGTCCAAACGATCTGTCAGCTCCTCGATGAGTTGCGACCGAGTTCAAAAGGCTCCTATTCACGGCTCATCACGTTCGTGAAAGATCGTCCAGGCCACGATCGACGATATGCCATCGATGCGCGTAAAATCGAGCGCGAATTGGGTTGGCGTCCTGCCGAGACTTTTGAGTCGGGAATCCGCAAGACCGTAAAGTGGTATCTCTCCAACTCTGATTGGGTTTCGCGGGTGCAGAGCGGGGCTTACCGTGAGTGGGTCTCAAAAAACTACGAGTCTCGTCAGTGAAGATCCTGCTTCTTGGCTGCAATGGACAGGTAGGGTGGGAATTGCAGCGCGCTCTGGCACCACTCGGAAAATTACTGGCGTGCGACTTCGACTCGGCTCCCGAGCGGTGCGCAGATTTCGCGATACCCGAAGCGGTCGGCGCTCTCATCGATCGCGAAAAACCGCAGGTCATTGTCAACGCGGCGGCCCATACCGCAGTCGATAAAGCTGAGAGCGAACCCGAGCTCGTGCGAACGATCAATGCATCCACTCCTTCTGTGCTCGCGGCGCGTGCCCGGGCTTGCGGAGCGCTTCTCGTTCACTACAGCACCGACTATGTATTTGATGGGTCAGGTGACCAACCGCGTGACGAGGACGCAGCGACAGCGCCGCTGTCGGTCTACGGAAAAACCAAGCTTGAGGGTGAGCAGTCCATTGAGGGAAGTGGCTGTCGGTATCTGATTTTTAGAACGAGTTGGGTTTATGCAGCGCGGGGTCATAATTTCATTAAGACCATGCTGCGTTTAGCAGCAGAGCGCGAGGAATTGTCAGTGATTTCCGATCAGATCGGTGCGCCGACTGGGGCTGATCTGTTGGCCGATGTCACAGCGCATGCGATCGCACAGTTATCTGCGGGGCGTGGTCAACCAGGGCTATATCACTGCGTCGCCGCGGGCCATACAAGCTGGTTCGACTATGCTCGTTATGTCATCGATTGGGGGCGAGGGCAGGGGTTGCCGATAAAGGTGTCTTCGAGCGCACTCCGTCCGGTACTGACCGAGGCCTACCCCACTGCCGCAAGAAGGCCCCTCAATTCACGCCTTGAAACAACCAAACTTCAAAAGACCTTCTCGGTATCGTTGCCGCATTGGCAAGAGGGCGTCGAGCGCATGCTTCGGGAGGTTTACGGCCGATGAAAGGATCACGCAAGGGCATTATTTTGGCGGGCGGCTCGGGTACGCGGCTGCATCCCGCAACGCTTGCCGTCAGCAAGCAGTTGCTGCCCGTTTACGACAAGCCCATGGTCTATTACCCGCTGAGCACTTTGATGCTGGCAGGGATTCGCGACATCCTCATCATCAGCACCCCTCAAGACACGCCTCGCTTCGAGGCGTTGCTCGGAGATGGTTCGCGCTGGGGAATCAATCTATCGTATTGCGTACAGCCGAGTCCGGATGGGCTTGCTCAGGCCTTCATTCTCGGGCGTTCCTTCGTGGCGGGTGATCCGAGTGCGCTCGTGCTTGGCGACAACATTTTCTACGGTCACGATTTGCAACTAATAGTCCGTCGAGCGGCTGCACGGGATTCCGGAGCGACTGTCTTTGCGTATCACGTGACCGATCCAGAGCGTTATGGAGTTGTGGAGTTCGACGGAGATAAGCGGGCACTCAGCATCGAAGAGAAGCCGCGAACACCTAAAAGCAACTACGCAGTGACCGGGCTCTATTTTTACGACAATCAGGTGTGTGATATCGCCGCCTCCATCAGGCCGTCCGCTCGAGGCGAGCTTGAGATCACGACCGTCAACTCTTTTTACCTTGAGCAGCAGACACTGAATGTCGAGATCATGGGTCGCGGCTACGCCTGGTTGGATACCGGGACCCACGATAGTTTGTTGGAAGCGGGACAGTTCATTGCGACATTAGAGAAACGACAGGGTCTCAAAGTAGCTTGCCCTGAAGAGATCGCCTATCGCTCAGGTTGGATCGACGCCCCGGTTCTGGAGCGACTCGCTCAGCCTCTGCTCAAGAACGGTTATGGCCAGTACCTCATGCAGGTGCTGCGCGAGAGAACATTCTGACCATGCGCGTCATCCCCACGTCAGTTCCTGACGTACTGTTGCTCGAACCCAAGATATTTGGTGACGAGCGTGGTTTTTTCTTCGAGAGCTTCAACGAACGTCGTTTCACTGATTTAGTCGGAAAAACCTGGTCGTTTGTTCAGGATAACCATTCTCGTTCTCGACAGGGCGTACTGCGAGGACTTCATTATCAATTGCCGCCACATGCCCAAGGCAAGCTGGTGCGGGTAACGAGAGGGGAGGTTTTCGACGTTGCAGTCGATCTTCGGCGAAGTTCTCTCACCTTTGGCAAATGGGTCGGTGAGATCCTGTCGGCCGAAAACTATCGCCAGATGTGGATTCCCCCGGGGTTCGCTCACGCATTTCTGGTGATGAGCGAAACCGCTGATTTCCTCTATAAAACGACTGACTACTACGCGCCTGATGCCGAGCGCTGTATACGTTGGGACGATCCGACGCTTTCGATAAAGTGGCCTGATGTCAAAGAGTTATCTTTATCTCCCAAAGATAAAGACGGTCAATTCTTTGAAAACGCCGAGTTATTCTCTTAGAGAATACGTCTCTCGTCGAAGATCAACTTCGCTGCGCGCGAATGGTTAATCGTTGCCCTGACTTGAGGGCGCTATTGGTCGTTAGCCCGTTCCAGGCGGACAACTGAGAGATCGTCACTCCATAACGTTGAGCGATGGTTTCGAGAGTCTCGCCACTCTTGACGCGATGGGTCAGTCGTTCGCGCTTCGAGTTGAGACCATTTGAATTAAATCCAGAAGGTTCGGGAATGCTCGACTGCCGTTTGATTGAGCTGACTAACGGAGGTGGAGTAGTGCGATACGGCATCAGATTGTCAAAATGATTCGTGATGCTGAGCGGTTCTCTGCGAACGACGACATGCCCCTCTGGCTTGCTGCGTCTTTCTATAAAGACCGAGCCATCCACGCGCGCTGCAGCTCGAAGAACCTTCTCAGGCAAGGGCGCGCTTGCTGCAGGAACCCTCAGGTTCATTCCCGTGCGTAGTCGATTGCTGGTCAGCCCATTAAGCATGCGCAACGTGGTTTCGTCCGAGCCATAGCGTTCCGCGATATCTCTGAGCGCTTCGCCGGATCGTACGGAATGATGCGTTATTCGCATCAGCTCGTCCGGAGTGAGTTGAGATAGATTTCTTTTAAACAGCTCGGCAGTGTCGATCGGTAGCAAAAGTCTGTGTGGCCCGCCCGGCGGCGTTGCCCAGCGATGAAATGCAGGGTTAAGTTCAAAGAGTTCGTCGTGCGTCAGTCCTGCAAGATCGGCGGCAAACCTAAGGTCGATCTGATGACCGACTTCCACCCGAGTAAAGTACGGCTCGTTCCTGATCGGGCTGAACTCGAGTCCGTACCTTGAAGGATTGGCAACCAGTCTGCGCATCGCCAGTAACTTCGGCACGTAGGCTCGGGTCTCGTCAGGAAGTTTGAGATTCCAAAAATTTGTGGGCTTACCCTCTCGGCGATTGCGTTCGATGGCACGCGCGACGCATCGTTCGCCGCAGTTGTAACCCGCCACGGCAAGCAACCAGTCGCCCTTGAATTCAGTGTGCAGGAATTGCAGATAGTCGAGAGCAGCTCGCGTCGCTTCGACGACATCGCGTCGTCCGTCATACCACCAAGTTTGTGGCAGTCCGAAGCGGCTTCCGGTATCCGGGATAAACTGCCAAAGGCCCGATGCGCTCGCAGAAGAATAGGCGAAAGGCTCAAACGCACTTTCGATCACGGGTAAAAGAGCAATCTCCAATGGGATTCCGCGGCGCTCGACTTCCCCCACAATGTGATGCATGTACAGCGAAGCTCGCCCAAAAACGCGATCGAGATAAGCTGGGTTTCGCTGAAACCACGCAAGCTGCACGTTGATGTCAGGGTGGCGCTCGTCGCCCAATCGAAATCCGAACCGAACTCGCTGCATGAGGTCGGAGTGGGTCCATCCGGCCGAATTGCTTTGGGGAAACGTCCTTGTCGAGAGGGGGATTCCGTTAGCCGAGGACAGACGAATGGTCTTCGGCGGCTCGCTCGAGCCCAGATTAGCGGACCCCGGGCTGGCTTCCAGGAGCGGCGCACAGCTGGTCAGGAGGAAAACCAGCAAGCCCCCCCTTCTGATTGGGGTTCGGGTCAGCATTGCCGGCGTATTAAACCTCCCTAAATCGAAAATATCCATATTTTCCGCCTTATTTTGTGTCAAGTCAGGCGTCTATCCCAAGGGGTCTGGAGCCCGATCCGGGTATCCGATCGGGGAGGCCCGCCCCGAGCCGGCGGGTGTCTGGCTTGCCGTATACTCCGCAAACATTAAATGGCGGTTGTTCGAGTGGACGCCGAGTAAATCAAATACATGGTGGATCCCGTGAGATTGACGAGATTTTTGGTGTCGCTGCTGGTCGTGGCGTCAACGCTCATCTGCTCGGAGCCAGCGAGCGCTCAAGTTCCTACCTCAGGGCAGATTGAGTTGTTGCGGTCGATGAGTGCGGCTGATCGCGAGAAGCTGCTCGGTCAGCTCTCCGATGGCGACGCACGCGAGGACTCGCAGCAAGACCTGTCGACCCAACGAGATTCCGGGGAACTCGAAGATCCTTCCGAGCAAAACCAGAAGGGTGTTCGGCGCGAGCCGCGAGATCCTCGGTTGGCAGCTGGGGACACGGTGCTGCTGTCGATCGACTTTATCCGAGACCAACCCGCTCAAACACAAGTGGTCGGCGAGGGGTTGCCGCCCGTCGTGGTTCCGGCGCAACCGGCGCCAGAGTACACCCCTGAGGAGCGGGAAATCTTAGACGAGCTCATCAGTCTGATTCGGCAGCGAAATCCCTATCGGCTCGACCGCGACGGGGTGTTGCAGCTGCCTGGATTCAGATCAATCCCATTGGCGGGTCTTACGGCCAAGGAAGCGACCACTCGTCTTCAGGCCGAACCCTCGTTGATGAAGCTCGAGGTCGAGATCACGCGCCTCGCCCTGACGAAAACCGGACCCGAGTCCCTCAAACCTTTTGGTTATGAACTGTTCAGTCGTCGAGTTTCGACCTTCGCTCCGTCGACAGACGTGCCGGTTCCGGCCGGATACATTGTTGGTCCGGGGGATCAGCTCAATGTTCAGTTGTATGGCTCGCGAAATCGGAACTTGAAGCTAGTCGTTGGAAGAGATGGTCGATTGAATTTTCCGGAGCTGGGCCCCATCGAGGTCGCCGGAAAAACTTTTGACAAGGTCTCCAATGAAATCGAATCGCGAGTCGCTCGCCAGATAATTGGTACCCAAGCCAGTGTAGGAATGGGGAACGTAAGGTCGATTCAGATTTTTGTGATGGGTGAGGCAATCCGGCCTGGGACGTACACCGTCAGCGGGCTCTCCACCATCACGAGCGCGCTCTATGCCTCGGGCGGCATTCAACCGACCGGGTCCCTGCGTGATATTCAGCTGAAGCGACAGGGCAAAACGATCCGGAAACTCGATCTGTACGATCTGCTGCTCCGAGGAGATACCAGTGCCGACGCCAGTCTCTTGTCGGGCGATGTGGTGTTCATTCCGCCTGTCGGATCAACGGTCTCGGTGGATGGTGAGGTCAAGCGGCCGGCCATCTATGAACTCAAAGGTCGGTCTACGTTGTCGAACTTGATCGATCTTGCGGGAGGATTGACTGCAGACGGTGATGGGTCGCGGGTATCAGTCGTTCGTTATCGCGATGATCGCCGACGCGTGGCGGTGAGCATCTCGCTGGATGACGCGGCATCACGATCGTCGATCGTGAGCAATGGCGATGTGATCCGGGTGGCGAGACTCAAGCCTACGATCGAGTCGGGGATTACGTTGGAGGGACACGTTTTTCGTCCGGGTGTCACCGCGTGGCGTGAAGGCCTGCGCATTTCCGACCTGATTCCGTCAATCGACGAGCTGATGCCAAACGCCGACCTAAACTATTTGTTGATCCGCCGGGAGTCGTCGGTCGATAAATCCGTGAGCTTCTTGTCGGCGGATATCGCCTCCGCTCTGGTTACGCCAGGCTCTCCGCAAGATCTGCTGCTGGCACCCCGCGACAGGGTGATGGTCTTCGACTTTCAGGCTGGTCGTCGTCTGCTGATCGATCCAATGCTCGAAGAGCTGCGCCGACAGTCGAGGCTCGACGATCCAACGCGAATCGTCGCGGTCAATGGGCGCGTCAAAGCGCCTGGCGAGTATCCGCTAGAGCCGGGGATGCGCATCAGCGATCTATTGCGCGCGGGCGGAAGACTCGACCCCTCTGCCTATAGCAGCATGGCTGAGTTGTCTCGATTCCAGCGTTTGGACGATGAGCGAAAGCCGGAGTTGCTGAAAATAGACTTGGCAGCCGTACTTCGTGGAGATTCAGCGGCCGACATCGTTCTGCAGCCTTTTGATGTCTTGACCATCAAAGAGCTTCCAGAGTGGAGCGTGCGAGAGTCGGTAACGCTCTTGGGTGAAGTCCGTTTTCCCGGAACTTACCCGATACGCCGTGGTGAAACATTGCGATCCGTGATCGATCGAGCGGGCGGCGTGTCTTCTTTGGCCTTTACGCGGGGCGCCGTTTTCACTCGAGAAGATTTACGACAGCGTGAGGCGCAGCAGGCCAAAGAGCTGTCACAGAGATTGCGGCGTGACCTGACTGCTGTTGCGCTGCAGACCAGCCAGGCCTCGGGCTCGAGCAACTCTGTTCAGTCTGCATTGGCAGCCCAATCTTTGCTAACACAGCTCGACGATACTAAGCCAGTTGGGCGACTCGTCATCAACCTAGACGGCGTTCTGGCATCTTCGGCCGGCTCTGTCAATGACGTGCTCTTGCGCGACGGTGACGCACTCGTCGTCCCCAAAACGAAACAGGAAGTGACGGTGATTGGCGAAGTTCAGAACAGCACTGCGCACCTCTATCGTCCTGGGCTCTCGCGAAACGATTACCTTGCGCTCAGCGGAGGCGTGACGAATCGTGCCGATCGAGGACGCACGTACGTAGTGCGCGCGGATGGGAGTGTCGTTGCGGGTACAGGCGGATGGCTGGGCGGCAGTTCGAATGTAAAGATCCAGCCTGGCGACACCATTGTCGTACCCCTCGATACCGAGCGTTTGCCGCCTCTGCCGCTTTGGCAAGCGGTGACGGGGATTCTGTATAACGCAGCGGTGGCGATCGCCGCGATCAGCTCGCTGTAGTGCACGCGGGCGCAGGACAAGACCATGAGTCCGACCACACAAGATGAGGATCTCTTCGATCTTCGCTCAGTAATCGCCGCCATTCGCGAGGAGCGTCGTTTGTTTTTTCTGGTGCTCGCGCTGACGGTTTCAGCGGGCCTCGGGTATGCGCTTCTCGCCAAGCAGTGGTTTCAGGCGGAAGTCGTGATGGTGCAAGTCGATAGCAAGTCATTGCCGGGGGGCTTGTCGCAACTGAGTGGCTTGGCAAGTCTTGCGGGCGTCAATCTGCCTCGCGGAGATAGCCAGCAGCCGTTGGCAGTCTTGAAATCGAAGTCGCTGATCGCCTCGTTCATCGAGACAAAAAAACTGCTGCCGGTTCTTTTCTCCGAGGATTGGGATAGCGGCTCGGGAAATTGGACGTCAGATCCGGAAGACACTCCCGATCTTCGTGATGGCGTGATGTTTTTCGATGAAGATCTTCGCCGTGTCAGCGATGATAAGAAATCAGGGCTCATTACGCTTCGGGTGATTTGGACTGATCCTGAAACTGCGGCGAGATGGGCCAATGAGCTTGTCGAGATGGCGAATTCGCGGCTTAGAGGTCAAGCCTTGGCTGATGCAGAGCGTAACGTGAGTTACTTGCAGCGTGAAATTTCCGCTGCTGGAGTGGTGTCGCTTCAAGACTCCTTAGGAAAAGTCCTCGAGTCTGAGATGCAGAAACTCTTGCTCGCACGCGGCAACGAGGAGTTTGCGTTCAAGGTCATCGATCGTGCTACGCCTCCGAAAAAGCGTTATCGACCATTCCGATCGCTTGTTGTTTTGTTGTCGGGTGTATTCGGTCTGATGCTCGCGGGCGCCGCGGTTTACGTTAAAC
>Ga0169931_10009085_pt1 | contig 14404 bp, 14 predicted proteins | sample Kivu_15m_20L_FD_129675 | JGI IMG/M metagenome (GOLD analysis project Ga0169931, IMG submission 129675) | Freshwater microbial communities from Lake Kivu, Western Province, Rwanda to study Microbial Dark Matter (Phase II) - Kivu_15m_20L... | ecosystem: Environmental > Aquatic > Freshwater > Lake...
CCAGGCTGGGCCATTTCTCATTCGTTTTAATGAAAGCGCTCGAAATCGCACATTTCTGGGGAATCGGTCACGTTGGAAGGAGAAAGTTACAACCGTTACAGTCGACAAGCCTTACCCACTAAGAGAGTTCCCTCAAGTAAAGAACGACATTTTGCCCGTCCCCTTTCGCGGCGAGGGATAAACTTCGGCACAGGGTATCTTCCGCGCTGAAGGACTATTTTCAGCGCGGGGAGTTTAGCTCTTTTGATTCGGGTAAGTGAAATGAATCGCCAAATTGACGCCAACTCAACTGCTTTCGCTCGTCGCCCTCAGCGACTGCGAGGACGGCGTTTTGGGTCGCACCGCCGGGGCAATCGTCGGGCGGTAGCGATTGTCGAATTCGCCTGCGTGCTCCCGGTGCTGCTGGTCATTTTGCTGGGAACGCTGGAATCAACCTCGATGATTTACCGGCAGCAGACCCTCTCGATTGCCGCCTACGAGGGGTGCCGTGTTGCTTTGATTCCCAAGATCACGCGGGGCCAGGTCGATGCGTCCATCAATCAAATCTTGAATGACCGCCGCATCCGGAACGCGCAAATCACCATCTTTCCGAATGACTTCGTGAACGCCCCGGCCCAATCAATTATTGAAGTAAGAGTCACGGCTCCCGCCGCTGGCAATTCGATTATTGCACCCCGATTTTTCGCCAATCGGACGTTGACTGGTTCCTGTTTCATGATGAAGGAGTTCTGACCCATGCTCACCTTCGAGAAAATTTTATCCAAAGCTGGCCGCCGTAGCGGCGCAGTGATTCCGCTGGTCTGTCTCCTCATGCCGATATTGGTAATCCTCGCGGCGTTCTCGATCAACTTCGCCCACATGGAGTTGGTGCGGACGCAGGCTCAGATTGCCTCAGACGCATCCGTTCGCGCTGCGGGTAGAACGTTCGCCCTAACTGGTGACATCAATGCCGCTAAAGCGATTGCGCGAAATCTGGCGAAGCGCAATTCGATGAACCGCCGGCCAATCGCGATGCCAGATTCGGCATTCACTTTGGGCGCTTCCACGCGTGCCTTCACTGCTGAACGCTTCAAATTCAAGCCACTGAGCCAGCTTCCATCTGGCACCAAACCGAATTCGCTCAAAATCGATGTGAATGACAACAGTCAACAGCATCTCTTCCCGAACCTGGGCGGGCAAAGGACGTTTTCCTTCAATCGCACAGCGATCTCTACTCAGATTGAAGTCGACATTGCCTTGGTCCTCGATCGTTCGGGGAGTATGGCGTATGCGGCAGATGAAACATTCAACGCCTACGCTTTTCCCAGAGCATCACCACCTGGCTGGAATTTCGGACAACCTGCACCGCCCCGGTCCCGCTGGCTGGACCTCGTAACAGCCTCTAACAGTTTTCTAAGTTATCTGGAACAGTCGTTCGTAGACGAGAACGTTGCTCTCGCGACTTACGGTACCACGGCTACGACCGACCGCGGGATGACCAAAAATTATCAGTCGGTGCGCCAAGGTATCGCCGTCTACACCAAGAGCTTCCCGCCCGGAGCAACCAACATTGGTGATGGAATCAACAATGGTGCAACTTTACTCTCTTCAGGTCGAAGTTTTGCCTCCAAGGTGATCCTCGTAATGACCGATGGCCGACGTACCGCGGGTCCAGACCCGGTTCCGATCGCCACCAGCCTCGGAAAACAAGGGGTCATCATCTTCACCGTGACCTTCTCCAATGAGGCAGACAAGACGCTGATGGCCAATGTGGCTGCCGCGGGAAACGGCAAACATTTCCATGCTGCGACAGGCGGCAACTTACAAGCAGTGTTTGAAGACATTGCCCGTTCAATTCCGACCATCATCACTCAATAAAGAATTGACCGAGATTCTCGGATACTCATGAACGTATTGAACAATCGCAACCCGAAGCCAAGAGGACGAGTACACAGTACTGGTCGCCGTTCGCTGCTCGCTCCGCGTCGCGGCGTGACGGCGACGGAATTCGCACTGGTACTGCCGATTCTGCTGCTGCTCGTGTTTGTCGGGATTGAATACTACCGGGCGAGTATGCTCCGGCAATTTGCGGAAAACGTCTCGTACGAGGCAGCTCGCCGGGTGATTGTTCCCGGGGCTAACGTTGGCGAAGCCAATACGATGGCCGCGAATCTGCTCCGCGCAATGAATATTCGCGGCGCTCAAGTCGTGGTCACGCCAAATCCAATTACTGAAACAACTGGTCGCGTAACCGTGCGGGTAACAATCCCGATGCGAGAAAACGACTGGGGCATTTCGATGTTCACCGGTGGCAGACAGGTCATCAGTGAGACGACCTTGCTGACCGAGCGAGCTCCCAGTTTGCAAGTTCAAGCGGCCCCTCCGCCTCCGCCACCACCGCCTCCACCTCCTCCACCTCCACCGCCGCCACCTCCGGCTCCACCGAAACCACCACCCCCTCCGCCACCGCCGCCGGCTCCACCGAAACCACCACCACCTCCACCCCCACCGCCGCCACCTCCAGCACCACCGAAACCTCCACCTCCTCCACCTCCACCGCCACCACCGCCGGCTCCACCGAAACCACCACCACCTCCACCGAAACCACCGCCACCACCGCCGGCTCCACCAAAGCCGCCACCACCTCCACCTCCGCCACCACCTCCGCCTATCCTTGAGTAGGAAAGGGCGGCGGGGAGAGGTGCCTGACTGACTCGCTCTCGGATACTGCCCGCCCTCACCGGCTGGCAGAATCCGGGGGCGCGTCGTCGGGAGGGCGAGGAATGGAGTCTCGGAATGGAGTCTCGGTAAGTGCTGCAGGGAACGCGTGCCCAGGAAACACGATTGGCCAAGGAAGGCCGGAACAACTTTCCAGCCCGCATAGGGCCACAGCAAATTGAGCTTCGCATTGACCCGGCGAGGCAGGATGCCCAACTCGATCACAAGCCTTTTGTTCGCCAGTCAACCAGCGTCAATTAACTCGGCATGCGGCAGGCACTTCCCTGCCTTGCATGAGCCGAAAATCGGGAAGCGAATATGGACGCAAATTCCCCTGCAGTTCACTCCTTGCCATCCGACTCGGCGGCAGCCAACTTGCCACCGCGCTGGCAACGCATCGGGCTGAACCTGCTCGCAGCTCTGATCCTGACCACTATCGGCTGGTGCAATCTGCCCGACAGCGTACCCGTCGCTGCTCGCGAGCAAGTAAAAAACGTCTGCTCGCCTGAGCTGGCTTACCGTATTCAGCTATCCGAATGGCTCTGGCGCTGGGGCGCTCACCTCGCCGGAATGGACAACAAGTGGCAGATGTACGGTTTGCAAAGCCGCTTCAATTGGCGCTATGAAATCATCGCCACTTACGGACAAGGCGAGCAGGCCGTGGAGCGGCTTCTGCCCCTTCCGAGGCAAACAGAGCGTTCGACCTGGCAACGCTGGGTGGTCGACTTCAAAGAAGCCAAATTCCATCTCAACATCTACAACAATCCGGTCGCTCACGAAACCTACGCTCGCTACCTCGCTCGTCAATTTCCCGAATACGGCGGACAAAGGCTGGAGCGAATCCGGTTCGACCTGAAGTACCAGTACATCCTGCCGCCGATGGTGGCAGTGAAAGAGCAACAGTTGCTCGAGAACTTCGTACAAACGGATACGGTCAGCGATTTTGCGCTGGCCAATGAAGCTGCCGAGGCGATTGGGCTCAGTCCTCAACTGACTCCTGCCGGCGAACTCACACGGAACGTCACCTCCAGCCGCTGATTATCAGCGCCGCACCGGAAGCATAGAATCAAGGAATCATTGAAATGTTTGCAGCTCTTTGTCGGAATTGGAATCCCTTCTGGTTCGCGCGGCTCGACGCGCGGCCGCTGGCTCTGTTTCGGATCTGCACCGGCTTGCTGGCGCTGCTGATGTTCCTTTGCATGTATCCCAACTGGAGCCGTTTCTTCGCCGCCGATGGGATGATTTCGCTGACGTCGGCTGACTTCATCAATCCCCGCGTCAACGGTTACCTGGGACTTTTCTACTGGACCGAGGGCTGGATTCCGATCGAGACTTTCTGGCTGGTTGGGGTCCTGCTTACGGTTCTATTTACAATCGGCCTGAAAACCCGCTGGGCCACAGTAGGCTTGCTGGTGCTGATCCATGCGATGATCTACCGCAATCCTTACATCGTCAACGGCGAAGAGGTCGTCTGGCGAATGGTCTTGCTCTACAGCCTGTTCATCGACCTCGGGGCGACTTGGTCGCTGGACGCTTGGCTGCGCAGCCGCCGTGGCCTACAACCGCGGAGCACCGTGTTTGCTTGGCCGGTGCGGATGATGCAAATCAATATCGCGCTGATTTATGCGATCAGCCTCCCCTACAAATTCGCTCAAGATCCGGGCTGGGTAACCGGCGATGCGTTTCACTGGACGGTGGCTAGCGATATGTGGGGGCCGAGCAGCATGCCTTGGATCACGCTGGCTTACGGCGGACTGCTGAGGAAGCTAATCACGTTCGGAACGGTACTGGTCGAAGGAGCCTTTCCGCTGCTGGTCTGGTTTGAAAAGTACCGCCGCTGGGTGCTCTTGCCGATCGCTTGCCTCCATCTGGGTATTGCCACGATGATCCCCAACGTCACCTTTTTCACGCTCTCGATGGTCGGCGTCTTTCCCTGTTTCCTGACGAAACGGGACATGGAAGACTTTCAGCGACTTTGGAACTACTGTCGGGGCAAGCTGCGCAGCGGTAAGTGCCTCGACGTGAAACCACTCATCATCGCTGATGGGAAGGCACTGAGTGAAAGCAGCGCGGCAGTTAGATAGCCGACTGTAAATTGAAGCGGCCAGAGCTTTTTAGCTGACTTCTGGCTCAATCGATGCGGACATCGAGCCCTTACAGCGGGCGATAAGATTGTCGCGGCCGAAAGCGTGAATTTGCTCCCGCTTAAGTTCGGCATGTTCTTTGGTTGTAGTCAAGCAGATCGCTTTGCCTGAGGAGTCGACCTCTTTGGCAATCTGGAATCCTTTTTCTAAAGGATGTGCAAACAATCGCTGCATCATCAGGATGACGTACTCGTACGAGTGATCGTTATCATCCCAGAGAATGACGTGGTAACGCGGTTGGCGTTTTGGTTTCTGCTTTCGTCGGGTGCGCGTTTTGGTCTGCACCGCAATTTCCGGTTCCAGAGCGCCTTTATTTTCTTCCGACATGGGCTAAACCTAAACAGCTTTTCAAAGAGACTCTCCAGCCCGCCGTCTGGCTGAGCTGCACCCCCGTCCAGAAACGGCACTGGCCGGAATAGTTATATCGGCTCAGGGGGGGACTGCAAGGTTTTATTTTATCCTCGGCTCGGCGTGGGAAAAGCGCAAGAATCGCTGGCGTGCCGCGAGTTCCCCGCCAAACTAGGCCGGTTTTTCCAGCGTCCTGATTTGCCGTCGATTTCCGGATAAAATGCCGAGCTCAATTTGAGCTCAATTTATTGTCCAGCCACGGCGGATTACCGGGGAACTCTCGATGTCGAATTTCGCGAATTATCTCACTAGCCAGCGCTCTCGCTTTGAATCGGACCTTTGCGATTGGCTGAAAATGGCCAGCGTCAGCACCGACCCAGCCTTTGCCGGCGAAGTCCAGAGAGCCGCAAACTGGTTGGCAGATCGCTTTCGAGACCTGAACCTGACCACTCGAATCATTCCAACAGTTGGACACCCGATCGTCTACGCAGAGTCCCCAGCCGTCCCGGGCGCTCCGACGGTGCTCGTTTATGGACACTATGACGTCCAGCCGCCAGACCCGCTCAACGAATGGATCACGCCTCCTTTCGAACCGACCGTTCGCGATGGCAAGCTCTACGCCCGCGGCGCCACGGATGACAAAGGACAAATGCTGACGCACCTGCTCGGGGCCGAAGCTTGGCTGAAAACAACGGGCCAACTCCCGGTGCAGCTGAAATTTCTCATCGAAGGCGAAGAAGAATGCGGCAGTCAGGGTCTCAACGAATTCCTCGCTGGAAAATACGACCCGGCTCTCGGTCAGTCTTCGCTCGATTTGATCCGCTCGGACATCGTCGTGATCAGCGACAGCTCTCAGTACGGCCCCGGGCAACCGGCCGTGACTTATGGACTGCGAGGCATCTGCTACTACGAGTTGCGATTGAGCGGCCCTCGACAAGATTTGCACAGCGGCTCGTTCGGGGGAGCGGTCACCAATCCAGCCAACGCGCTAGCTCAAATTCTGTCCGCCTTTCTCGACAAGTCGGGGCGGATCCAAGTCCCCGGTTTTTACGATGACGTCCTCCCGCTGACTCCCGCCGAGCGGCAGCAATTTGCCGACCTGAAGTTTGATGACGCGGCGTTCATGGAGAGCTTGGGAATAAAGGCGATGACGGGCGAGGAGGGATACTCGACACTTGAGCGGCGCTGGGCTCGGCCGACCTTCGACATCAACGGCCTTTGGAGCGGCTATCAGGGCGAAGGGGCAAAGACCGTTCTGCCTGCTAGAGCGGGAGCGAAGTTCAGCTTCCGCTTGGTCCCTCATCAAGACCCCCAGAAGATTCACGCCAGCCTCGAAGCGTGGCTGAAAAAGCTTTGCCCACCCGGAATCGAAATGGAGCTGGTCGATATGCACAGCGCTCCCGGCTCGGTTGTCCCGCTGGAGAGTCCTTACATGCAAGCGGCCCGGGCGGCGATCACGCGGGGCTTTGGCAAAGCTCCAGTTTTCATTCGCTCCGGCGGCTCCATCCCGGTTGTGAACACGTTTGCTCAAAAGCTGGGGATCGGGACCCTACTGTTGGGCTGGGGACAAGACGACGATAATCCCCACAGCCCCAACGAAAAATTCTTGCTCGACGACTTCCACCGAGGTAGCGCCGCCAGTGCGGCTCTCTGGGACGAACTGGGTAAGCTGAAAAGCTAAACCTCGCGGGGAGCCCCTGGCGGAACCGCAGCACACTCTTTTTCCTTCACCATTTTTACGCACCGAATCCAGTCTGACTTTCCATGCTCGACCGAAAATACCTGCTCGAAAATTTAGATGCCGTCAAAACTAACTGTCGCAATCGCGGACTCTCGCCGACACTGCTTGCCGAACTGGATGATTTGGTTCGAATTGAGGGCGAGCGCCGGGCCAAACTGCAGTTAGTCGAGCAGCTGAACCGGGCGGCGAACGAGATCAGTCCCAAGATCGGTAAGGCCAAGGACAACGCCGAGCGCGAAGCGCTGAAGGAAGAGGGTCGGCGACTGCGGGATGAAAAGCAGGCGGCCCAACAGGCTCATGACGAACTCGAGCAGCAGGCGGTGACGGTCCAGCTGAAGCTGCCCAACATGGCGCACCCCAGCGCTCCGATCGGCAACGATGATCACGCCAACCTGGAGGTCGCACGCGGGAAACATCCGGCCCGGAAATTCGACTTCCGGCCGCTCGACCATTTGCAACTCGGCGAAAAGTGGGGCTGGATCGACTTTGAAGGGGGAGCCCGCACGACCGGCGCCGGCTTTTATTTCCTCAAGGGCGAACTGGTGCTGCTGGACTTGGCCCTCCAGCAGTTCGCCGTCAATGAACTGGTCAAACGCGGCTACCTGCCGACCATCACCCCCGACTTGGCACAGGACTCGATCTTGCTGGGGATCGGCTTTATGCCCCGCGGACCGGAAACTCAGGTCTACAGCATCGACGGAACCTCGCTCTCACTGATCGGCACCGCGGAGATCACGCTGGGTGGATTGTACAGCGGGCAGATTCTCGACGAGTCGCAATTGCCGCTGCGGCTGTGCGGGATCAGCCACTGTTACCGGACAGAAGCCGGCGCGGCGGGTCGCGCCTCGCGCGGGCTCTACCGCGTCCATCAATTCACGAAGGTTGAAATGTTTGCCTTCACGACGCCGGAACAGAGCGACCAGCTGCACGACGAGTTGCGGCAAATCGAATGCGACCTGTTCGATGCGCTCGAAATTCCTTACCGCGTGGTCGACACGGCAACGGGCGATCTCGGCGGTCCCGCTTATCGCAAGTGGGATTTGGAAGCGTGGATGCCGGGGCGCGGTGAGTCCGGTGAATGGGGCGAAGTGACCAGCACGAGCAATTGCACCGACTATCAAGCGCGGCGGTTGAATATCCGCTACAAGAAAGCGGGAGAGAAAGGAACTCATTTCGTGCATACGCTCAACGGCACCGCAGTGGCGCTGTCGCGCGGCTTGATCGCCGTTCTCGAGAATCACCAAAACGCTGATGGCAGCGTCACGATCCCGGCTGCGCTGCGTCCGTACATCGGTCGGGACCGGATTGGCGGCTGAGCGACTGGAGAGTTGGCCTTCCCTAATCCTGACGACGCGCGTTCCTTGAGCGGAATGGCGCTAGCCACCGGTGGTGCCAAGGCAAGGTAATGACGTGGCAACCGCCGCGGCAGAGATTATCGCGCGCGCGAAAAACCCGTACTCCGCTGCCACCGGCGGCTAGCGCCGAACCGCTCAGGAAGAAGCGGGCGCGGTCGGCGACCCGCTCAAAAGCAGTTTGCGCGGTAGTGCGAGAGGGTTAGCCTTTTCTTCCGTTAAAAGAATGTCGCGTCGTCCCCCAGCTGCTGGGTGACGGTAGCATCGCGTTGAATTAGAATCGGCAGGGCGAGGCAACTCGGTCATTCGACGTTTTCGACCTCGCCCTCAAAGCAATCAACCACCTATCGAGGAGTCTTTACTCATGTCCCTCTCGAGAAGACATTTTCTGGGAGCTGCCGCCGTGGCCTCTGTTCCTTTGTTTGCTGGCTCCCGACTTTTTGCCCAACCGCTGTCCGGTCGCCAAGATGACTTTGGCGGTTTTCCGATCGGCGTGCAAAGCTATTCGCTGCGGAATTTCGACCTGCAACAATGCCTGCGGCAAATCCGCGAACTCGGCTTGCACTACGTCGAGTTCTACAGCAAGCACATGCCGCTCGATATCTCGGGCGACCAACTGGCCGCGACTCGGCAATTGCTCTCCACTGCTGACGTTCAGGTGAACGCCCACGGAGTGAGCGACTTCTCGAAGGACCACGAAGCAAACCGCAAGATTTTTGAGTTCGCCAAGCGAGTCGGCTTGAAGAACCTGACTGCGAATCCAACCAAGGATTCGTTCGACAGTCTCGACAAACTGTGCGCTGAGTACGATGTGCGGATCTGCATCCACAACCACGGTCCAGGCGCTTTGTACGACAAGATTTCAGACGTGGTTTCGATCGTGAAGGATCGTCATCCCAACATCGGGGCCTGCATCGACACGGGTCACTACATCCGTTCGGCTGAGGACCCGGTGAAGGCGGTCCATGAACTGAAGGGTCGAGTTTTCGCTCTGCATGTGAAGGACGAAGCCGAACAGAAGCCGAACTCTCACAATGTGATCATCGGCCAGGGACACCTCGACTTGGTTGGACTCTTCAAGGCGCTGCGCGAAACGGGCTTCCCCAAGGATGGCTCGATTTCGCTCGAGTACGAAGCCAAGCCTGAAAATCCGCTGGAAGACATGAAGGCCTGCGTCGCGGCTGCCAAGGAAGCGATTGCCAAGCTTTCCTAGGCAAACAAGATCGCAGAACGACTTTCCCTGGTCGCTCAGCAGCTTAAATTCATCTAAACCTGATACCCTCCCGCTCGCAGCGAGTTGCTCAACGGCAACAACCGGCGAGCGGTTTTTTCGTTTATCGCTCAAGGGCAACTTCGGCGTTGCCCACGGTCTGGCTGATAGTGATCCCCAGCTTGAGGATTTTCGATCGGAGGGTCGTCCGCGTGATCCCGAGGATCTTGGCGGCTTCGACTTGGTTTCCGCCCGTCATCCGCAGGACTCGGGTGAGCAGCAGCTTTTCGGCTTCGTCGATCACGCGCTCATAGAGATTCGTTTCGCCTTCGTTGACTTTGGTCTCGATCAGCTCGATCAGCTCGTCGGCCTCAACGGCTCGGACCAGTGGCGAGCTGGGGCCCGAGGCCGGGCGGTTGGTGGGGAGGCTGGGGAGAAAGTCGGGCAACACCACAGGACCGGTCGTCTGCAGAACAGCCTGGCGCACGACGCTTTGGAGCTGTCGCACATTCCCCGGCCAGTGGTAATGCCGTAGCCGCTGGATCGCCTGCTCGGCGAAGCGGAGGACTTCTTTCCCAAGATCTTGGTTAGCCAGATGGCGGAAGTGGTCGATTAGTGGCTCAAGGTCTTCGACGCGGTCGCGCAGCGGCGGGAGCTCGATCGAAAAGCCATTGAGCCGGTAGTAGAGGTCGCTGCGGAAAAGCCCGTCGGCGACCATCCGCTCCAAGTCGCGATTGGTCGCAGCGATCAGCCGCACGTCGGTCTGGATCGTTTGGTTGCCGCCAATCCGTTCGAATTGTTGCTGCTGCAAAACGCGGAGCAGTTTGCTTTGCAGGGTGGGGGACATGTCTCCCACTTCATCCAGGAAGAGCGTGCCGCTGTTGCACTGTTCGAATCGTCCGATTCGTTGTCGGTCAGCGCCGGTAAACGCGCCTTTCTCGTGACCAAACAGCTCGCTCTCCAGCAACGCCTCAGGAATCGCCGCACAATTGATCGCCATAAAGGGACCGGACGAACGATTACCGAACTGGAACAAAGCTCGCGCGACCAGTTCCTTGCCGGTGCCGCTCTCGCCGCGAATCAGCACAGTGACATTTCGCGAAGCGACTCGGCCGATTGCTTTGTAGACGGACTGCATGCCGGGCGAACGGCCGATCATCCACTCGGCTTCGGAGTCCGATAGGTCTTCGATCCGCACTCCGGCACACTCGCGAGCCAAGCGTCGAACTTCAATGGCTCGGGCAACGACCTGTTTGATCTCGCCCACGTTGAGCGGTTTGGTCAGATAGTCGAACATGCCGAGCTTCATCGCCGCGATCGCTGTGCTGCTGCTGTTGCTGGCAGTGATCATCACGATGGGCAGCTGCGGATCAGTTTGCAGCATTTGCTGGGCGAGGACGAGTCCCGGGCCATCGGGCAGCACGAGGTCGACAACAGCAACCGCTGGTCGCGTCCGGCTGAGCAGTTCCATGGCCGCTTGTCCGGTCGAGACGCTGAGCACCTCGTACCCCTGTGAGGCAAAGACATGCTGGAACAGGTCCAGAACTGCCGGTTCGTCATCCACCACTAAGATTTGTAAAGTCGGTTCCATAAGGAGCCATGATATCGCCAGCCCTTCCGAACATAAACTCTCCGCTGGGGAGAAAGCGGGAGTTGGGGGCGAGAAAAAAAGAGGGCGGTCCGCCGTGATGGCGAACCGCCCAGAGGGGGATTGTTACCGCTCGCAACCGGCTCGGGTGGCACTTGCGCTGCGCCTCGCCTGCGCCAAAGCCTGGCGGCTTTGGGCTTCGGCTACGGGCTAAACGAAAACAGTCTCGGCTGCGAGCGGAGCGAAAAGGCGGCTACTATCTGGTGCCCAGAACTAGCTGACTTTCACTTCGATTTTTCGCGGCGTGACGGCGGGGATTTTGGGGGCGACGACCGTCAGGACACCGTGCTTGAACTGAGCCGAAATTCGCTCGCCATCGACTTCGGGCAGCTTGACCGAGCGGCTGAAGGGGCCGGCTCGACGTTCGCTGCGGTGAACCTTGCGGCCTTCGACGGCCTCCACGACCTTCCGTTCTCCGGAGACCGTCAACACGCCATCGTTGAATTCGACCTGCACATCTTCGGGCATTATTCCCGGCAGATCGATCATCAACTCAAAAGCCTCGTTCGTTTCGACAACGTCCCAAGGCGTCGCCCAACTGCCGGGGCCAACCGTGTTTTGGTAGCCCGGAAAAAACTCATTCACTAATTGATCGAACTCGCGGCCAAACATTCCTCGAGATAAACCTCTGGACATCCGCTTAGGACCGCAGCAACCTGATCCGTTTCTCATAACGCACTCTCCCAAATCAAAAAGGTTGATTCAGGCTTTCAGGGCCTGACAGACTTGAACTGACATTCTGGCGTACTGCCATATCGCGATGGGAGTTAAGAATTGCAACTAGCGTGCCAATTCAAAAAGTGCGGAATCTGGGGAGGATTCCGAAGGTGCTGTCGGTTATTTTCAGACGAGCGACTTGCTGTCAGCCAGTAGGCTGACCAGCGATTTCCAGTGCCGGACTTTATCGCCGGAGAGTGGACTCTTTCGGCCAGCCAAGCAGACTGCGCCACGCAGGGCGACGATGTCGGGCTGGAGTTGCAGCAACTGGGAGAGGCAATCCAGAGTGAGTGAACCGGCGAGCGCAAAGCGGATTCGACCCTGAGCTTGGGCTCGCAATCGCTCCAGTCTTGGCTCGGAGAGAACCTGAAAAACATTTCCCTGAGTCTTGCACCAAGTGTCGAGCAAAAAAACGGGCAGCGAATGTTCCAGTGCCAAGTCGAGAACGTCCTCTGGGGCAGGCGAGTCGGCTTGCTCAGCATCGGCATAGGCTGCGGCTACGGGGATCGTGCCCGGCGGTAGAGTCTGGACGAGATCCAGCCAAGCTTTTTTCCAGTCGGTCAGTTGCCGAGCTGCTGCGAGGCCAACTTTGGCAAAGCGAAAGGCTTGGAGTTGGGAAAGTTCAGCAGCCTTTTCAGGTTGTGTTTGGTAGTCGCTCAGTTCCCCGAGAGCGGCACTCAGCGGCGGACAGCTTTCCTCGTGGAAGCGGGCCTTCAGTTGCCGGACAACCTCCTTGCGAACCTCCAGCGAGACGCTTCCGAGCGCACCAGCAGCGGGTTCCTTGAGGTCGATGATCTCCGCTCCGTTGGCGGCGGCAAGCAGGGCTTCCGTGGAATTTCGGACACTGACCAGAAGCTGGGGCATGCGGGACTGTGAAAAAAAGGTTTTGTTTACTTCGAGGGCAGGAACCGAATGAATCCGACCGAGGGGAGTTGTCTATTTTCGAAAGCAGCGACTTAGTTGGGATTCTGCGTCAAAACTCGGGGTTGGTCCAGTCCGTGAGGCTTCTGTTACTGGAGCAGCAAGGAGTTCGCTCGCAAGAGACCGACAGCCGCTAGTTTGAAGTGTCCCTGCGAGGTGGCTGAAATACTGTTCAATAGCCCGTGATAAGGCTAATCTAACGTGTCGTTGCGGAATGGATTTCGGGTGAGTCGCTCTCACCCCGGAGGAAGAGTCTTTGAGCAAGTTACCAGAGTATGAGCAGATCACCACTGACGAGCAGCTGGCTCGATTCTGTGGAAGCTTGCGAGGTTCCGACCTGCTCGCTTTCGACACGGAATTTGTTTCGGAGAATTGCTACCGCCCGCAACTCTGCCTCGTGCAAGTCGCGACGCGGAACAAACTGGCGTTGATCGACGCTATTTCAATCAAGGATTTGACTCCTTTCTGGGAACTGATCGTCAACGATGTTGGGGTGACGATTGTCCATGCGGCGCGCGAGGAATTTCTGTTCTGCTTTCGCGCAACGGGGGCGAGACCGAAGGAGCTGTTCGACCTGCAACTGGTCGGTGGTTTCATCGGGATGGAATATCCTGCCGCTTACACGACGCTCGTGAATCAGTTGACAGGGAACTCGCTCTCCAAAGGGGAGACGCGGACTGACTGGCGCAAGCGTCCGCTGACGCGTGAGCAAATCCGCTACGCGCTGCAAGACGTCGAGTATTTGATCCCGATGTACGAGCGAATGAACGAGCGGCTCAACCGACTTGGTCGGAGCGAGTGGTATCGCGAGGAAGTCGTCTGCTGGCTGGAAGAGCTGGAAACGAGCGAAACAACCTCGCAGTGGCAGCGGTTGCCCTCGATTAGTAGGCTGAACCGACAAACCTTGGCGATCGTGCGTCAGCTGTATGACTGGCGCGAAAGCGAAGCGCGGCAGCAAGATCGCTCGCCGCGCCGCATTCTTCCGGATGACTTATTGGTCGAGATTGCCAAACGGGGTGAGTCCAATCCAACGCGGGTCAAAGAGATTCGAGGATTGCAGCAACGGGTGAGCGATCGCTACTTGGCAGCGATTGCCCGGCAGGTTGCGATTGCACAAGGCTTGCCTGAGAAACAGTGGCCAGCCAAGCCGGAAGCCCACCATTCGGTTTCGCTGGGGCTGCTGGGGCAGTTTCTCCTGACGAGCCTGAATTTGGTTTGCGTCGACCAGCAAATCGCTCCAGCATTGGTCGCTTCGGCAAATGACATTCGCAACATCGCGGCCAAAAAACTCGGGCTGCTTCGCGGCGGCTCGACCGAAGCGACGCTACAGGGCTGGCGACAGGAAGTTGTCGGGCGATTGGTGGACGATGTTGTCAGCGGAAAGGTCGCGCTGCGAGTAGCGGACCCGCACTCGGAGCAACCGTTGCGACTGGAGAGCTGGGACAACGGCTCTAAGGTCGTTTAGCCTCTCACCAACAGGCGAGTCGAAGTGCACCGCGCGGTGTGCCTAAAAATCAGTGCGCCTAAAAATCAGTGCGCCTAAAAATCAGTGTGCCTAAAAATCAGTGTGCCTAAAAATCAGTGTGCCTAAAAATCAGTGCGCCTAAAAATCAGTGCGCCTAAAAA
>Ga0169931_10009086_pt1 | contig 14402 bp, 14 predicted proteins | sample Kivu_15m_20L_FD_129675 | JGI IMG/M metagenome (GOLD analysis project Ga0169931, IMG submission 129675) | Freshwater microbial communities from Lake Kivu, Western Province, Rwanda to study Microbial Dark Matter (Phase II) - Kivu_15m_20L... | ecosystem: Environmental > Aquatic > Freshwater > Lake...
AAGATCTGTTTCTCTCTAGCGTTGATCCAGGGGCACGTAGGGACGGTTGTGTTCTCCGGAATAAATCTGATCGGGGCGAAATAACTTGTTCTCGCGGAGCTGCTCCAGCCAGTGCGCCAGCCAGCCGGACACGCGCGCCATCGCAAAGAGCGGGGTAAAGAGATCCACACCGATCCCCATCTTGTCGTAGATGATGCCGGAGTAGAAATCGACGTTCGGATAAATCCCTTTCCCGTTGAGCGCCTCTCCCGCCACACGCTCCACTTCCAGCGCCGTGGCATAGAGTGGCGAAGGGCTGCATTCTTGAAACAGCCGCCTGCAGAGCCGTTGCAACACGGTCGCTCGGGGATCTTTCACTTTATAGACACGGTGGCCGAAGCCCATGAGTTTACGCTTGCCCCTCAGTTGCTCCTCCACATACGGACACACGCGGTCAGGACTGCCGATCTCCTTGAGCATCTGGACGACTTCTTCGTTGGCGCCGCCGTGCAGCGGTCCTTTCAACGCGCCGATAGCCGAGGCGACGACCGTATAGGGATCGGCGAGCGTGGAAGCCGTAACGAGGCCGGTGAAGGTCGACGCGTTCATCGTGTGCTCGGCATGCAGGATCAGGCAGTCGTCGAAGATCTCCGTCCAGAGCGGGTGGGGTCTGCGCTCCGTGAGCATGTAGAGAAAGTTTTCCGAGAACTCCAGATCGTCCTGCGGCGGGATCGGATCGTCGCCGTGGCGCAGTCTCGCCCAGGCGGCCACAATAGTGGGCGGCTTGGCGATCAGCCGCACGGCGGACCAATAGTTATTTTGCCCGTCCTTGACCTGCCGTCCCGGATAAAACATGCCCAGCGCGGCGACGGCCGCTTGCAGCGCGTCCATCGGATGGCCGTGCTCCGGAAGGCACTTCAGCAAATCGACGATGCGGAACTTGATGCGGCGATGATGAGCGATATCGCTCGTCCACTGTGCCAGTTGCGGAGCGCTCGGCAACTGGCCGAAGAGAAGAAGATAGGATGTCTCCAGAAAGGAGGATTGGGCGCAGAGCGTTTCGACGCGGATGCCGCGATATTCCAGCACGCCCTGCTGGCCGTCCACATCGCTGATCGAAGAGGTGGCGGCCGGCACTCCCGCCAGGCCCGGCATGAAATCATGCGGCATGCGACAACCTCCCTGAGCGGCTCGACCTACATCGAATGGTCCTTAGTTTATCATGAACGCATGGTTCGGAAATCGGCCGTTCTTGAATTGAATCCGGTCGATTGGCATACTGGTTTCATTGGCAATCCACTGTCGCGTGCGGGAGGGAGTCCAGACCATGCGCCCATCTGTAGCCGTGCTGGGATGTCTGCTGATTGGATTGGGAGGGCTGGCCACACACGAAGCCCTGGCCGAAGACGATCAACTGGCCTATGCCGTCGTCAGCGAGGCCCCCAAAGATAAAGCCAAAGTGCCGGCCAGAATCGCGATCGACGGAACCGTCTCGGACCTGAAGCTGCTGGCGTCCGACAATACCCTCGGCAATCTGATCTGGAAAAAATTGGAGATCTGCCACGCCCTGAGACTGGAGGGGCGCCGAGCGGGAGACGGCTTTCATGTCAACTCGGCGCGGGCGATCGATGCCTCGCTCCTGCCCATGGTCCTGCAAGGCTTTGCCGGGGATTGCCTGCTGAAAAAAGCGCTGGACGTCGCGCCGCTGGTGGACTAATTTACCCGCGGCACTCAGGGCAATGGGCCGGTTCGACCTCTGCGTCACGCTCGTCGACGGTCAAGGGAAAGAGGATCTCGCATTGGGCACAGGGCCGGATTTCAAAATAGGCCACGCCCTTATCGTCGATGTCCGTGGGAAGCAAGAGTTCGATCGGATCATAGCCGACCACCGCGCCGTCGGCAAACTTCACCAGCGCGATGCGGTCGTTAAAGACCTCGAAGGTGGCCTCCTGCCCTTTCCGCTGCAGAATATGGCCCAGCACGAACACCGGCTGCCCCTTCCGCTTGGTCCGGAGCTCCCGCAAAGTATGTTGCGTGGCCGTGGCGCAGGAGAACTGACCCGATGAACTGGTTCCAACAAGTGGCATAGAATTCACATCCGCATCCGGTGAACGACAATGTCTGTGAGGTCTAGCACAGCCCGAAAAATGGCGTCAAGACAAACCCCACAGACGCAACAGACGGAACAAAGGAGCGATCATGTCCGACATCACGATTTATCAGAAACCGACCTGTACCACCTGCCGCCAGACAGTCCAATTGGTCCGTGACAGCGGCGCGGACTTCACCGCCGTCAATTATTATGAGCAGCCCTTTACCAAGACCTCGCTCAAGGGGCTCCTGAAAAAAGCGGGCCTCTCACCCAGGGATATTCTCCGCACGAAGGAAGACATCTACAAGGAGCTGGGACTGGCGAAAAAGCAGCTCAGCGACGAGGAATTGATCGATCTGATGGTGCAACACCCCGATCTCATTCAGCGGCCCATCGTCGTGAAGGGCGATACCGCCATCCTCGCCAGACCGGCGGAGGCGGTGAAGTCACTGCTGTAACCGCCGCCGAGGCCCCCTCGGAGGATTCGCTTGCCTGGCTATGACCAGGCGAGCTTCCCCGTGGCGGGATCGATCTTGACCGCGACCTCCCCGTTCAACACCTGCAGCAACAAGTTTCCGAGCAGCACCCGCCGCCACCCGCGCAAGACAGGCAGATCCGGCGTGGCGCCCTGCGCGCGCGCATCGACCAGGGCCTGGAGATCGGACGTAGTCGCCAGGAGTGTCGGGGCGATTTCATGATAGGCGGCCTGGGCCTTCATGACCGCCTGAAGGAGTTCCACCATGCCGGTCGATTCCGGCTCGGCCTTCCGCTCCTTCGGCACATCCGGCCATGCCGAAGCCGGAAGGGCCAGGGCCGCTTGCATCGTGGCGAGCAGTGTCTCCCCGCGCCGATCGACTTCTCCGCCATGCAGCCCGCGCACGGCGCGCAGCTCATCGAGCGAGCGCGGGGGATGCCGGGCAAGCTGCAAGAGGACTTCGTCGCGCATCACACGGCCGCGCGGCACATTCCTGCGCCGGGCTTCGCTCTCACGCCAGGCCGCCAGTTCACGGAGCAGCGCGGCCGATTTGGGCTTGAGACTGTCCCATCCGCGAATACGCTGATACCGTTCTTGCGGTTCACGGCGGGTGTCGCCGACGGCGGTTTCCAGCCGGGAAAATTCCTCATCGGCCCACTCCAGCCGGCCCAGCTTATGGAGGCGCGCCCGCAAATGGTCGTGAATCGCGAGCAAAAACTCGACATCTTCCAGCGCGTAGGCCAGCTGATCGGACGTGAGCGGCCGGGCGCTCCAATTGGTGAAGGTATGCGCCTTCGCGAGCTTTTTCCCATGCACCCGCAAGACCAGATTGGCATAGGCGACTTGCGCGCCGTATCCGACCATGGCGGCCGCGATCTGCGTATCGAAAAACGGTTTGGGAATCACCCCGGCATGGGTCGCAAAGAGATCCAAGTCCTGCCGCCCGGCGTGGACGACCTTTTCAACCTGCGGATTGCGGACAATGTCCCAAAATGGCGCCAAGGCGTGTGAATCCTGCAGCGCGGGAAAATCGATGATGGCCGAATGGTCTTCCGTGGCCACCTGGATCAGCTCAAGCCGGGGGATGAAGCTGTCTTCGCCGACGAACTCCGTGTCCAGCGCCAGCCGGGAGGCCGGAGCCAGTTGGTCGCATAACCGCTCCAGCTCGTCCGTTGTCTTGATGTATTTCGTTGGATACACAGCGCTCCTGTCGGTTATTCGGCCGGGTGATAGGGTGCGTCCGCCTGCCGTGGCGGCTCCACATTGCTGAGACTCAAATATTCTTTCAGAAACTGATAGGCCTCCAGCATCCGCCGCAAGGCCGGCTCGGAACTCCGGTCCCCGTTATTGGCATCCGGATGCAGTTGCTTGGCCTTCTGCCGGAAGGCCGCCGTCACATCGGCCAAGGAGCTGCCGAATTCCACCCCCATGGCGGCATAGGCATCCATGGCATTGTTAACGCCGCCGGAACCTTGCGACAGATCGCCGCTGCCGCTCGCGGCTTTCAGCATGTCGGCAAGGCTGATTTTTTTGCGGCGGCGGCGCGGCCGTTCACGCACCTCGCTATCGAACTCGTCCCACCGGTCCTCGACAAATTCCAGCCGGGATTCCAAACGCATGGCCCCGGAGAGATCCCGGACGATGCCGAGTTCCTCCTCGATTTCCAGCAGCGACTTGATAACTTCCTCCAGCCCTTCTTCAACCCGGAAAAAGCTATCCACCCGCTCTTCCATCATCGTATCGATGGCGAGCTCCAGGCTGTCTTCCGTCTTGGCGCGCAGCGACTCAATCCGCTTGCGCATGCCGCCCTGGAACTTGATGAATTTGCTTTGTGAAAAAGGCATGGTGTGCCGGGCCTCCGGCCCAGGCATCTTAGCACAGCGCGATCGGAGGGAATAAGTAGGCCGATCGCGCGGGGAACTCCTGCCCAGAGAACGGCCACACCGGCAGAAGGGGAGACCGCCCCTCTTTCTGAGACAATGAATTCACAGTTGACAATCGCAACGTTTTTGTCTACCGTACACCGATAATTTGCCCGGAGTTGACGGGCACACAATCTAAACCTTTTAGGGGGATCTATGAAGAGCATGTTGATGGCAATCATGGCAGTGGCAGTCGCAATCAGCTTCACCGCACCGTCCTTCGCCGAAGAGAAGAAGAAGGAAGAGAAGAAGGGCGGCCAGGTGGTGTTCGCCGACGAGAAGAAGAAGGAAGAGAAGAAGGGCCACTAATCTGGACGCACCGTCACGGTGTGTTCAGTGCGTGTCTCCGGTTTTCGAAAGGCCTGCGATCTTCGGATCGCGGGCCTTTTTATTTCCCGCCCCGTCAAGCCGTTGACCCCTTCTCCCAGGCGATGGTACGGTCCACGCCATGAATACACCGACATCGAATCGACAGCCCAACCGCCTCGCACAAGAAACCAGTCCCTATCTCTTGCAACATGCCTATAACCCCGTCGACTGGCATCCCTGGGGCGAGGAGGCCCTGAGGGCGGCCAAGGCAGCCAACAAACCAATCCTCCTCTCGATCGGCTATTCCTCCTGCCATTGGTGCCATGTGATGGAGCGGGAGTCCTTTGAGAATGCGTCGATTGCCGCGCTCATGAATGCCCATTTCACCTGCATCAAAGTGGACCGCGAAGAACGGCCGGATCTGGATGAAATTTATATGGCCGCCACCGTGGCCATGAATCACGGCCAGGGCGGCTGGCCCATGACCGTGTTCCTCACCCCAGATCAAGAGCCCTTCTTTGCCGGCACGTACTTCCCGCCGGAAGACCGCTGGGGGCGGCCAGGATTTCCCGCACTGCTCAAAAAGATTGCCGACTACTGGCAGCACGATGCCGCCGGTGTGCGCTCACAGGCCCAGGCGATGACGGAACGTTTGAAGGGCGAAGGCCGCATCCCCTCCCCCATCTCGGTCAGCGAATCCGTGCTGGAAGACGCGGTCACGCAATTCAAAGAAGATTTCGACCAAACCTATGGCGGATTCGGCGGGGCGCCCAAGTTCCCGCCTGCCGCGGGACTCTCCTTGCTCCTCCGCTGTCATCGGCGGACCGGCGATGCCCAGACGCTGGCGATGGTGACCAAGACTCTCGACATGATGGCGGCGGGCGGCATCTACGATCACATCGGCGGGGGCTTCGCGCGCTACTCGACCGATGCCCGCTGGCTGGTTCCACACTTCGAAAAAATGCTCTACGACAATGCGCTCCTGGCCCGCGTATATGTCGAAGCCTATCAGGCGACGACAATACCAGCCTATCGCCAAGTCACCTGCGACATCCTCGACTATGTGCTGAGAGAGATGACCGGTCCCTCGGGCGGGTTCTATTCGGCGACCGACGCGGACTCCGAAGGGGTCGAAGGAAAATTCTTTGTCTGGACACCGGCCGAGGTGCTGGCCGCGGCCGGGAACGAGGAAGATGCGCGGCGGTTTTGCGCGTTGTACGACATCACCGAATCCGGCAATTGGGAGCACCGCAGCATCCCCCATCGCTTGCGCCCGCTCTCCGAGGTGGCTACGGACACCGGCCTGACCGAAGACGCCTTGCTGAGCACCGCGGCCCGCGTGAAGCCATTGCTCTATCGCGCGCGGCAGCAACGCATCCCCCCCGCGCTTGACGACAAAATCATTACCGCCTGGAACGGGATGATGCTCTCAGCCATGGCCGAGGCGGCCCGCGTTTTCGACGAACCGCGCTACCGCGAGGCCGCTCAACGCACCGCCGACTTTCTGCTGGCGACCCATGCGCGAGAGGACGGCCGGCTGTTGCGCACGTCACGGGCCGGACGCGCGCATCTGAATGCCTATCTCGAAGACTACGCCTATCTGGCCGAAGGCCTCATCGATCTCTACGAGTCCGGCGCCTCCGAACGGTACCTGCAGGCCGCCGCACAATTCGCCGCGCACATCGTGACAGACTTTCTCGATACCAAGCAGGGCGGGTTTTTTACCACGGCCAAGGGGCACGAGGCCCTCATCCTCCGCAGCCGCGAAGGGGCCGATGGCGCCACGCCGAGCGGCAATGCCGTCGCCGCCTCCGCGCTCGCGCGGCTGGCCAGCCATTTCGACCGGCAGGATTGGCGGGAGGCCGCAGTCGGCGCCCTGCGCGCCTATGGGCGGCAGATGACCCGCTATCCCCGCGCCTTTGCCAAAAGCCTGGCCGTGGTCGATTTTTTGACGGAAGGCCCCATCGAATTAGCCCTGGTGGGAGACGACCAGCAGGCGGAGTTCCAGGCGTTGCGACGGGCCATCGCGAACGAATACCTGCCGAATCGGATCCTGGCAATGACGGGGCCGAATACCATCTCCACCCTCCCCTTGTTACAAGGCAAGACGACGGTTGACCGTCAGCCGGCTGTATATCTGTGCCGGAATTTCAGTTGCCAGCGCCCCATGACCGATCCACAGGCGGTGGCCGGCGCACTGCGTGCGAACCGGCCGCAACCCAAGGCCTCACGGAACGCGGCTCACAATATCCTGCATGGCACACAGTTATCTGGCCGCGCCACGATACACGGCACGGCCGCCTATGCCGCCCGCATGGTCGGGCTGTCGCCGGCCGGTTCATTGGCGCATGGGTTTACGTCCCTCGGATCGACCGGGCTGACGATCTCGCGCCTGGGCTTCGGGACCTATCGGGTGGAGACGAGAACCGAGGAGCATCGTGAGGCGTTGAAGAAGGCCCTCGCTGGCGGCTGCAATCTCATCGACACCTCGACCAACTACATGGATGGCGACAGCGAACGCCTCGTAGGTTCCGTGCTGGATGAATTCGTGAAAGCCGGGCGGATCTCGCGCGAGGACGTCGTCATCATCTCCAAGATCGGCTACGTGCAGGGAGACAACTTGAAACTGGCCCAAGCCCGGGAACAATCCGGCCGCCCCTATCCGGAAATGGTGAAATACGGGGACGGCATTTGGCACTGTCTGCATCCCGAGTTTCTCGCGGATCAACTGGCCTTGTCGCTGGATCGCTTGGGCCTGGCGACGCTCGATGTCTGCCTCCTCCACAATCCTGAATATTTCCTGTCGGAGGCAGCGCGTCGCGGCGAGCGAGATCTTGCTCGACTGCGGAACACATTCTACGAGCGACTCCAGCGAGCGTTTGGTTATTGTGAGGCCCAGGTCCAAGCCGGACGCCTTCAGTACTATGGGGTCTCGTCCAATACCGTCACGTCCGCTCCGGACGATCCGGACGCCACCGCGCTCGATCGCATGCTCCAGGCGGCACAGGCCGCGGCGCAACGAGCTGGTCTTCCGACCCATCACTTCAGAGTCTTGCAGTGCCCGATGAATCTTTTCGAGTCCGGCGCCGCGCTCATGGCCAACACCGGCACAGATACCCGCCAGACCCTGCTGGAGCTTGCGCAGCAGGAACGGCTGGCCGTGCTGGTCAATCGCCCCTTGAATGCCATGCCGGCAGGCCGTGGCGGCCTGCTCCGTCTGGCCGATTTGCCGCTCGAAGATCAGCCGGTGGATTTCCCCGCGCAGCGTCAACGCGTCGCGGAATTGGAAGAGGAGTATCGCCGGGTGATCGCCCCATCGGTCCAACAGAGCGGCCAAGGCATGGTGCCGTCGGAGTTCTTCAATTGGGCGCACGAACTCGAACGGATCCATCCGCAGATTCAAGGGTTGGAGCATTGGGAGCAGATCGAACATCAGATGATCGCGCCGCATGTGAACCAGGTTCTGCAGGCCCTGTCACGCCATCTCTCCGGGACGATGGCCGAGCAATGGGAGGCCTGGCGCGATCGGTACCTGCCCGAGTTGCTGACGCTGCTGCGCGGGCTGCGCCGGGAAGCGACGGAGCGCAGCCGGCAACGAACCGCCCTGGTGGCCGGCACACTCGATCCGCTCCTGCCGGCCGAACGCCGCTCCGAATCGCTGTCGCGCAAAGCCCTCTGGATCCTGGCCAGCACGCCGGGCGTGACGTCGGTGCTGAACGGAATGCGGACGCCGGCCTATGTCGAGGATGCGCTGGCGGTGTTGCACTGGCCCTTGCTTCAGCCCGTGACATCCGTTTACAAAACACTCAAAGCTGTCGCCTTTCCCTAACAATTGCAGTACGCTGAGGGCATCAAGCCAGGAGGTCCTATGCGAGCACCGTCACACCTGATGATTTCGGGACTGCTCTCGATCGCCGCCGCTCTCGGCACGCAGGGATGCGCCACACAATCCGGCACATCCGGCATGGAGGCGCATGTGCCGGGCGAAGAACGGGTCGTCGATCCGGGGATTCGGGATCTGGCCCAAAACGATTTCGTCACGCCGGCGTCGCGCACGAGCCCGATGATGCGCGCGGAACTCACGGCGCGCAATGCGACCGGAGCGGCCCACAGCTCCGTGCTGGACGTGCTCTTCGACTTCGACCGCGCCACGCTGCGCCACGACGCCTTGCCGGTCTTGGAAGCCAATGCCCAGCGGTTGAAAGCCGAAGGGAGCACACGGATCCTGCTCGAAGGGCGGGGCGATGAAATCGGCACCGCCGCCTACAATCTGGTGCTCGGCGAACGGCGGGCCAGGAGCGTGGAAGGCTATCTTCGCCAGCTCGGGCTGGAGGCCGAATTGCGCACGGCGAGCTACGGCAAAGACCGCCCGCTTTGCTTCGAGCACGACCAAGCCTGCTGGCAAAAAACCGGAGCGTCCACTTCGTCGTGAAGGAATAACGGCGGGCATCGCACAATCCCTTTGCCCATTTATCAGTCGCAGCGGCCGCCCTACCGCGCCGCCAACGCGCCCCTCGCCAGCCTCAACGATCTCCGCCTCGTCAAAGGCTTCACGCAAGACATGATCGACCGGCTCGCGCGCTATGTAACGGTCTTTCCCCTGGAAGGGAACGGCTTGGTCAACCTCAACACGGCCGACCCCATCGTGATCCAATCGCTCGATCCCGCGATCTCGCAGGCCATGGCGGCGGAAATCGTGCAGGGCCGCCCCTATAAGAAGAAGGAAGATCTGGATCGCATCGGCAGCTTTCAGGAAATCGGCGCAAAATTGCGCGCCTCGCAAAACGGCTACGACGTGAAGAGCGACTTCTTCTCCAGCCGTCTCTCGGTCACGGTCAACGACGTGACCAAAACGGCCTGGGCCGTCCTGCAGCGCGATCCCAGCAGAGGCGAGAGCACCGTCCTCTACCTGCGCGTATTCTGATGGTGCGGAACACGCCAGTCCCTCCAGGAAATTTAACAAGTCTGTAACATTCCCGTCACCGTTCCGACACAGCCCCCCTGCATACTCCCGGTCAAACAGAGGAGCGATAGACCGGATTCTGCCAATGCTGACGCAAGACGTGATCACATCAACCAGGGAGGGCTGCGTGCGAAGAAAGAGGATTGCATCATATGGACTGTTGGGGATGGTCGTGACCACCTTGGGTCTGTTCACGATGTCGGGTGGAATAGGACAGGCAGAGGACGGTGCGGCAAAGCCGGTCCCTGGAGCATCTTCCGCCGTACAGACTGCGTTTCCCTCCGGCGGAGGGAATGCCCCGCGTCCGTTGGAGAGCACGTCGATGGAAGACCTCCTTCTGGAAAAGGGGCTCATCAGCCTCGACGACTGGATCCGGATCAAGGCCGAAGATGAACGCCGTCAGAATGAGCGGTCGGTGGTGGCCGAATTCACCGGCAGCCCCCGGTGGTACGACCGTCTGACGATGTTCGGCTACGGCATGATGCGGTTCAACCGGCTGGGGAATCCGGACGGAAGGATCCGTTCCTACCACGATTCTTCGATGGGCGACCAGGCCAGCGGCGCCCAGCCGGGCTTCTTATTCCGCCGGATTCGCTGGGTCGTGACCGGGCAGATCTCCGAGCATGTCTCGGTCTTCGTTCAGCCCGATCTGGCTTCTAACATCAGCGGCAACACCCATGCGCTCTCGATGCGGGATGCCTTCGGCGATTGGAACTTCGACAAGGACAAAGAATACCGGCTCCGGGTCGGCTTGCAGCGGGTGCCCTGCTCGTTCGACAACTGGCAGGCCAGCCGCGTCCGCATGGCCATCGACCGCGCCGACGCGACCAACAGTTGCGCCACCAGCGAACGCGATATGGGAATCGCCTTCATGTGGTCCCCGAAGATTGCCCAGCAGCGCTATAAGCAGATGCTCGACTATATGTATGGCCCCGGCGACTATGGGGTATTCCACATTCAGATCTACAACGGTCAAGGGCTGAATCAGCAGGAAGCGAACGGCAACAAACATGTCGGAGCCCGCTTGAGCTGGCCCTGGGAACTCCCCGGCGGGCGGCTGATGGAAACCGGTATCAACGCGATGAGCGGAAAATTTCGCGTGAGCAACGGAACGTTGAACACGACGTCGGCGTTTGCGACGCTCGGATCGAACTTCGATGGAGCGACGTCAGGCAGCAACGGCAAAGACTATATGGACCAGCGAGTGAACGTCTATGTGTATTTTCCGCCGCAGCCGTTTGGCTTTATTGCAGAGTACACGACGGGGCGGGGTCCTAAACGAGGTCTGGATGGGGTGATTCGAGACAGCCCGCTGGATGGCTGGTATGCGCAGGCCCACTACCAATGGAAGTACTCCGATGTGGGGCTCGCCAACTTCTATTCCCGCTACCAGCAATATCAGGGTGGACTGAAGTTCCAGACCGGCGCGCCCGATGACAAGATGAAAGAAGTGGAAACCGGCATCGCCTGGCAGCCGGACCCCCAGTGGGAATTCACGGTGGCCCATGCCTGGATGGAGCGCCGCAACACGTTCAACACCACGGGCGGCCGCCAGTTCGACGCCGACGGCCATCTCGTTCGGCTGCAAGCGGTCTGGTTCTGGAACTGATCCCCTCACAGGAATCGTTTTATCCGATGGCATTTCTCCTGAAATAGGATAAGATCAGCAGCGGGAGGTTATCGGCCTCCCGCTGCGGCCTTGCTGTTCATCAGGAAAAGGAGTCGATCGTGAAGCGAATGTTGGTCTGTTCTCTGAGCCTGAATCTCATCGGTGGGAGCTTCTTGCTTGTCGGCTATGTCGGCCCGAGCGTCAAGACGACCTTCATGCCGTCGGTCGAAGCGCCGGTCATCGGAGCCAAGTCCAGGATCCATCCTCTGGCCATGGTCATCGGTTCCGTGACCATCGGGGATCAAGTCTTCGTGGCGCCGGCGGCGTCGGTGCGCGGCGACGAAGGTCAGCACATTCACATCGGCAATCAAAGCAACGTGCAGGATGGTGTCGTGGTGCACGGGCTGGAAACGTTCGAAGGCGATCATGAGCTGCCTGAGAATGAAGTCGAGGTCGAGGGAAAGAAATATTCGGTCTATATCGGCGATCGCGTGTCCCTGGCGCATCAGTCACAGGTGCATGGGCCGGCCAAGGTCGGCGATGATACGTTTGTCGGGATGCAGGCACTGGTCTTTCAGACGGAAATCGGCGATCACGTCGTCATCGAGCCTGGAGCCAAGTTGATCGGTGTGAAAGTCGCATCCGGGCGGTATGTGCCGGCGTTGTCTGTTATTACCAAGCAGGCGCAAGCCGACGCCCTCCCCCTCATCACACAGGATTATCCCTACCGGAATCTCAACGCCGGGGTCATCCGGGTCAACGTGCAACTCGCCGAGGCCCCCCAGCCGCAAGCCATCAGCCGCTGATTCCGGCATGGGGTCGGTGGCCGGAGGCAAGGAGACGGGACTTCGCTCGTCTGTTCGGTCTGCCCGACTAAATAGACCAGACAGACGGCTCCGGCATCTGTTAGGGCTTGAGGCGGTCGAGATCCACCACCACCACTTTCGATTCATCCAGATAGCCGTCCCAGTCGTCCAGCCGTTTGGCGTCGGACGTCACCACCCGCCAATCGGCCGGGAGAAAGCCCGCCACAAACTTAAAACGCGCGATCGGCAGCAGCGGATTGCCCAGGCTGGTGGTCTCGTAGGTCGTTTCGTATTGAATGGAACTCGGCGAGGTTCGTGCATTCGCGAGAATCAGGTACAGGTGCTGATTGCGAACAAAGACGCCGCCCGAGGTGATCAACGGCGCGCGATTGCCGCCTCGCTGCGCCAGATAAAAGCTGACCAGGTCAACCGGGGACGCTTTCGCCAGGCCGGCGACCAGGTGCGGGGCCAGCGCGGCCGCCTCCTTATCGGTAAACGCGGGAACCGCATCGGATCCCATCAGGAGGCCTGCTGTCCCGACCAGATCACGGTCGTGAATCTGCACCCCCTTGAGAAGAGCCGTCATCTGAGAAACCGTGAAGGCGCGTGGATGGCCATGCCCCTTTCCGGCTGTGGCGTCATAGCGGACCTCGACGATCTGTCCGGGTGTGTCGGAGATGACGATCGGCTTCGGGGTGGCGAGGCATCCCGCAAAAGACAAGGCGCAAAAGGCCGCAAGCAGTCTGCCAAACAGTCGGCGCGTCATGTTGAGACACTCCTGAAAATGAGAGTGGTATGGTAGCAAAAGAGGCAAAAGAAAAGCAGCCTCGCCGGAAGAGTGGAGCCTCCGGCGAGGCCGTGGTAGCGGCGTGCTACCGCGCGGACGCCGTCAGAGTGGAAGCTGACATCGGCGCACCGACGAGTGCTTGGAGATTGGTGGTAACCTGGCTGGCCGAGAGAGGGAAGACCCCCGCTTTGGCAATCGTCTCCTGCCCTTCCCGGCTGTTGATGAACTTCAGGAACTCCGCCACGTCGGCATCCAACTCCCCTTTCGGGCTTCGTTTGGCATAGAGGTAGAGCGGGCGGGCGAGCGGATAGAATCCGTTCGTGGCCGATTCCGCCGTTGGGAGGACGAACGGAGCGCCCGTTTTTTCGGCGATCGGGAGAATGCGCACGGTCGACGCCTGGAATCCGATGCCGGCATAGCCGATGCCAGCCGCATCGCGGCTCAAATTGAGGATTTCCATGGCCGTCCCCGGCGCTTCTCGAAGATCCGTATTCAGGTCTCCACCGAGGAGCGCGGCATGGACGAAGAACGTTCTGGTGCCGGACCGTTTATCCCGGCCGTAGAGACGAATCGGCTGCTGCTCCCATCCCTCTTGCAGGCCGAGCTGCCCCCACGTGGTGATTGCAGCCGGCGCGCCCCGCTTGCGGGTCTTGCTGAAGATGGCATCGAGCTGATCGAGTGTCAGCCCTTCCAGAGGATTCTGGTAGTTCACGTAGATCACCACCGCGTCGAGAGCAATGGGAACTTCCGTTGGTTCGAACCCGTACCGTGAATGGAATGTCTGCCGCTCTTCCACGGTCAAAGGACGCGATGAGGCCAGCAGCGTGACCTCGTTGGAGCTGAGATGGCCTCTCACGTTGCCGTCGCCCCTGCGGGAGGCGGCGATGTTTTGCACGAAGGCGGTCATCGCGGCGTCGGACCCGCCGCCTTGGACCGCCAGCTTGATATTCGGCTGCCACTGTCTGAAAGCCGAGGCGATTTTGGCGATGATCGGTTGCATGGTGTCGGATCCCGCGATCGCGATGACTCCGGACACTCCGGCCTTGGGCACGTACGACGCAATGCCGGAATCGACGACCGGAGTGGCGTGGATCGTAGCGACCTCCGCCTGTGCCAGTGACACGGCTGCAAACAACGCCAGAATGCTGCCCACGACCATCCCACGAGCTGATGTCCCTGCTAATCTCACGCCACTCCTCCTTGGTTAAGCAACTGAAATGTATCCCGTCATCTGCTGACGATTCTAGGCAGACCGCGTGTCGGGCCGGTAACGGCCTTGTTACATCCATGTTAAGTTTTCTGCTGGAATCGCATGGGAACGGCCCCCAAAACGGCGGGAGCTATGATCGAAAGTTGTGTATGACAGGATCGGAAAGGGCGGCGTATTCTTGATGGTCGACCAAGATCATCCACCTTTTGCAAGGAGTGAATACGCCGCATGCACCACGATACGGGAGTCA